>Ga0105356_10002505_pt1 | contig 18306 bp, 12 predicted proteins | sample GOMGulsemesocosm_3_FD_83502 | JGI IMG/M metagenome (GOLD analysis project Ga0105356, IMG submission 83502) | Methane-oxidizing microbial communities from mesocosms in the Gulf of Mexico - GOM9D Gulf of Mexico | ecosystem: Environmental > Aquatic > Marine > Cold seeps | place: Gulf of Mexico...
CCAATAAGCGGAAACTTAAAAGTTTTAGACCAAAAGAAAGAAGTCTATAGCGGGTTACAATGGCGAAAAAAGAGTGATGACTTATTGGCACTAAGAAACTATGAAGATACTTTATACAAGAATAATTCCTTCCGTTTATTATTTTGGAAAGACTTAAGTACAAATCCAAATCTAAAGGTATTTGAACAGAATAAGCATTCTAATTTCCCGAAGAACACAAAGATTATCAAAAGTGGATTATCATTATCTGACAATGGAGATGTGGTATTTTTTAGAACTGATTTCTGGGAAGACAAAACACTGAAGACTGATAAGGAAACAAAGAAATCTAACGATGTGACCGATGATGATGAAGCTGCTCAAGTCGAGATATGGAATAGTAAGGATGTAGATATTATTCCGAGTCAGAAGAAAAATTCTAGATTTGGATCTAAATTAGCGGCTTGGAATATGGATGCTAATAGTTATTATGAATTGGAAAATGGGGTGATAGATAGAGTTAGACTGCAAACAGACACTAAATTAAGTATTGGTCAAGACCAAACCCCTTATGATTTTGAAGTTATGTTTGGAAGGCCTAGCTATGATCTCTATGCCATTAATACCAAAACTGGTGAACAGCAAAAAACGGTAACTGGGGTAAATAGATATTGGAGACTAAGTCCAAACAGTCAATCCTTTGTTTATTTAAAAGATGACCATTTACATCTATACAAGCTTAAAACGAAAAGCGTTCAGAACATAACTGAAGGATTAGCCGGTCGTTTTATCGATGTTGAGAATGATCATCCAACCCCTCAAAAACCTGCCTTTGGATTTGCAGGATGGAGCACAGATTCCAAATCATATTTCATCAATTCAGAATTTGATGTATGGCAAGTATTTACTGACGGTTCTCCATCTAAAAGAATTACAAACGGAAGAGACTCTGGCATTGTTTATCGCTATCAAAATTTTGATAGAACACAGCTGTATATCGATATGGAAAAGCCTGTTTATTTTAGGATGTATGGTAAGCTAACCAAAGCATCTGGCTTAGCATCGGGTGTTCCAGGGGCTAAAATTAAAACCTTAATATATAAAGATGCTTTAGTTTCTGGTATTACAAAAGCAAGATTTTCAAATGATATCGTGTATTTACAACAGCGCTATTCTGACTCTCCGAATTTATTCCTTAGCAAAACTAATTTTAAATCTCCAAAACAGATTTCTAATACAAATCCCTTTCAAAAAGATTTTAGCTGGGGAAAAGCAGAACTTATCAATTATACAAATGCTTTAGGCAAAGAAGCACAAGGGGTACTATATTATCCTGCGAACTACGAAAAGGGCAAAAAGTATCCGATGATAACCTATATCTATGAAAAATTATCTCAGCGATATCACAATTATATAGCACCCTCGAGAACGAGTTATTACAATACAACGGTCTGGGTTCAAAATGGTTATTTTGTTTTAAATCCCGATATTGAATTTATTGCGGGAGATCCTGGGATCTCTTCTGCCAAAAATTTAGAAAAGGTGGTTAAATCGGTTGTAGATAGAGGTGATGTTGACCCTAAAAAAGTAGGACTAATTGGCCATTCATGGGGAGGTTACCAAGCGGGTTATGTCCCAACACAAACTGATATTTTTGCGGCTAGTGTCGCTGGAGCTGGACTCACCGAACTTATTAGCATGAATTTAGCCGTGACACCTGCTTTTGGTGGGACTCCAGAAAACGCCCATTTTGAAGTAAGTCAAGAGCGCATGGAAGTTGCGCCTTGGAAAGCTCCAGAAAGTTATTTAAGAAATTCATCTGTGATGCATATTGAAAAGCTAAATACACCCATTATGTTTGAGGTTGGGGATAACGATCAAAATGTAAATTGGTTTCAAGGGATAGCCTATTATAATGCCGCGAGACGCGCAGGGAAACCTTTTGTTTTATTGGTCTATGCCAATGAAGGTCATGGCTTGCGTCAAGACAAAAACCGTATTGATTATCAGCAACGTATTTTAAAATGGTTTGGACATTATTTAAAAGGAGATTCTTCGGAAGATTGGATGACCCAAGGTGTGAGCTATGCCGAACAACAGCGTCGATTGAAAGCAAAATCTAAAGATTAACGATTTCTTTAATGATAAATAAAAAAAGGGAAGCACATCAAATGGCTTCCCTTTTTTATTGAATTTACGTCGCGAGGCTACTATTGTTCCATGACCAAACTCCTAATAAAGAATTCCATCATTCGATCTCTATTTACAGCGGTATGGCCTTTATCTGGTCCAATCTGTACTTCAAAACTTTTACCTGCTTTTTGAAGTGCCTGAATTAACTGTAATGAGTTTGATGGGTGTACATTATTATCATTTGTACCGTAGAAAATCATAAGGTCTCCTTTAAGGTTCTCAGCATATTTCATGATACTAGAATTAGCATAACCTTCTTTATTGTTTTCAATAAGATTCATATAACGTTCTGTATAAATATTATCGTAGTTTCTCCAGTCGGTTACAGCCGAATTGGCTACTGCGGCATGAAATACATCAGCATGTCTCAATAAGCTCATTGCTGCCGTAGTTCCACCGTAAGAAGTACCGAAGACTCCAACTCTGTTTTTATCAAAATAGGGACGACTGTATAAGGATTTAATGCCTTCGGCAAAATCATCCATTTCAACAATTCCTAAATTACCATATAATTTATCGAGCATCTTTTTACCACGTCCACGAACATTACGACCATCGAGATTAACTACCAAAAAACCATATTCTGTCAAGGCATCAGGAGTTCTAAAATTCTCTCTAAAGCCATTGGTAGAAGGACCTCCATAAATACTCAAAATTACAGGATATTTTTTGCTAGCATCGAAATTAGAAGGAAAATGAAGCATCCCGTGTAATTGGGTTTCTCCATCAGCCGAAGTAAAGGTGAACACCTCTACTTTTTTCAATCCGAGATTATTAAATCCACTAAGATCACTTTTTGCTAATTCCGCAATCACTTTAGCTTTAGAGTTAACAAGATTTGTAAAAGGAGCGATGTCATGGGTCTCAGAAACATCAACAAAGTATTTTCCGTTTGGAGCTATAGTTACGCTGTGATTATATGCTGGGTCTGTTAGACGCAGATCTCTTGAGCCGTCTAATTTCACGCGATGTAATTGCATTTTCATATGGTTGTCACCACTTCTCGCCGAATAATATAAATAGCCTTTATTTTCGTCAATTTTTAGTATTTCAGATACCTCAAAATCATGACTGGTTATAGCATTGATCAATTTTCCGCTAAAATCATAGAGGTAATAATTATTAAACCCATTGCGTTCAGAAGCCCAAATAAATCGCTTCCCATCCTTTAAAACATGAATCTCAGGCGTGTTTCTAGTAAAACTAGCCAACCATTCTTCACGGACAATAACCCGTGTTTTTCCAGTATTTGGATCGGCAGCTTTGTATTCCATGATATCTTGCTTTCTATTGGTACTATGGAAGAGTAATTCTTCGCCATCAGGAGACCAATTAACACCGTAAAGATAAGTGCCGATAGCGCCATCATTAAAAGCTTGACCATCACGTACATCTAAGGTTATCGTCTTTTTAGTTTCTAAATCATAAACTAAAAGATCGACTGGTAAATTTTTAGCACCAACTTTCGGGTAGGCTTCAATCTCTAATGAATCCTGAATTTTTGTCTGATTATAAATGACATAATATTTCTTAGCGGTTTTCTCATCAAATCTATAAAAAGCAACTTTCTTACTGTCTGGTGACCACCACATAGCCGTATTTTGACCGAGTTCTTCTCCATAAACCCAAGTAGCAATACCATATTTAATTTGGTTGTCATCATTGCCATTAGTAGTCACAGAAATGGTATTATTTCCATCTGCATCACTGATATATAAATTCCTGTCTTTTGTAAAGGCTTTTAACTCTTTATTTGGAGATTCTGCAGACGCATATTGTCGTCCTCGAGCAGGTCTATTTCCCCAGCGTCTTCGTTCTCGCTTAGGAGCATCTCCAATTTCAGTAGTTTTAGCTCGTTTGACGTCATATCTAAAGAGTTTTCCATCTTTAACATACTCAAAGGTCTTTCCATCGGCACTCCAGGTAACATACATTCGTCCGGATTTAACCGACCCTCTAATTTTAGGAGCTATTTCCCTGTATTGTTCATAACCAGGCATGCGTTTTAATTTGTCCTGAGCAGATAAAGTGCTTGTCGTAAAAGAAATCATAATTAGTAATAGGAAGCTTACTAATATATTGAAGCGTTTTGAAATCATTTTTTGGTGGTTTAATAATTATTGGAAGTAAAATTAATTCAAATCGAATCATATGCTAATAAAAACTTAAATTTTAAGAAAACTTTGCCTTTTAGAATCATATAATGATGAGCAATTAATAATGAGGATGTAATTTCTCAAGAAAAGTCACGTCTATATTGTGAACACTCGACTTTTAAATTAAATTTAATCAAACAATTAAGAGATGCAAAGATTTTGGAAGCCAATATTAATAGGCAGTCTTATTTTACTATTAGTTTCTGGGGGTTATATTTATTTCAATTATTATATTCCTTCAGACATTGCATTAAATAGTGTTGAAGTACAAGATTTGAATGGAAAAGAAATTTCCTTAACGAAATATATAGGCAAACCATTGGTTGTTAATTATTGGGCGAGCTGGTGCGTTCCTTGTCTCAGAGAATTTCCAGATTTTGAAAGCGTTAAACAAGCATATGGAGACAGCGTGAATTTTGTCATGATTTCCAGTGAGTCTATTGAGAAAATTACGAGATTTTCTAAATCTAAACCTTATACCTTCAATTATTTAAAGACTGACAGATCCTTAAAATCTTATGGGATAACCTTTATTCCCACAAGTTATTTTTATGATTCCAAGGGGAATTTAGTTGCAAAAGAAAGCAATGGATTTAATAAAGAATCGCTTAAGGCAATGCTAAAAACATTAGAATAGTTATCATTGAGATAAAAATGACGCAGATCTAAGTATAGGTTCGAAAAAAAAGATGTAATTTCGCGGCTGATTTAGAAAAAGCCTATTATGAAGCGCATTAATGAATACAAGAAATTGTTTGAAGTAGAAAAGAGTATTGAACTTAAAACACTGAAAACTACATACAGAGGATTGGTGAAGCAATGGCATCCTGATAAATTTCAAGATGGTGACGCCAAGCGCGAAGAAGCGGAGATAAAAAGCCGACAAATTATTGATGGCTATCATTTTCTGGTAAGCATTGCTCCTGAAACCATCGCTGCAAGTTTAGAGGAATACAATACCACTTTATCGGAAGCAAGCATTCTTGATTATCAGCATAAAGGCATGTTATTGGAAATTTCCTTTACAGATGGAACGACTTACGAATATTTTGGTGTACCAAAGAGTCTGTTTATTAAATTACATAATGCACATAAACAATTTCGTTTTGCGAAACGAAATATTTTCAATTCCTATTTATACAGGAAATCTAAGAAAGAGCTTCAAGAGGCTTAGATCTTGACTTTTATAGGTTAAAATACATTACAATACTTATACTGTTTTAACTGGAAACTATATTTAAAAAAGCAAAAATCCCTTTCAATCGAAAGGGATTTTTAATAGCCGTAAGAGCAATGCCGCCGTTTATAAGCAGATGTAGTTCTAAATAATAATACCTAAAGAATTATCTAGTCCTATATTTCAATGCTAATTTACAGCCAGATAGTTTGTTTTAGTCGTTTTGTCCAGTTCAAACTTGAGAAGTTTAGTCTGCTTTTTGTTTTTAATTTGAACGGTATACATTTTACTAGCTTTATTTTTTGAATAGGTAATTTTATGAATATTACCTATAAATGACCAGCCAGGGTATTTCTTAGAAATTGAAGTACTCACCTGTAATGGAAGCTTCAAATTTTTGTATTCTTCAATAGAACGTATTAATTTTCCAGACTTATGGTATGTGGCTATTATTTTTCCATTGGACTCTTCGAAAACCACATCATAGGTTGCTGCACTTTTTGATTTATAAATAGAAGATTCTTTAATGTCATAATTGGCAGCTATATGTTCCAATTTCATAACAATAACAGGGCTATCATCCACATTAACCTTCTGCAGATAGGATAGGTTACTTAATATTTCTGATTTTAGGGTTTCAGTATCAGATTTTTGAGCATAGGATATGCTACATAAACCGAAAGCTAAAAGACTTAATACAAGAGTTTTCATAATGCATTTTTTTAGTGATTAATAACATTATAAAAGTAATTGACAGCTCTAATATTTGAAATACGTAATCCCTACAAAAAATACGTACAGCTACGTATAGAGCGTCCATAAATTAAAGGGTATTAAATAGCTCTTTATTGTTAAGAGCCCAAATGGAAAGGGCATCTGAGTCCGAAGATAAATCGAGTTTAGCGATAATATTCGATCTGTGCTTTTGAACAGTTCTATAAGATATAGTGAGCAGTTCAGCTATTTCCTTTGAGGATTTTTCTTGGGCAATTAGCCTTATAATAGTCCGCTCCGATGGTGATAGGAATTTGATTTTTTCTATTTGTGGTGAAATTTCATTACTAAAAACATCATTAAACACATTGGAGGAATAAAATGTGCCCTTAAGTGCTGCTTGAATGCATTTTTTTATTTCAAAAAAAGGTTCGTCTTTCAATAAATACCCAGCTATATTTAACTTTTTAGCTTTTAAAACAAAGCCCTTTTCCTTGTATGAGGTGAGTATAATAAATCGCGTTGATATTGAGGCTTCCTGACATTTTTTTATCACTTCAAACCCTGATAATAATGGCATATTAATATCAAGAATAGCAATATCTGGGGATTGAGAAACAATTAATTCTAAGGCCTTAGCGCCATTATGAGCGCCTTCCAAAACATTGTATTTTTGTTCAATTAGCTCATTGCGAAGGCCTTTTAGCAACATTGGATGATCATCTGCAACTAATATTTTTATTTTACTATTCATTTCTTTAAAGGTATTTTTACTTTAATAATGGTTCCTTTGTCTAGTTTACTATCAATTTGTATTACACCATTCAAAATTCTAATACGCTCATTAATGGTTTTTAAACCTAAACTATTTTGATTTGCTTTAATATTGGTTTCAAAGCCTATACCATCATCACTTAAGTTTACAATGAGTTGACTCTTATGATTCAAAATCCTTAAATATACCGATTTTGCTTCAGCGTGTTTTATGATATTAGTAATGCATTCCTGGATAAATCTATAAAAATTCAAACTTTCATCGGCATTGAGGGCATTATTAAAGGCATCAATCTCAGAAGTGAAAAATATATCAGATTCTTCGTCATACTCATAAATGAGTTGTTCAATACTTTCCTTAAGTCCTAATTGTTTAAGCATGGCGGGGTATAGGCCTCTTGAGATACTTCTAACTTCTTCTAGGGTGCGATGTGTTAACACGGTAATATCCTCCTGATTTGCACGTTGTGATTTTTTCTTTATCAGTGTAAGTTGTTGTCCAACACTATCATGCAGCTCTTTGGCAATTCGTGTACGCTCCTTTTCTTGTGATTGCATTAAATCATGAGAAAATTGAATCTGAAGCAATTTTCGCATTTGTGATTGTTTTAAAATCCAGAGTAAAATGGAAACACAACTTAGAGATATTAAGAGATAAAACCACCAGGTTTTGTAAAAAAAGTTCTTAGAATTTATATGTATCAAAAGAGAGCGGCCTAATTTTTCTCCTGTGAAATCTACAGCTTCGATTTCTAAGTTATAATGACCAGCAGTTAAATTTGACAAATGAATCGTCTGTTGGGATTTTAGATCAACCCAAGCTTCAGTATTCAGTCTATAGTGATAGCTATGAGCTCTTTCAATGGTGTTATTATTCAGTGAAAAGTCTAATTCTAAAGCTCTGTTTTCCGCTGGAATTATAATGTTCGACGCCGTGTCAAGATATTCCCGATTTAGGATTTCAGAATATTCCTTTTTTGAATAGTCATATTTTCTAATTTTTAATAGTACCAATTGTGCCGCCTCTTTTTGAGGTTTCAAGTCCTCAGGTTTAAAATAATTCAATCCCTTAAGAGTGCCGACAAAAATGCCATCATCAGTCTTTAAAGCACTGTAGCGATTGGCTTCATTATGACTAAGTCCATCCTGTATCGACAAGCGCGTCGACCTATTTTCTTTTTGGTCGAAAGCAACGATACCATTAAAAGTATTTATCCATAAGAGTTCATTATGTGGAACTATAGTTGCTATCCCGGCTTTTAATTCGTCTTCATAGAGTACGCTGAAATTTTCGTCTCTGGGATTAAATTTGAGAACCTTGCCCGATCGTGTGCCTAATACATAGCCATAAGCCTCATGGTAATCTGCCATAAGTATAAATTCGTCTTCGAGTCCGTCTGCCTTATTGTAAAACTTCTGTTGCTTACTTTTTAAATTATAGCTTAACAGCCCTTTATCGGTGGCACCAATTAATAGCTCATCGTGAATAGCAATATCATATATCCAAAGTGAATCCGTATCAATTATCGGACTGTGAACCTTGGTTTTGGTGTTAAATTGCATCAATTTATAATTCGCTGTTCCATATATAATAAGCGAATCATTAGGCTTTTCCATACAAATTACAGTAGTGTGCTTCCAGGATTCAAAGGATCTAGAATCTAGATTTGTTTTAATTATATGTACGCCGTGATTACTCCATATTTCAGAGTTTTCTTTAATTATATTTCTAGAAGAATAAGGCTGTATTTGTTTCCCATCATCATTAACTTTATATGGGTTTACATCCCCAGATTCTATATTTACCACAAACCATCCGTTAAATTCGGTGGCAACCAAATATTCTGCTTTATTAAGAGCAGCAATACTCCGGATACTTTTATTGAGCAAAAAGGTCTTCACATCATGAGATGGCAATTTAAAATAATGAAGTTCTTGTTTTCCTGTGGCTATCCATAATTCCTTTTTTAAATTGTTTGAAACCGCATTAATTTCATTGGAAAGCTCAATGTTTATCGAACCTGTTATATTTTGAAATGTGTGTCCATTAAATCTTTTAATATGAACCTCATTAGAATTTTCTGAAAGCACGAGATTGTTATTATATCGATCGTTGAGTGCTATTAAATGATTACTTGTTATCTCTGTATTATTTGAATCTACAGCCAAAATTTCCAGAGTCTGTTCATTCAAATAATATAATTTCGGATCGTTATATAAAAAGAGGTAGTAGGTTTCATTTTCAATAAAAATTTCATCAATCCATTCTCCTTTTGCATTAAAATCCTCAAACTTTTTTAAGTTTTCCCCTTTCCAATCAAAAGCCATTATATGCAATTGATTATCACTAATAATCAAAAAATCCTTAAAAAGGATTAGCCTAGTAAAAAGGTCAATCACTGCAGTTTCCGACTTAAATGAAAATACTGGAGTGGTCAATAAGTCATCATTAATATGTAATAAAGTAACGGTGTTTTCATTTTGAGACAAGATATAATCGCGGCCTTCAAAACTAAATACCTTTGAGAGTCTATTTGACGGTCTTGTTGATTCTGGTATTGTTATTTTTTTAAATGCGGTGGTATAGGGGTCGAATAATAATAATATTTGCTCGTGTAGGACCTCTTCGATTTCAGCTCTTATATAAAATTTACCGTCTTTACGCTTATAAATTTGGTTAATCGTTAAAATACGTTGATCAAATTCAGGTAAGGCAATACTGTGAAATGTACTCCCATTAAATCGTTGTAAAACCAAGTTTTTAGTGCTGGCAATAATTTTTCGAATATCGAGATTTTCTCCTCCTAACCAAAGAAAGCCATCATTATCAAAATTCATTGCTCTTACGATATCAATATCGAAACCATCTTGTTTAGCAAAAACCTCATGATAAACACGTCCCGTTTGCCCGATGAGATTGGAACATAATAACAGCATAAATAAAGGGAGGAGGTTTTTAATAAATAGCATGTACTAAATATAGTACAATAAAAACAAACCTCAACAGTACTCTTAGGAATTTGAGCTAATTATAAGTTTAGTTAACCATTATTATTCACATAATTAAACCGTGTTATTATGCTAATTTCACAAATTCCACGGCTATTTGAGACGCCAATTTCGCATTGTTATAGACCAATTGTATATTGGCCTCTAAACTCAAACCACCAGTTAATTCTTTGACTTTACCCAAGAGAAAGGGTGTGCTTTCCTTGCCTTTTATGCCGCGTTTTTTTTCTTCTTTCAAGGCTTGATTAATCGCAGAATCCATAATTTTAAAATCGAGTTCTTTGTCATAAGGAATAGGATTTGCAATGATAACACCGCCCTTGAGATTAAGATCCCATTTGGTATTTAATAATGCAGCAATAGCTTTCGGGCTTTCCATGTTATAATTTACCTTAAACCCACTTTTCCTAGAATAAAATGCTGCTAATTCATCGGTTTGAAAACCGAGTACAGGAACGCCAAATGTTTCCAAGTACTCCAAGGTCAGTCCTAAGTCGAGAATAGCCTTAATACCGGCACAAACAACGGCTACATTGGTATTAGCTAATTCTTGTAGGTCGGCCGAAATATCAAAGCTATCCGAAGCACCACGGTGCACACCTCCAATACCTCCAGTGGCGAACACACGAATTCCTGCGAGATCCGCTGCGATCATTGTCGATGCTACAGTGGTCGCGCCATCGCTATGCTGAGCTAATAAATACGGGAGGTCTCTCCGGCTTGCCTTAATGATTTTGCTTCCAGATTTTGCGAGGTAATCAATTTCTTCAAGAGATAAGCCAATTTTTAGTTTTCCTTTAATAATTGCGATCGTCGCAGGTATTGCTCCATGTGCTCTTATGATAGCTTCTACCTGTAAAGCGGTTTCTTTGTTTTGTGGATAAGGCATTCCGTGAGAAATAATAGTAGATTCTAAGGCAACAACGGCTAAGTTTTTTGCCAAAGCAACTTTTATCTCAGGTTGTATATCGAGATATTTTGCAATCATGAAATTGTTTCTATTACAAATGGAACCGTTAAATCGGGGTGAACAGCGTTTTTATGCTGAATCGTAATTTGAGCGCAGCCAGAGGCAAATTTTACCATATCGTATAATTCCATACCCTGAACTTCTCCATAAAGCAATCCTGCCATAAAAGCATCACCAGCGCCATTGGTATTTACAGGTGTAATTATTTTATTTCTTGAAATTGAGATCTCTTTTTCATCGCCATAAACCACGCCATCTCTTCCCAAAGTTATAAATACTTTTTTTACTCCCAGATCTAAAAAATGCTGTACTAATTTTTCGTAATCACTTTCATATTCTATTTTCATATTACTCAGCAACTCCGCTTCCAAAATATTACATTTTAAAATATATAACCGATCTAATATAGACTGTGTTTTTAATGCTTTTCGGGAAGAAACGGCTTCCATAGCAAATTTTACATTTGGTAATCTTTGGGTTACTAATTCCAGAATAGCTGTAGGCATATTGGTCTCTATAATACAATACTCGTTTTGGCCGATGACTTCTAAATTATTTAGAATAAAAGACTCTGGAATATCCTCATAGATATCCATGGCGGATAGACCCAAGGCCATATCATGCTGATAATCCATGATAGCCATAAAAAAGGAAGACTTAGACCCAGGGATTGTTAGACTGTGTTTAATTGAGATTTCGAGATTATTACAGGAATCAATTATAGATTTTGAAAATTCATCGTCTGCAAAAACACTTAAAAACTCGACATTAATATCAAGACGCTTTAAATTTTCGGCAATATTTCTTCCGACACCACCAAGAATGGTTTCAATTGTGCCAATATTGGAATCTTTATAAATTAGTTTTTCGTTTGAGAAACCAATTAAATCAATATTTGAGGCACCAATGACCGTAATTTTCGGTTTTTCAGACATCTATATCAAGTTATACATGGAAAATCTCTATTAAATTAAGTATTTTTACTCTATATCGCAATAAAGACATGCAAAAATTTAAATCTATTTTTAATTCAGATACTCCGATTATTGGCATGATCCACCTGAAAGCCTTACCTGGAACCCCAAAATATAAATGTGATAGCTCCTATATTATAGATCAGGCATTAAGAGAAGCCGATATTTATAAAAAGGCAGGTATAGATGCAATAATGATTGAGAATATGCATGATGTGCCTTATATGAAATCGGGAGTAGGACATGAGATCAGTTCAATGATGAGCCTCGTGGCTTATTTAATAAAACAACGGACAAATTTAGTGCTGGGAATTCAAATTTTGGCAGGGGCAAATAAAGAGGCTCTAGCGGCAGCAAAAGCTTCAGGAGCAGATTTCATAAGGGCTGAAGGCTTTGTTTTTGCACATACTGCCGATGAAGGAATTATTGAGGCCCAAGCTGGAGAATTATTACGTTATCGATCACAAATTGATGCCGATTCGATTGCCGTATTTACCGATATAAAAAAGAAGCACAGTTCACATGCTATTACTCAGGATGTCAGCCTATTGGATACCGCAAAAGCTGCGCAATTCTTTTTGAGTGATGGGCTTATTATTACTGGGAACCACACCGGAATGGCAGCATCTATAGACGAATTGAAAACTTTAAAAAACCAAATAGATGTTCCCGTCATTGTGGGCTCCGGAGTCAGCTTGGAGAATGCTGCAAGTTATTTTCCACTCTGTGATGCCATGATTATAGGCTCTTATTTTAAAGACAAAGGCTATTGGGAAAACGATTTAAATTACGATCGTGTTAAGGGCTTTATGGAACACATTAACCAATTAAGGCATTCAAAGCTGTAACAATTTGGGATTTTGGACACTTATTAATTGTACAATCTGATACATCTCATTCAATATTTCACCAGCTATGGACTTAAATTTAATTGATAAACTCACTCTTCTTGCCTTAGATGACGACAAGGGTACTTTTATTACTGGGCCTTTATATTTTACCTATAGCATTGCTGGTGCGGTCTTATTAGAGCTCAACCTAAAAAATAAAATTGAAATCTTAGATAAAAGGGTCATTGTAAAAAGTAAATCAAAAATTGGAGAGCCTTTATTAGATAAATTACTGGATCAGATCACGAATTCAAAAAAACAAAGATATCTTCAACATTGGGTACAATCTTTTGGAAATAAAGAGCGTGAGATAAAAAGAGAAACCCTAAATAAGCTTATGTCCAGGGGCATTTTGACAAAAAAGGAAGATAAATTTCTTTGGGTGTTTCCCAATACTAAATATCCGACTAAAAATGCAATTCCTGAAAATGAATTAAGACAACGTTTGTGCTCTATCATTGAAAATGATAAAAAGGCTGAAGTCGACGAAATTATGCTATTAAGCCTTATCGATGCTTGTAATTTAATCCCAGGCGTTTTTGGAAAGAAAAAAGCAAAAGGCTATAAGAAAAAAATCAAAGCACTTGTCGATACCACCTTGAGTTCTAATCTAATTAGCGCCACAGTAAAAGAAGTCCATGACATTATTATCGCTCTGCTTATTGTTATGATGACCACCACAGTTATTGTGACTTCTAATTAATATTTAAGTATTCCAAGCAGCCATTTATTACTATATTTATTGCGAAGTCTAAGCACATCCATATTATGATGGGCTTTTAATTTTTTTTAATTACGCAATACTTAATAGCAATTGTTATGAAATCAAACCATTTAGAGTGCCTTATTCCGACATCCAGACTTTCGATACTAATGGGGTTTTGTTTTATGTTTTATAATTTTTCATTAATAGGGCAAGAAAATTTAGCGACAAATTTAGGGTATTCTTCAGACGCAAAACTATTGATTATACATGCTGATGATTTGGGAGTTTCTCATTCAGAAAATAAAGCATCCATAAAAGCAATGGAGGCAGGGATGGTGAATTCCGGCAGCATCATGATGCCTAGTCCATGGGTATTGGAGATGGCAGAATATGCTCAAAAGAATAAAGATTCCCATGATTTGGGTTTGCATTTGGTACTTACTTCTGAATGGAAACATTATAAATGGAGGCCTATTGCCTCAAAAGAGGACGTTCCTAGCTTAATTAATGAGCATGGTTATTTTCATGCAGGTTGTGAGGATTCAGTGGATGTAAAAGAAGTAGAGCTTGAGCTCAGGGCTCAAATTGAAATGGCTTATGCAATGGGAATCAATCCTACACATCTAGACAGCCATATGGGCTGTTTACTTTGGACAAACCAAGAAATCTTTAAAGTCTATGTTAAGTTGGCCAATGCTTATGATTTACCCTGTCTTATCGATGCTTCTTTTGCGAGTTTATTTGCTTCGGAATCAGAATTTAATGCCTTTTTAAAATCTGAAAACGTTCAAGTTGTGATCAATCAAAGTTTTACCATTTCAGAAACTGAGTATGCTAAAGGGCCCAGTGATTATTATAATCATGTTTTAAAATCTTTAAAACCCGGCTTGTCTCAATTATTAATTCATACGGCTTATGATACTGAAGAAATGAGAGGTATTGCGGTCGATCATCCAGAGTGGGGTTCAAAATGGAGACAATCAGATTTTGATTTTTTTACAAGTGATGAATGTAAACGCATTTTGAAAGAAGAAAATATCATTTTAGTAAGCTGGAGAGACATTAAAAAAGCGCTAAAAAATTAACTTAAATTCAGATATTCCCATTTAGTACCCCTAACATTACCCCAAGTATAATGGGGCTTTCAGTGTTACTAAATCGATTTCGGAAGTTTTTTTACCATAAATTCTTCATATTTTATTGTTGCTATAAGGAACAGGTATAATTTGCATGAATTACTCAAGGCATAATTCCATCCATTGAGCTAATATTTGTAAAGTTATTAACCAACTACACGTCCTATTTATATGAAAAATTATGTTTTAGCCTTTATTTTTGGAACGATCTTGATTCAAAGCACTGTTACGGCACAAAAGAAAAATGAAAATTTTCGTTTGCATATTAAGAAAGCCAGTTCTTTAATAAGTATAGATGGTAATATAAATGAATTGGCCTGGCAAGAAGCTGAACTCGCCAACGATTTTTTTATGGTTCTTCCACAAGATACCGGAAAAGCTCATGAAATTAGCGAAGTGCGTATGACCTATGATGATAAAAACATTTATCTAGCGGCTCGTTTTTATAGTAGCTCAACGTCATCCTATTCTGTAGAATCTTTACGTCGGGATTTTTCATTCGGAAAGAACGATAATTTCCTGATATTTATAGACCCTTTTAACAATCAAACTACAGGGTTTTCTTTTGGTACAAATGCTGCTGGTGCACAATGGGATGGAACCATGCACAGTGGTGGTAAAATAGACCTTAACTGGGATAGTAAATGGATTTCTAAAGTTAAACGCCATGCAGATAACTGGGTATTTGAAATGGCTATTCCCTTCAAGTCTATTCGTTATAAATCTGGAGTCACAGAATGGGGTATAAACTTTAGTCGTTTAGACCTTAAATCGAGTGAAAAGTCGAGTTGGACGCCGATTCCTAGACAATTCCCAACGGCATCATTAGCGTATACGGGAACCTTAGTATGGGATAGACCCCCTCCAGAACCTGGAGCAAATTTATCACTAATTCCTTATATTCTTGGAGCTAAGGGTTCAGTTCAAAATGATGCTGATTTTGAAAAAAAGATTGGTGGAGATATTAAAATCGGACTGACCTCATCACTCAACCTGGATTTAACGGTAAATCCTGATTTCTCACAAGTAGAGGTCGATCGTCAGGTTACTAATCTAGATCGTTATGAACTTTTCTTTCCGGAAAGAAGACAGTTTTTTTTAGAAAACGGCGATTTGTTTGCGAATTTTGGATATGCAACATTACGACCATTCTTTTCTAGGCGTATTGGCTTAGGAGTGCCTATTCAGGCAGGAGCTAGAGTCAGTGGTAATTTAAATGAAAAATGGCGGCTAGGACTCATGGATATTCAAACCTCAAGTGAAGAGCATTCAGGGCTTCCAAATCAAAATTTCGGAGTACTGACCTTACAGCGTAAGGTTTTTAGCAGGTCGAGTATAGGCCTGATGTTTGTCAATAAACAATCTCTAAAATACCCGCAAGACAGCGATGAATTTCATGATTTATACTCGAAGTACAATCGCAATATAGGATTGGAATACAATTTAGCTTCATCAAATAATTTATGGACAGGAAAAGCCTTTGTATTCAAGTCTTTTGGACCAGATTCATCTGATAATGGATTGATGCAGGCAGCGAACATAGAGTATAAAAATAAATATTGGAACTGGGGCGTCCAAGAAGAATCTATTGGTAAAAGCTATAGCGCCGAAGTTGGCTTCATACCCCGTAATGACTATATTAAATTAAACGGTTTTGTCGGCTATTCTTTTTTTCCAAAAAAAGGTAAAATTGTAAGTCATGGCCCAAAATTGAGTATAAGTCATTTTTTCAATACAAGAATGAAACGTACAGATAATCTTAATATGTTACAATATTCTCTAAATTTTCTGGATAGAAGCAGGTTTAATTTGGGGCTTCTCGATGAATATGTTGAACTCTTAGAGCCTTTTGATCCCACGCGATCAAATAAAGCTGTATTAGAACCACATACAACACACCATTGGAATGCCTTATGGCTCAATTATAATTCTAAGCCACAAAACTTATTTACCTATTCCATGAGTAGTAGAATTGGAGGTTATTATGCTGAGGGGCGTCGAACCAGTATAGCTAGTACTTTAGGATATAGGATTCAACCTTTTATAAATATAAATTCAAATATCAGTTATAATCATATCAGTTTACCAGAACCATGGCATACAACAGAATTTTGGCTTATTGGCTCAAAACTCGACATTACATTTACCAATGCTTTGTTTTTTGCAACCCTTTTTCAATACAACCAACAAAACAATAAATTTAACCTAAACTCTCAATTCCAATGGCGCTATAATCCTGCTTCTAATTTATATATTGTATATGATAGCAAGCATTTAATTGCTCCTTATTCGGGTCGAAGTTGGGCCTTAACTTTAAAGTTGACCTATTGGTATAACAATTAAAATGTTTCTGAAGTTTGTACTCTTCCGTTTTAGATGCAAAAAAGCTATTTTTCTATGGCTATTCTATAGAAGTTCTATTAAAAAACTGTATTGGTTTTCGGTATAAATATTGACTATATCCTTTATAGCCTAAGATTTATAGATAAACAATACTAAAGGATAATTTCATTAAAATAGAGCTAATGCTTTGGTGCATTCAAGCCTCTTAATCTTTAATAATTAGATTGATTTTAAAACTTTATGCCTAAATTTTATTATCTTCAAAAGTGTTTTTTAGCACTTTAATCATGCTCTTATGAATAAATTAGCACTTTTAAAAAAATGGTTCACAACTACCTTCGGACTCTCCTTAGGCGTTTTTCTTTTTGGAGCAGTGCTGATTACATTTCTAATCAATTTTATAGTTATTGCCTGGCTTATATTTAGACTGTATTGATAATCCGATTCTATAGTATATTTTAGGATTGCATAGACATAATTTGGTATTCTTAATATTTTTATTGTATTTTTATAAAAGCCTTACTAGTAGTTGATTAGATTCTGAATGTGATTTATTAGCTGTTAATTCTCTAAAAATCTATCCGTACAATCTTCTTGTCTTTAAACTCAATACAAATGGAAGTTTCTATTTCGGATCCAGGTTTTTACTTTAAGTTATTTTATATTTTAGGCTTTGTTTTTATATTTACAATGGTAATTGTAAAAAGCATTAAGCGCGGATATCATTTAAGATCCGTTTTGTTGATGCTTAGCACCATTACCTTATTCACCATTATTGGTACCCGTCTATTCACAATTCCAATAAGTGATTGGGGTATTGTTCTTAGCTCAGAGTCATCAATATATAACGATCGGTCTGCGATTGGGGGATTATTATTTGGACTGATTGGTCTACTTATCTCCCAACGTGTATTTGGCTTTAACAGACCCATAATTGATTTGTACGCCTGGATTGCACCTCTGGCATTTGGCATACAAAAAATTGGTTGCTTTTTTAATGGCTGTTGTTATGGGAATCCTACTGATTTATTTTGGGCGGTCAAATATCCTAAGGGTACTCATGCCCACTTTAATCAATGGTCTTCTGGTCTCATAAGTGAAGATGCTGCCATTTCAAATTTTGTACATCCTGTTCAACTTTATGAAACATTAATGCTTTTCGCTATTGCTTATCTGGTATATAAAACTTTTCATTTATGGAAAAGAAATGCAAGCGCTTTGTTATTCGCACTCTTTCTGTTTTTTACATTGAGATTTTTTATTGAATTTATACGGGATCCTCAAG
>Ga0105356_10002506_pt1 | contig 18302 bp, 17 predicted proteins | sample GOMGulsemesocosm_3_FD_83502 | JGI IMG/M metagenome (GOLD analysis project Ga0105356, IMG submission 83502) | Methane-oxidizing microbial communities from mesocosms in the Gulf of Mexico - GOM9D Gulf of Mexico | ecosystem: Environmental > Aquatic > Marine > Cold seeps | place: Gulf of Mexico...
AAAACCGCAACACCGCATGGTGAATTTAGCTGCAGTACAAGGGCCCTTAGCTCAGTTGGTTAGAGCATCCGACTCATAATCGGCAGGTCCCCAGTTCGAGTCTGGGAGGGCCCACCATTTTTCTTTGCGCAAACACACTCGAGCGCAAATCAAAGCACCACCGGTCCAATCTGCCTCTTTTGAGCACAGCTTTTGAAAAACCGGCAGACTGCTTTGTGCCAATAACGGTCATTCAACGCTGCCTTTCATGGGTGGGAAGTGAAAGGGACCGTCCAGTGAAAGGGCTTGTTAGGCATCTGAATATTGCGACTCTATAGACCTAAGCCAGCCAAGAAATTGTTGGGATTTAAATAAAAAGCCAAATCTCTGATATTCACTATATACATGCTCTTCCTTGGTATCACCACTTTCAGATACTTCACTATTAACCATTTCAACATCTAGACCGATTAATACATTTTTTAAAGCTATTCCGATAACTTCTCCATCTGAACTGATAACTGGCCCACCAGACATTGTTTTTATCAATGGTGAATTAATATCAGCATTTTTTTCATAAACTGCTGATACAAAACCAACTATTACTCTTGATGTAACGTTGGTGTCACCTGGTCTACTTATTTTTAAGTGATTAGTTGGTATGCCGGCAAAAATAACTTTCTCAGCCATCAATAGATCTCTGCCTGAAATGGGGAGAGTTTCAAATCCCTTTCTTATTGAGCAGTCGTTGTGGTCAAGGCACTGAAAAACCAGTAAATCCTCGCCATCCATTTCTTGAATAGACGATGTATCAACTAGTGAAATAAACCAGCCACCACTTCCATCCTTACAATAAAAGCCAATGTCTAGGTTTCTATCTTTCTCAGGCAATACATGACAACAAGTAGCTACTATTGCTTTGTCTTTATTAACAACAAAACCTGATCCGAGTACCTTTTGAACGACTAAATTGGTATTCGGCCCCTGCCTCTCGATTAAGACTGTGACAATAGCTCCAACGAACTTAGTTATTGCAGCTTCAGTGCTCATCATAATTAGATCCCTAACAGGGTGTTATACGAACCTCGGAAAAAACCACGCTGAATTTTGACAAAAAGCGGAACGAAAAATTCCTAAGGCCGGGCAGCAAAACACTGAGATACCCAATATTTATAATGTCCGTTATGGGTCGGAAGCAGACAGTCACTATATCAACCTCACTCAATTTCCCAGCCATCACGTTAAACACAAACCACTCAAAGTAATCTTGGTTACCGCAACTAACACCCATCCTAAAACCCGCGAAAACCCCGGTATCTTATATGGAGAAGCCTCTCCACCCTTAATCAATCAACACGAGGCAACAACCATGACAAGTACCCTTCGCATCATCAAAAAATCCACTTCCCCAAAACTTTCCCCTCGAGCCCTAAGCGCCCTCACCTACCACGTCGGATATGACGAAACCGCCAAAACCTTCCACTTCCGAATCACTGCCAATTCTGGTGGTGGCTTCTTTTCCAATGAATGGATAGCCCTGAATGACGTTTTGGACACCATAGAAACAACCAGTTCAGACAAGCCCTTCAAGGCCATCATCTTCAAACCCCTCTATCAATCCAAAGGATCTAACAACCACGGTTTCCTTGCAGCGGCACTGAGAGCTGAAAACCTGTTACTGCCCGTTGAAAAGCAACTGATGTCTCACACACTTGGTGACGTCAAAGGCTTCAAGGCGGCTATGCAACAGCTCATCAAGAACAAAGTCAGCCTGGATGACGACGTAGCTGAAGCCGAGAAGATCAAGGAAGCCAATCGAGCTGAATTGATCGCTACCATGAAAGCCGCCGCCAAAAAGAAACCAACAAGCAAATAACTACAGCTGCATCAATAAGCTTCAACAACTCACCCCCGCTCCACAGCAATAGCACTTCACATAACCCAAAAGGTCCCTTTAGCGAAATGCAATATTCCTCAATGTTGTAGTGCTTTGCTGTGCCTGTGAATTTATTTCCAATGGAGAAAACCAATCATGAACAGTCATCGTTATGTTGCTTACTTTCGAGTCAGCACACATAAACAAGGTCAGTCTGGGCTTGGCCTGGACGCTCAAAAACAAGCCGTCAGAGAGTTCTTAGCTCAACTTGGTGGTGAAGTTATTGCTGAGTTCATAGAAATAGAAAGCGGTAAACGAGCTGACAGACCTGAGTTCACTAAAGCCGCAGACTATGCCGAATTAGCCAACGCCACTGTTCTGGTGGCTAAGTTAGACCGCCTATCAAGAGACCTTCACTTCATCACCAGCCTTCAGAAACGAGGCATCCGCTTCAAACTTTGTGATCTTCCTGAGATCGATCAACTCACCATACATATCTTGGCTGCAATGGCTGAACACGAAGCTCGGATGATATCCCAACGAACCAAGGCTGCATTACGTATAGCAAAAGAGCGCGGCGTCGTATTGGGCAACCCTCATCTGGCAGCACAGAGAAATAGTGATGTATCTGCTGCTAATGATCAGAGGGTACAGAAACAGCAGGACTGGCAGACCAAGATTTTCAAAATCATTACTCACCTGGAAGAAGCTGAAGGGCTTTCAACCTGCCAAGCATTAGCAGATGCACTCAATGAGCGTGGCCTGACTACAGCAAGAGGTGCTGCATTCTCAGTGCCCATCGTTAGCCGTCTACGTCGTAATCGCAATTCGTAACCAACTAACTAATAAGGAGACCCTATGGTTTTAACACTACTAGCAGTTGCTGCGCTGATCATTTTAACCGGCGCAGAAAACACCTTCGTGATCGCCATTGTAGCTTTGCTTGTGTACCTCTACCCGATTCAGTCCATCTTAGTTATAGCCGTTCTGGCCTTGCTGAAGTGGCAGGGTGAGAAGTTCAAACAGAAGCTGATCAACTACTTCCGCAATAAAAGGAAATTCAAATAATTGGCCATGACCAACACATCCACTAACCCCACCTAGCAACACCCTTCCCGTTCCAACCATTTAAAACTTAGGAGAATACTATGACTATCCGCTCTCTAGCGGAGGTTGGCGTTCGCCTGGAAAAAGCCGTTGAGGCTCTTCCGGGTGAAGCTGCAACCCCTGCTGATCTATATGACCGATACGAAATGTTAGCGACCGCAATATTGGACAGTGAATTTGAGAACTATCCCGACGATATGCTGAAGGAATATCTGACGGCTTACCTTTATTTGAAACGGCTTGAACTTGGCATACAGCTTGATTGCGAAGAGTAGGTTGCAATAGGGGGAGTCAATGGTTGGGTCCGCCGATAAAAAGCAGCCCCACACAGGAGCCGAGACTGGTTTTCACCATACACCATAAAACTAAAAATCTGGAAATCTGGAAATCTGGAAATCTTGAAATTCGGAAATCTGGAACATTAAAACGGTCATATTCAGTTTCTCAGCATTCCAGTTTTTCAGATACCCCGCCCCCTGACTATCCCAGAAAGTAGTTCACGGCCACATAACACCACCAAGAAAATATTAAATCGTCAGGCAAAAATTATCTAATTCTGATCATTTCCAAATAATTGAGCTAAAAAAACAGGCAAATCATCAAGCAATGAAAAATATTTTAAAAAAATTTCTTCGGTGATTTCCATGCGAATAAGTAAAAATTCATCAGCGTAAACGTCCTTTAACGATTGATAAATTCCACCTTTAATCTCGAAAGTACTTTTAACCTTATTTCAGTCGCAACCAAGGTGAAGGTACTTAAAACCTTATGTAAATTCCGAGCCTCATTTAAAGCATTTTAGTTCTTGCAAATCAAATGGTTACAAAATATCGCCCGCTTGCAACGCCTGTTTCAGACGCCTAGTATCCTCATATTCTTGCAAGAATAAAAATGTATATACCGGCTAATTTTGACACAAAAAAGCCCTTCATACGCTCATTAACAATTAAGAGAAACAACATGCCAAAAGCGCACAACCAAGTACCAAAAGTACCAAGCAATATAAAAATACAACCCTCGACTTTTTCGTCAATTTCACCCGCAGATAAAGGAAAATTTCTGCCCGCCGCACTTCAATGGCTTGAGTTCGGCTTTAACGTAATTCCACTGGTACCAGGCACTAAACGCACTGCTGTCGGGTGGTCAGCATGGTTAAACGACCTTTCTGAAGATTCGATAAAAGATCACTGGGCCAAGCACCCAGATCACGAACTTGGCTTGATTGCAGATGAAAAGATATTAGTACTTGATGCCGACACGCCTGAATCAGTAGCGGCGTTGTATCAGCTGGAAAAGTCTTTTGATATTAACCCGACGCTGACGGTAACAACCAACAAAGGCGTGCATCACTATTACCTCAGGGCTGCTGACACCTTTGCTAAAACAGATTCACATTCTAGTGCTGATCACCCGGAACGGCTTGATGTAAAAACAGGTCGCGGAAATGGTCAGGGACGCTCGATGGTGGTACTACCGCCAAGTCCCGGAAAAATCATCGATATTGATGAAGCGGACGGAATTGATGAACTGGTCGAAATTGACCAAGGTTTTATTGATGCTGTGTTCAGGCACAACGGTCGAGAAGAACCTCGCCAGCAGGTGAAGACGGCCATTCATCCATCAACTCTCTCAGTTCCTACCAGCAGCGCAAACGCTCGCAAGATTAAAGACGTTCTCAAACACATATCTTCAGATTGCGGCTACCACGATTGGTTTACCGTACTGGCAGCTATCTACCATACCTTTGATGGTAGTGAAGAAGGTTTTGTAATCGCTGATGGTTGGAGCAGTCGAGGTGCTAACTACTGTGGCAGTGATGAGATCCGCACCATGTGGGAATCTTTTTCCAGTTACAACGGTATACCCATTACCTTTGGCACATTGTGCAAAATGGCTAAAGACAACGGTGCGGACATCAGCGAAATAGCTCTTGATGACGCTGACAAGTTTAAAACTGTTGATACCGTTACCGTTGAAGCAACCGAAAAGGTTACAACGCATGATGAGCTCTCAAAATTTTCTCTTAATGGGCTTAGCAGTGAATACGAAAAGAAAATGCTGGCTGACGTGTTTGTTCTTGGAAAGTTAGCTTTGCTTGGCCAGTGGACCGTTATTTACGCTCAATTCAACACCGGTAAGACGCTGCTCACGCTTCATTTTTTGATGGAAGCAGTCAATGCAAAATCGATTGATGCCAAAAATGTTTTTTATATTAACGCAGACGATAACCATGTCGGGCTCACGGAAAAGCTAAAGATTGCCGAAGAGTATGGCTTTCACATGATCGCCCCAGGCCACCGTGGTTACAAGGCTAAAGACTTACTTCCTACGCTTAGAAGTCTGGCAACGAAAGGTAAGGCTCGAAACGTCATCATCATTCTTGATACGCTCAAAAAGTTTGCCGATCTGATGGACAAAAGTATGCTGCGTGAGTTTGGCGAGGTCATTCGCATGTTCATATCTCAAGGTGGCACGATCATCGCCTTAGCACACGTCAACAAAAAGCGTGACGCTGACGGTAAAGCCATCTATGCAGGCACCAGCGACATCATTGACGACGCCGATTGTGTTTATGTGCTTGATACGCTTGATGAGGCTGGCGGCATTAAGACTGTTGAGTTTGAAAATAAAAAGAACCGTGGGCGAGTCGCTTCTAGAGCTGCATACAGTTACATCATTGAAGATGACATCAGCTATCTTGAGCTTCTTTCATCAATTACGCCTGTGGATGATATCGCAGCTAGTGACTTGAGAGCAGTTTCCGCCGAAAAGGCAGCTAATGATGCGGCACCGATAGGAATCATCAAAGACTGCATTCGTGATGGCGTTAATTCCAAGATGAAAATGGCAGCTGAAGCTTCGGAACGCTCCGGTGTAAGTAAGCGCGCAGTATTACAGACTATCGAACGTTTTACTGGCGATGATCCAGCCCAGCATCACTGGAATTTTAAAGTGGTCGCTCATGGCGCAAAGCAATTCCACATTTTAGAACTGCCCTAAAAGCTGCAAACCTGAAAAACTGCCGTTCTGGTTTTCTGCCAGGATTTTAGTTTTTCAGGTTTTAGGTTCTCAGTAGATTGACCGGCGTAATTCTGAAAACGCCCAGCACCACCCCTAGCTTCACCCACAAACTAATTTCAAGCCAACTCATTAACACCGCTGAGGGATTAAATATGCCTAAAATTAAGTTAACGCCACATGTAATCAAGAACAATCTGATCTGTCCAGATGGTAAAAACCGCCAGGAGCTATGCGACACAACCTTCCCTGGACTGTATATCGAGGTCCGAGCTACTAGCCCCGGCCATGGCACTTTCTATCTCCGCTATAAGGACGCGCAGAAGAAAACATGCCATCAAAAAATCGGCAGAACCATAGAGATCACATTGGCCCAAGCCAGAAAACGCGCCAGAGAGCTAAAGGCTAAAATTACACTTGGTGCAGATCCGAGAGCAGAGGCAAAACGCGAGAAACAAGTCATGACGTTCAAGGAATTTGCTGACGATCACTACATGCCGTACGTAAAGAAAAGGAACCGGTCATGGAAGAACAAAGAGTCGATGTTGCGCTTACGAATACTGAGTGTTTTCGGTAGCGATCCTCTCAACCGAATTAGCCGCAAGAAGATTCATAATTTCCACACAGGCCTTATAGATGAAAATTTATCACCCGCATCCTGCGACCACCATATTAAGTTAATACGTCATGCTCTGAACCTTGCTGTGGAATGGGAGCTACTGGAGCGCAATCCTGCTGACAAAATTAAATTATTTAGAACGGATAACAAGACCGAACGTTATATGTCAGATGATGAGCAGGCCCGGTTGCTGCACATCCTGAAGACAGATAAAAATCGTACGGTCTGCCTAGTGATATTGTTTTTGCTATCAACAGGAGCGCGGCTTAACGAAGCCTTAAAATCCTCATGGGATCACATTGATAAGAACAACCGTGTGTGGCGCATTCCGGCAACCAACTCAAAATCAAAAAAGATACGGTCTGTCCCGCTAAACCAAACAGCCATAAACGTGCTGACTGAACTAGCGAAGGCAAACGATCAGGGTCACCTTTTCATCAACCAACGCACAGGAAAACGATATACCAACATCAACAAAACCTGGCACCGAATCCGCAAGGAAGCTGGCCTGACAAACCTCAGGCTGCACGATCTCAGGCACCAATATGCGTCCCATCTGGTTAATAGCGGGCGTTCTTTGTACGAGGTGCAGCAGATCCTCGGCCACTCTGATCCCACGGTGACGCAGCGGTACGCCCACCTCTCCACCAGAGCTCTCCAGGACGCCGCAGAAAGTGCATCGGCGTGTCTTGGTGATGTTCTGCCAAAAGCGTCCTAGGGGCAGCTACTCTGGGCAACCTTGCTACGGCCGCATCCTTCGGGGTGTGGTCTGGCTTTCCTTTTATTTTTTGCTTTCCAATGACTGCTAACGCCCCACAAGAGACGATTGTGAAATTTGTATTAAGTTATCGCGCCTCTATAATTAGGTGGCCAAATTCACTACGCCACTACACTTAAACTAATGTCCTATCCAGTCAAGATAGTTAGAGCCAAAAAAGTAAAAACAAGAAAGCAGGGATAATTCTTCCGAGCTGATCTCATGAGTAAAGGAATCTGGTATTTTACTGTTGAAATGGGACAAATAGTGGGGTTTTAGATAGTTATCTTCATGCATTAAATAATGGTGGCCTGCGTTATCAGAAAGGTCATAAAAGAAGCATAAACATGTTTTTACATCCATGCTGGAAGGTACATTTTCAATTATCTTAGTTATCATGGGCCACATGAAAAGGATGCCTCTAATATCATTTAATGTTACTTGATATCCCTCCGTTAATCCTGACTCTGTAATTAGGTTAGCTGTTTCACTTAGGCAAGAATTATTGCTACTAGATAACAAAAAATCAGCCTGAGGAGAAAAACCAGGTGCCATTTTAGCTATTTTTTCCTCGTCATAGTCCCTGGTGTATCTTAATACCCCAGCATTCGCCATTAGTGTGATTTTGTCAGTGAATTCAAGGTCTAGCGAGTGCATTGTTTTCATGTTCAACTAATCTCTATAATATTATTAATTTAGATCTAGGGGTATTAGGTACAATCTTCGGCTAGTTGTGTAAATCGCGGCCATATCCACCATTTCACGCGGTCAAACCAACTACTTAAACAGCTTACTATCGGCCATACCTACCACTTTAAAACGGCATTATGCGGATAAACTTTCGGCGTAGCGTGAAACCCCGAATCTCGATATTCTGATTCAAAGGTTTTAGTTTTTACCTAAACCACCTGGTAATCCTCCCTTTTTTAGCTGGCGCTAAAAGTAGAAGTTAAGCGACCATCAATGGTGGTCTCCCACCATTGGCCTTATAATGATGTAACCCAACTACCACCAGGAATTGGTCAACTACAAAACTTGAGAATCATCACCTAACAAAAGAGATAGGGTCAGGTCTTTGATTTATGATAGCCCTCCGGAGAGAAAAACAAACGGACGGTGAGCGGGATAGCCAGAGATCATAATTCAAAGCCTCGACCCCGCTGACTGTTTATCGCCTTTACGGCCTGGCTGCGGCGGATATTGGTCTTTTCCTGCGCTTGTTTGTAACGGTAGCCTCGCTTTCCTGTGTTGCGTTTCAATTCACGACTAATGGTCGGTTGGCTGACGCCAATCGAAAGAGCAATCTTTTGTTGGCTAAAACCAGTTCTATTTAGAGCGTAAAGCTGGCATCGTTGCTCATAGGTCAGTTGTCGGTAGGCTTTCATCGTTGCATCTCTTGCCGGAGAAAATCCGATTAGCCTACCTGCAGCTGACCGTTTTCTCTACTTAATCAAGTTATGCACTCCACTTAATGGTTGAATCCAAGTTTTCTTTAGTTACCTCTACTCACGTCTTTGCCAATCGCCCTATCACTCGCAACTCTATCCGCTATTGCCCTGCCAGCATCAAAATCAAGTTAATCGTAATCTCTTAATTAGTAATTGATTATTTCCTTCAATCTCTTTCAGTTTTACATACGTCTCGTATTTTCTGTTTCCGCTATCGCTTAATATGCGGCTACTGACGCTACCTAAGACTCCTAGCCACCAAGTATTGGTGATTGCTGCAATACCTCCACCGACTAAGTAACTTAAATATGTTTTTCCTGACCTGTCGCCTGCGCTTCTAGCTTTTTCATATAGAGTGAGGCTTTCATCCTTGTATGATGTAAAGGCAATAAAGGCGAGAGCAAGCATTGGTGGTGCATAGTTCATTGTTAGCTCTGATGCATCTACGGCACCTCCTAGCGCATCTACAAGCTCCACGTTGGATACTGACCCATTTGTAATATTCTCACTGATCCCGCTCATTGCTAGATGACTATAAACTTCATCGGTTGTGACAACGTCAATGTTGGGGTATTTCTCAAGAGCATCTTGCACATACGATACAGAGTCTGTTGCTTTGGCTTGTAATACAGATGCAATTTCTCCGTTTTGGCCTTCTATCGCAATGTCCCATCCAGGTTGCGTTGCTGATTCCGCAAGCACTGCTGTGTACCCATCGGGCAAATTACCATCATTTAGGTACGCCACATACTTTTGCTCAAATAACTTTCCTTTCACCCCTGAAATGAAACCTGTGAGGGCTTCACCATCTAGTTCACGTACTTTATCCTCGAAAGATATTGAGTCAGATAGGTTAGGATATGCAGCATCATATGCTTTGATTATTTCATCTGGTATCGTTCCAGCAGCTAACAAAGTGATCAACGTTTCGCCACCAAGCATTATTGAATCAACGGTAGTGTTTCGTCTGTTCAGCTCTCTGTAGTGTCCGCCTTGATTTTCTATATTCTGTTGGATTTTTACTAAATCACTATCTGAGTACCTAATATCACGGTAAACACTGTTCGCTGCGTCAGATGCTGACTCATAGGTGCTAGATGCGTATTCTTGTCCTGCCTTTAACGCTTCCTTACCTTGTGCTTGCAGCTCATCCTTGTTTTCATCCCAGTATTCTTTCGCAGCTTTGCTGGCATCTGTAGCATGTTCAGCTGCTTGCTCTGCAAGTTTTAACCCTTTTTTAATCAACCCCTTAAATCTCATCATGTTCTTAACTTGTCCTCTTTTCGGGGTGTACAAAGGCTGGGGTTATCTTCATGGTGTTTTTGGTGGCTGGATTCATAAAATTCAAAAGTCATCTGAATTAATTTCAAGTCGCAGACTTTAGAAGCGCTTCTCAGCATCGCATTATCGAATTAGCGATTGTTAATAACTCCTCTTCCATTCTCTTATTCATTTCATCCCATGGAGATGAGTGTGGGTCTCCAATATCAACTAGCCTATATTTCAAACAATCTTGGTCATATATGTGATAGTTATGTGCATCAAAGTAACCAGTAAAATATTTAACATCAATTTTATAAATACGAGGTCCACAAAATAAACCTGGCTTTATAATAATCGGTAGGCAGTCAATATTAAACTTTCGACAAATATTATACAGAATTACCAGTGCAGCATTGGACCCCCCAGCTATACTGGTATAGAAAATTATTATTTTACTTGCTTTTAATGATTGCACGAAAGCAGAAAGATCGCTTGAGCCACTCTCACCATGGAGCTCATCGAATGATTCCAGCATTTGATCTATTGACGATAGGCCTGTGCAGCCTGTAAACAATTTCACAAACAGCTCACCTTTACTGATTACGGAATGGTCTTTCAAATATTTATAATCAGTTTCCTTGTTTTTACAGCCTATGCGAATCAACACATTATTTTTTTTGTTCCGATAAAAATCAAGACCAACCTTACCTCCTCCCAGAGAGCTAATTGAGACTTTATTGAAACTGTCTATCAGTTTATTCAAACACTTTTCTTGTTCATCCATGGTTGTGCCTATTCCCTTTTCAACAAAGAAAGCAGTTTCTAATTTTAGAGTAGCCCTAAAAACTGAAATTCTGAAATCCTGCTGCGCTAACCCAAAACAGCTTTCAGTTTTTAGGTTTCCAGCTTCTCTGGCCACTCTGACCCCACGGTGACGCAGCGGTATGCTCACCTCTCCACCAGAGCGCTACAGGAAGCGGCAGAAAGTGCGGCGGCGTGTCTTGGGGATACCTTGTCGAAAGCGTCCTAGGGGCAGCCTCTCTGGACAACCTTGCTACGGCCACACCTTTCGGGGTGTGGTCGGGCTTCCCCTTTTTTTGTTCACCGCACGAAGAAAACAGTCCCTCCATTTATACAAACAACACAACAGCTAAATAAATGTATTCTTATTCTTCGCTTTTAGTGTATGGGCCTGCTGGCAAGGCTGTCTTTTCCATTACCATGACCTGTTGATTAGCTGAGCGAGCCAAAGGCATATAATTTGGCGCAGCTTTGGTCATCGCAGCATTTACAGCCATTGCAATAAGGTCAACTAGAGGATTACCGCTATTACTGCTCTGCGGTGTATAAACCATTGTTTTTTCTGCTTTCCATATTTCTGTGCCCTCGCTATCCACCATCAGGTAATCAAACTGAACGGTAACACTGGTAGAAAGCAGTATGTATTTTGCATCCCATCGCTGAATAGTGACGTACAAAATCGCATCCGCACTAAACATTTCAGCTAGTGATACGGAGTCTGATCTATGTACCTGCTCAGCTTCATAAAACCCCTCCTGCTCCAAAATAACTTTCACTGTATTTACTGGGTAAACGTAGTAACCACTCTCAGCTAAAGGAACACTTAACGTACTCAGCATGTAATTAGAAGCGTCAACATCCAACGAATTATTTACAACCGGTACTATGAGAATGGACTTAGGGTCTGCTGACTCATATGCACTCCAGTCGATACTTTTTTGCTGCGCAGCACAACCTGTCATGATAAGTGCAACCAAAACCAATAAATATTTCATAAAACCTACCCCTTGGAAGCATTATCAGAAAGATTCTTTATAAGAGAATCCATCAGGGGACGACTTTCAGGCCAGGTATCCCGCTCGTATTCATAGTATTTAATAGCGCTTTGAGTATCGTTTCGCTCTAAATACAACGTACCTATCTCAGCCAACAATCCAGGTGCAGGTTTTGCTCCACCCTCTCTAATGCTGGCCACGTGAACTTCCAACTCAGCCAAAAACTCATTTCCCGACTCTGGTTTTTTATAATAGTCATACAAGCCTTGTTCATAAGGCCCCCAGCTATATTCGGTAGTTACACAACCTGTCATTGCCATAATCAAAAAAGCTAACCCTAATTTTTTCATACTAATAAACCACCACCGTCTTCGCGGCCCCGTCACTTAAGTAAACCTTCTCATCAATAACAACTTTGCCTAAATACTTAACCCGCACAATATGCGACCCAGGAATAACTCTCAGGGCAGTTTTCCCTTCAAGAAAATCAACAGCTTTCCCCATAAAAAGGTTATCAATAAATACCTCATACTCATTTGCATACTCTTGGTTTGCTATCTTGAATGAAATCTGAGGCCGAGCATCGACAATTGAGCTTTTTTCCGTCGGTAATTTCATGCATCCGCCCACCATAAAAGTGAGCAGACACAGGAGTGCGATTGTAACTTTACGCATGGTTTAATCCTTTTTTACAATGATTAGTTGTTCTGAGTCATGCCCTGCAATAGAGCCTGTAAGTACTTTTGTTACTGCTCCCTCCGAGGTCTCGTCTTCACCGAATAGTGCAGTGACTTTAATGGTCGCAACTTCTTCGCCGGGCAAAGATATAATAAAACCTGTTTGTTTAGATGTAACTTCTTTACCTGGTGACTCAACTGAAAAAACCATGCCCTGTTTGATACCTTGGCTTTTTCCCCCACTGATGTAGACAAGGTCTCCTTGAACATCAAGAATGTTTGTTCTCCAAGGCCTAGAAAGCATTTCATATACAAGCTTACTAACTGCTCCAGAGATCGCCTGACTAATAGCTGTATCCCCTAAAGTTCCGTCATACTCTGCTCTGGACCCAAAACCAGCAATAGATGAAGCTTCATTAGAGGCTTCCCCGCTTCCGGTAGTACTAAAAAACGAATGTCCAGTTTTAGGATCAACTAACCGAAACTCGACTTTTGCATGAGCGACCTGCCTTTTTGTCGCCGATAAAAACCCAGATTCACCAACAGTTTTACGCCCATACTCAGTAAGAGAACCAATTATTAACGCATCCGCACCGATAACATTCATTTTTGTACCGGTGAGCGCTAATTCATCTTTTAATCGGTTGATATCTGGGCGCTCAAAAACCAGAAAATGCCCAGATTCAGTCAGAGCTTTACTCAACATGTCCCCTACTTGCTTACCAACAGTATCGTTGTGTTCATCACGTACTAGTGATCTACCGTACCGGGTTTCATTAGTGATTCGCCCCAAAGCAATTTTTCGCTTCAACACAAGCTGGCCTTCAGACTTTTCATTCACTGCCGCTCTTTGTGCCTGTTGCTGTTGCTCGAGGGTATAATCGACCTCAGCCTGTTTGATGGGAGGGGTCTGTGTTGCACAGCCAGCAGCTAAAACTGCCACCGCAAAAACTAGAAAAAATTTCATCTTATTTCCTTACAACCGTTTGATAAAAGTAATATTCGTAATAAATTTTTTCATTTCCACACTAAACTTGAGCTCTTTATATCGAAGAACAAGTAATGTAGAACTTAACAAAGTGGTTATTTTTCAACGGAATTGTTGCCGCAAGGGGCAAACTACAATAAATTCGAAAGAGTAAATGCAGATATTTTGGGAGGGTAGCTATCCATCGCTATAACTCTTCAACTTCCGTTTCAAAGACAATAGTAACGTCAAGATATTTTAATTTAAAGGTATTTATAATTTGTAGCTATAACTGAATGGGTTATGGCTTAGTTTCATTCTAGAGCTTAAATACAAACACCTTTCTGAAGTATCATTATTACAACCTAGACCTTTCATAGCAGGCTATTGGAATAGCACCTCTGTAGCCCCCATGCCCGCAAGGTTCGGTTTTCGTTCGGCGTTCCGCATACTGTTTCCCATGCAGCGCATAACCGAATGGCCAGCTGAAACTCACTTCCGAACCCAAGAAGTTCGGCCATGGTTCGGTTGGCTTCTACCCCACTCCAACCACTTCAAAAAGCCCTTACACGTCTTCCGCTTACGACACCCTGAAAAAACCCACCGCCCCCACTAATACTAATGGGTTATTCCACTTTCGATGACACCTAGACATAATCCGCGCCCTTAGCGCACGTTAACAATCACTGATGCGTTATTAATAAAAATAACATTACCCTTAAGGATGAGTTTTCATGAAAAAAATCATAACAATCACTATCGCAGTTGCTACTTCAGCACTTATTTCTTTAGGTGTTTCTGCTGCAGGGAAAGCAGGATCTGGCCCTAACCCATTTTCGAAATGCGGCATAGGCGCGGCTTTGTTTCCTGATACCTCTTGGGCAGCAGTAACCTCTAACGCTACTTGGGATGTAGGTACCACGGCCGTCACTTCGGCTACAGCAAGCCCTGAAACCTGTAGCGGTAAAGATGTAAAAGTAGCAGCTTTTATCTACGATAGTTTCGATAACCTAGCCGAAGAAACTGCAAAAGGCCAAGGCGAGCACCTTGCTGCTCTGCTTAATATCCTAGAAGCTGATGCTGGCACACGAGACGCCATCGTTTCTGAAGTTCGTACAGGAATGGCAGCTCAGGTTAGCTCGCCAACTTATGACCAACTTAGTCAGGTTGAGAAAGCATCTGCTTATTACAACCTAGTTAACGAAGCTGTAAGCAATAGTTAAGCTAGCTTTTATGATGGCGGCTGGAGATTCCAGCTGCCCTTGCTCCCCCCCTTCAGCCCGTCCTTATCTCCATAATATCTGAGTCTATTTGTGTACAGATGTAGCACTTTTCTAACTGCGATTGCTATCGCTCTATCGACACCCGTCTACTCTGAAGAATCATCGCATTCAGATACATTACGTGGCCAGGCGGAAGTATTACATCTTAGCGAGCACCCTAGCTGGCATAAATTGCTTCACTATGAACAAGACAGTAAATTCACCTCCGCATTAAAAAGCTCGATCCATAGCGACACCTTTTTTAATTCACCAGATGGAGAGGTCAATCCGAAAAAAGAATTAATAGCAACCTTGGAGGCATTTGCCCAGGTAGCTGGTGATAACACCAATGCCCATGCCCAATGCAAGTTTCGAGGTCGATATATCTGGTTGCGTGAGCAGTTAAATTTTTCCACTACCACGCTCCCTGTAGTCGCTTGTCCAGAGTATGACGCTTGGTCTCTAAATGGCTCGACCGAATCTATCAGTATTATTTTTGCTACTGGGTATTTGGGCAACCCTGCTTCCTACTATGGGCATACCCTGCTCAAAATGAACTCTCACAAGAAAAACAGCTCAACAAAACTGGAAGATGTAACCGTTAATTACGGCGCTATCGTTCCTCCTGGGGAAGGGCCAATACCCTATATTCTTAAGGGGCTATTTGGTGGCTACGATGCAGGTTTTTCTCATATCCAATATTACTTTCATAATCACAACTATGGTGAAAATGAACTTAGAGATCTTTGGGAATATGAGATCAAACTGACGCCAGAAGAACTAGATCTGGTATTAGGCCATGCTTGGGAAGTACTCGGAAAAAGATACACCTATTACTTCGCGAAAAGGAACTGTGCATACCGTTTAGCAGAGCTTTTGGAAGTAGTGGAGGGAATAGATATTATTCCTGACAACCCTTTGTGGATAGTCCCTCAAGGATTGATTCAGCAGGTTGCAAGAGCACGGCATGGTAACGAGCCATTAGTGCAGAACGTTATATATCACCCTTCCCGCCAGAGTAGGCTGTATAAAAAATACTCCTCGCTCAGCGCCGATCAGAAAAGAATCGTCGAACAGACTATCAATAATATTGAAGCTCTCGAGAGTGACAGATTTTTTGCTTTGAATCTTATCGACAAACAATTAGTACTCGATACTCTGCTCGATTATTACCAATACATCCGTGATTCTGATTTACTTAAAGAAGACATCAATAATACCTATTACCGCAAGGTGCTCGCCAAACGATATCAAATACCTGCTGGCGAACATCCCATTGCCAGTACCCCGGAAAACTCGCCCCACAAAGGCCGAAAGCCAAGCCTAGTTAATCTGGGGACAGTACATAACAATAAATTTGGAAGTGGAGCCAGCCTTCTATTTCGCCCCGCCTATTACGATGCGCTAGATGCGGATTTTGGCCATATAAAAAATGCATCGCTGTCCATGCTGGAGACTCGCCTCGTCATGTTTGATAGTGATCTCCAACTACGCAGTCTGGACGTCGTAAATATCGAAAGCATTAATAATGCAGTCACTGGTTTACCTGGAGATACCGGCCAAGCATGGAAATTGCGCTTCGGGTTTCAGCAGCAGTCTCTGGCCTGTGAAAGCTGTCTTGTTGCATCTTTACAAGGAGACATAGGCCATACTTTCTCAATCAAAAACAACATAGTCACCGGAGGGTATCTGGGGGGAAGTATCCAGCAGAACAAGAATGACCTGGGTGCCTTATATACCCGAGCAAGCATCTTCGCCAACGCCGAGCTTAGCACTGATTTCAGGGTTCGATTTACATCCGAATACCGTGAATATCTAGACAGTAGCATAGATGGGAATTTCGTTAATGCCGCCTATGCTCGCTATCGACTGGCCCGCAATTTTGATATTCGCTTTTCCTACGAAAAGAATATCACTGAAGAGATTGGAGCTTCGCTGTCGCTGTATTGGTGAGACTTCCTTTTCTCAATGCCTGATCAAAATGTACCTTAAAACAATAATACCCCCTCTCAAAGCCTCCCTCCCGATACCCTCGGAATATAATTCACAGTTTTGTGGTCCTAGTAAGTACGGGTATCAGGAAAAGGTCGCTCCGGCATATCTAAAAACCATCATAAAAAAATTATGCTCGTAGGTTTATGACCCAATACTAGCTATTTCCTTATCTTTTACCCTGAACTAGGACAAAGAAAATAATCAGCTTAACCAGTAGTTTGGTAGGCGACAAATAACAAAAAAACTGTCTTAAGCGGGGTAAGTAAAAATGATCAATAAAACGATATTTTTAGCTGTCTTCTTATTTTCGGCGCTAACAGGTTGCGCCACTACTAATGAAAGAGAATCAACTGTTTGCGGCGCAATTAAAGAAAGGTTGGTATTTTGGGTCTGGAATAGAGCTGCACCTGACCCGGATCATTCAAGAGCTAGTTCTCTAAAATATGTAAAACATGTTGAGTTTGTAACCGCTGACAACAAAAAACTGAATGGCTATGTGTACCTGGCGCATGACAAAGATGAAGGTAAAGTAGCAGCTAAAGGTTATATCCTCGTGGCCCTTGGTAATGCCATGATCGCAGATCAAATGGTCAAACATTTAACTGACTTTGCCGCAAAAGGCTATGACGTTTATCTCTACGATTATAGAGGTTATGGATTGTCTGAAGGGAAAAGGAGAATTAATGGCATCATCGAAGATTACAAAGAAATAATAGCATCTCTCAACCAACGATATGATCGTCGTTTGTTATATGGAATATCACTAGGAGGTGCCGTTATGATGAATGCAATTGGCTCTGGAGCCCAGTTTGATGCAGCCGTTATTGATTCAAGCCCTAGTAGATTCTCCCCTTTTGGCTGCCCCCAAAAAATAGATCCAGTTAACAATCTGCCACAAGACGCAAAAAACCTGTTGGTGATTACAGGTCAGCTAGATCAGGTATTAAAGGCAAATATGACGTCAGAATTGAGGGATTCTGCTAAAAATAGAAACGCAAAAATATTTGACGGTAAAGCGTATGCCCATCCTTTTATGGATAGGTCCCAAGCAATCCATTTAGAAAGGATGGCAATGATTATTGAATTTTTGAGCAACCAATCTGGAGACACGCTTTATAGTAAAAAATAATTATTTAGTTTGAACATACGGGTGTTGAGAAGAGAAAGACAAAACTCCTTTTCCAGACCAAAACAACTCCCTGTAAGTAGCTTCTAACCGCCTTCACAAGTTCGGTTTTTGTTCGGTGTTCCGCATACACAATGCCATGTAGCTCATAACCGAATGAACTATTGAAACACGCTTCCGAACCCAACAAGTTCGGCCATGGTTCGGTCGGCTTCTGCCCCGCTCCAGCCTCTTCAAAAAGCCCTTACACTTCTTCCGCTTACGACACTCAAAACCAGCTGTGCGCTGTACTCATAATCGGCAGGTCCCCAGTTCGAGTCTGGGAGGGCCCACCATTTTTTCTTTACGCACACCCTCGAGTGCGAATCAAAATGCCACCTCTCTAACCGGAGTCCGTTTCATTTATTTGTTT
>Ga0105356_10002508_pt1 | contig 18297 bp, 17 predicted proteins | sample GOMGulsemesocosm_3_FD_83502 | JGI IMG/M metagenome (GOLD analysis project Ga0105356, IMG submission 83502) | Methane-oxidizing microbial communities from mesocosms in the Gulf of Mexico - GOM9D Gulf of Mexico | ecosystem: Environmental > Aquatic > Marine > Cold seeps | place: Gulf of Mexico...
AGGGATTGAGATTGATACTATATCAGAAGGGAGTTGCCAATTATCAATGACTATTCGTCAAGAAATGTTAAATGGTTTTGGTATCGCTCATGGTGGTATTACTTATTCTATAGCAGATAGTGCTTTGGCATTTGCTGCAAATACACACGGAAGACAATCAGTTTCAATAGATACATCAATTAATCATACGGAGGCATTAAAAGAAGGAGATAAAATTGTAGCAATAGCTAAAGAAGAATCATTGAAAAACAGATTCGGATTTTATAAAATAGAAATTAAAAGAGACGATGCTATAGTAGCCTTATTTAAGGGAACTGTATATCGAACTAATAAAGATTGGGAATAACATGAAAGAAGCATATATTATTGACGGAGTTCGTACTCCAATAGGAAAATATAAAGGAACTTTATCACCTGTAAGAACAGATGATTTAGGAGCTATAGTTATTAAAGCTGTTGCAGAAAGAAACACTAATATCCCTCAAGAAGCATATGATGATGTTATTATGGGATGTGCGAATCAAGCAGGAGAAGATAATCGTAACGTAGCTCGTATGTCTTCTTTGTTAGCAGGATTACCACATACTGTTCCTGGAGAAACTGTAAATAGATTATGTAGTTCAGGATTATCTGCAATCATTCATGCTAATAGAGCAATTAAAGCAGGAGATGGAGATGTTTTTATTGCAGGAGGAGTTGAGCATATGACTCGTGGGCCCTTTGCTATTTCAAAGCCGTCAAGTGGATTTGGAGGAGATTCTAAAATGTACGACACCACTTTTGGATGGCGTTTTGTGAATCCTAAGATGCACAAAATGTACGGGACAGATGGTATGGGGGTAACTGCTGAAAACTTGGTAGAGAAATACAATATTTCTCGTGAAGATCAAGATGCATTTGCTTATAGAAGTCAAATGAAAGCTACAAAGGCTCAAGAGTCTGGACGTCTAGCGAAAGAAATAGTTAATGTAGAAATTCCTCAACGTAAAAAAGATCCAATCATTTTTGCTAATGATGAATTTATCAAACCAACAACTACTCCAGAAATATTAGGAAAGTTACATGGTGCTTTTAAGAAAGAAGGTGGAAGTGTAACAGCAGGCAACGCATCTGGATTAAACGATGGTGCTGCAGCAACAATTATTGCTTCAGAAGAGGCAGTTAAAAAATATGGATTAAAACCAATGGCAAGAATTGTAAGTTCTGCGGTTGTTGGGGTTGAACCAAGAATCATGGGTATTGGACCTGTTAATGCTTCAAATAAAGCATTGGCAAAAGCAGGATTAACCATGGCTGATATGGACGTTATCGAATTAAACGAAGCATTTGCAGCACAGAGTTTGGCTTGTATACGTGAATGGGGATTAGCTGACGATGATGCTAGAATCAATCCAAACGGAGGAGCGATTGCTATCGGTCATCCATTAGGAGTAACTGGTGCTAGAATTGCATATTCAGCTGCCTTAGAATTACAAGAAACTAATAAACGTTATGCTCTAATTACCATGTGTATTGGGGTTGGGCAAGGGTATGCTGCTATTATTGAAAAAGTATGAAAGTATTAGTTGTAGGAGGTAATGGAACTATTGGTAAAAAGGTTTGTGAAAGGTTTTTAAAAAAGCATACTGTTATTGTCGCTGGAAGGAATTCAGGTGATGTTAATGTTGATTTTTCTGATTCAAATTCAATAAAATCAATGTTTGATACTGTAGGTAAACTTGATGCAATTGTTTCTATTGCAGGAGATGCTAAGTGGGATAAGTTTAATAACCTTACTGAAGAAGATTTTTACATTGGCATAAAAAGTAAGTTAATGGGGCAAGTCAATTTAGTGCGAATCGGAAAAGATTATTTGAATCAAAACGGGTCAATAACATTGTCGACAGGAATTTTGGCAGATGATCCAGTAGATATGACTACAAGTGCAGCTATGGTCAATGGAGGAATTCATAGCTTTGTTAAAGCTGTAGCTTTAGAGTTAGAAAATAATACTAGAATCAATGCCGTAAGTTCTGATTTAGTAGAAGATGCTTACGAAAAATATAAAGAGTATTTTCCAGGAAATACACCTGTGCCAATGGATAAAGTTGTTGATGGGTATGTTAAATGTATAGAAGGTAAGATTACTGGGAGAATAGTTAGAATATTTGCTTAGTGATTGCCAAATTACAGCTATTGAAGAGAGTTAATTATAAAAAAATAACGAATAAAGAAGTTGTAAGTACTTCGGTATTCATCATTCGATATTAAAATGAACAAACTAGAAAACTACATAAACGGTCACTGGGTAAAAGGTGAAGGAGATGGAACTCCAATGTTTGATTCCGTAACCGGAGAAATAATAGGTTTCTCAACTACTGCAGGATTAGATATTCCTAATGTTTTACAATACGGAAGAACTAAAGGAGGAGAGAAGTTACGTAAAATGACTTTTCAAGAACGTGGAAACATGCTTAAGACCTTGGCATTATACTTAACCAAAAGAAAAAGAGAATTCTACGATTTAAGTTATAGGTCCGGAGCAACCAAAGTGGATAGCTGGATAGATATAGAAGGTGGTTTTGGTAATTTATTTGCCAATGCATCATTACGTAAATTATTTCCTAATCAGCCTTTTCATGTTGAAGGAGATCCTATAGATTTATCTAAAGGAGGTCGTTTTATGGCGCACCATATTTTAGTACCTAAAAAAGGAGTAGCAGTTCATATAAACGCTTTTAACTTCCCTATATGGGGAATGTTAGAGAAGTGTGCTGTTAACTGGATGGCTGGTATGCCAGCCGTAGTATTACCCGCGCCACAAACAGCTTACTTAACGGAAGCAGTTGTACGTGTAATTGTTGATTCTGGAATATTACCAGAAGGAGCTTTACAATTGCTGAGTGGTATGACTAAGAATATTTTAGATACTGTAGAATCTCAAGATGTAGTAACCTTTACAGGTTCCGCACATACAGGTCGTATTTTAAAAGCACATCCAAGATTAATAGAAGAAGCAGTTCCGTTTACTATGGAAGCAGATTCATTAAACTGTTCAATCTTAGGTAAAGATGCAGTTCCAGGAACACCAGAATTCGATTTATTTGTGAAGGAAGTTCGTAAGGAAATGACAGTGAAAACTGGCCAGAAATGTACGGCTATTCGTCGTATTATGGTTCCTGAAAACTTAGTTGAAGATGTTCAGATAGCTTTAGGAAAGCAATTAGATAAAGTAACCATTGGTGATCCTCGATTAAAAGAGGTTCGTATGGGAGCGTTAGTAAGTAAGGCGCAAGTACAAAGTGTAAAAGATCAGGTAGCTAAATTGTCAGAAACGGCTAAGATAGTTTATGGTAATTTAGATAATGTAGATGTTGTTGGAGCTGATGCAGAAAAAGGAGCTTTTATGAAGCCGATTTTAATGCGTGAAGACAATCCATTTACCAATACAGCAGTTCATGAATTAGAAGCATTTGGTCCGGTAAGTACTATTATGCCGTATAAAGATTTAGAAGAAGCAGTTACTTTAGCTCAGATGGGTAAAGGATCGTTAGTGTCTTCTATTTTTACGTATGATGATAAAATAGCAAGTGATTATATTGTAGAAGCAGCATCTCATCACGGTCGTATTTTAGTTGGAAACAGAGAGAATGCAAAAGTGAGTACGGGTCATGGTTCGCCATTACCACAGTTAACTCACGGTGGCCCAGGTAGAGCTGGAGGAGGAGAAGAAATGGGTGGAATGCGTGGTGTAAAACATTACATGCAGCGTTGTGCAATTCAGGGAACTCCAACTACGTTGACAGAGGTTACGGGTATCTATCAGCCAAATGCTGATTATAAAGAGAGTGAAAAACATCCATTTGCATATCATTGGGAAGATATCAAACCAGGAATGTCTTTAAAAACACATAAGCGTACGATTACAGATACGGATATTATCAATTTTGGTAATTTAACCTGGGATCATTTCTATGCACATACAGATATTACTTCTTTAGAAGGAAGTATTTTTGAAAAGCGTACAGCTCACGGATATTTCATAATAGCTGCAGCAGCAGGATTATTTGTATATCCAAATAAAGGACCAGTAGCAGCAAACTATGGTTTAGAAGAATGTAGGTTCTTACGTCCAATTTATCATAATGATACTGTTTATGTACGTTTGACGTGTAAAGAACGTGTAGATCGTGATTCTAGAGGAACTGAATTGCCAAGTGGAATTGTAAAATGGTTTGTTGAGGTATTTGATCAAGAAGATGAGTTAGTAGCAGTAGCGACTATTTTAACAATGGTTCAAAAGAAGAGTCCATTTGCAGATATTAATAAGAAAACAATATCAGGATATTTAAATAAACTTACAGAAGATTCTAAACCAGTATGGGGAAATATGAGTGCTCAGGAAATGGTAGAACATTTAGAGTATTCAGTACGTGTAGCTTCAGGAGAAATTCAAAATTTTGAGATTGAAACCCCAGAGAAAATTTTAGAGCAGGTACATGAGTCGTTATATACTCATAAACCAATGCCTAAAAATTATAAAGCTCCAATGGTTTTAGAAGATAGGTTAGCAGAAATGCAATATCAAAATTTAACTGAGGCAAAGGTTAAATTAATGGAAGCTTATGATGGGTTTGAGTTGTATTTCAAGGAAAATCCAGAAGCAATAACTAAGAATGCAGTTTTTGGAATGTTGACTAAGTTTGAATGGAATTTAACACATGCAAAGCATTTTAATCATCATTTTGAACAGTTTGGATTACTTTAAATTAAAAAAATAAACACAAAATATAAAATGTAAAAGTAATGTACTTTTACATTTACAATCAATTATAGAATATGACAGCACCTTACGTAAAACAAGATATACAAAACGGAATAGCTACGATTGAATTTTTTCATCCAGCTCATAATTCATTACCAGGAGATATATTAGCGAAATTAGCTACTAATATTACAGAAGCTGGAGAAAATGAAGCAGTTAAAGTAATCATCTTAAAAAGTGGTGGTGCAAGAACTTTTTGTGCTGGAGCCAGTTTTAAAGAATTAATGACAATCAATGATGCAGAAACAGGAAAAGTATTCTTTTCAGGATTCGCTAATGTAATCAACGCTATGCGTAAATGCCCGAAATTTATTATCGGACGTATACAAGGGAAAACTGTAGGTGGTGGAGTAGGAATTGCTTCTGCAACTGATTACTGTATGGCTTCTAAATTTGCAGCTATCAAGTTAAGCGAGTTAAACATTGGTATTGGGCCATTTGTTGTTGGGCCTGCGGTAGAACGTAAATTAGGGTTAACAGGAATGTCTCAAATAGCAATTGACGCAAATACTTTTTATACAGCAGAATGGGCCCAAGATAAAGGGTTGTTTGCTCAAGTATATGAATCTACAGAAGCGTTAGATAAAGCAGTACAAGTATTCGCTGAAAACTTGTGTACATATAATCCAGATGCCATGGCAGAAATGAAAAAAATCATGTGGGGAGGAACAGATCACTGGGATACACTTTTAGCAGAAAGGGCTGTCATTTCTGGAAGATTAGTATTATCTGATTTTACTAAAGAGACATTAAAACGTTTTAAATAACAAACAGATAAATGTAAAATGGTAAATATAAAAGTGATTTAATCATTACTTTTATAGTTGCCATTTTTTAGTTTAATAAATACACTTAGCATGATATATTCATTCAAAGGATTTATTCCAGTGGTTCACGAAAGTAGTTTTATACATCCATTAGCTGCGGTTATAGGGAATGTAATTATTGGGGAAAATTGTTATATAGGTCCTGGGGCCACTATTCGTGGTGATTGGGGAGAGATTATTTTAGAAGAAGGTGTAAACGTGCAAGAAAATTGTACAGTACACATGTTTCCAGGAAAATCAATTACTTTAAAAGAGTCTGCTCATGTAGGTCATGGAGCTATTATTCATGGAGCTAACCTAGGTAGGAATTGTATGATAGGGATGAATTCTGTTATTATGGATGACGCTGTAATTGGAGATGAATGTATTGTTGGTGCTATGGCTTTTGTGAAAGCAAATGCAGTTTTTGAAAAGAGACAATTGATTGTAGGTAATCCTGCCAAGGCGATTAAAGAAGTTTCGGAAGAAATGATAGGTTGGAAAACTAAAGGAACTCAATTGTATCAAACATTACCAGCTGATTGTCATAAAACAATGAAAGAAGTAGAACCATTGAGAAAAATACCTAAAGACAGACCTACTCAAGAAGATTTTTATAAAACCTTAAATGAATTTCTAAAGAAATGATGCCTAACCAACCAATAGAAACTGAACGTCTCATTTTAAGAGAAATTCAATTATCTGATGTAGACGGAATGTTTGCATTGGATTCGGATCCAGAAGTACACAAGCATTTAGGAAATATGCCTATTACCAATAAAGGTCAAGCTGAAAAATATATTGTACTTCTTCAACAGCAATATAAGGAAAGGGGTATTGGAAGATGGGCGGTTATCCATAAAGAAACCAAAGATTTTATGGGCTGGTCAGGTATTAAATATCTAAACGAATCTGAGCAAGAGAATGGTTTTTACAATGTGTATGAATTAGGCTATCGATTAATCCCTAAATTTTGGGGTAAAGGTTATGCTACAGAATCTGCCCAAGCATGGGTAGATTATATGTTTAATGAAGCAGGTGTTAAAAGTTTATATGCTGCAGCCGATATTCCTAACAAAGGATCAGTAAACGTATTGCAAAAAGTAGGTTTTAAAATTACTGATGAGTTTGTTTTTAAATGGAAAGGTGTGAAGTCTGATTGCTATTGGTTAGAACAACATAGATAATGACTTTAAATGATCTGGCATTCGATATAGAAAACGTTAATCACAGTATGGCTTCGCGTGCTAAGGCTGTCGATTTAATGATGCATAACTTAGAAGTGCTTCCTGATTTAATCGAGAAAGCTTTTGGTGATGATAAAAATCATTTTAAATATTGCTGGTGGTTGGAATTTCTAAACAGACAACATATAGAAGTACTGTGTCCGCACATGGATATGATTTTAGATAAAGCTCAATACTTAACCAATCAATCAGCTATACGACCGATAGCGAAAACTATAGAGACGTTTGTATTGAATTATTATTCAAAAAAACCGAATGATATAGTACAAATGATGATGAATCCAATTATAAAAGAAAAAATGGTTTCTCGTGGTTTTGAATGGTTAATAGATGCTCAATTAAAAGTTGCGCCAAGAGCTTATTCTATGACGAGCCTGTTTCATTTAGGAAAAGATATAGATTGGGTGCATAATGAATTACAAATGGTAGTAGAGCAAAATTATGCAACAGAGAGTGTAGCTTATCAAGCAAGAGCAAGAATGATATTGAAGAAATTAAAGAAGTAATTTCTTTTTTGACGATATTTGCAACCCCAAAAAATAATATATAATGATAAACTACATTTTAGAAGAGTTAGATTATTTAAGAGCAGAATTGATTAATCACTCACTATATAAGGAAGTTAAAACAACTAAAGATATACAGCTATTTACCGAGCAACACGCTTTTGCTGTTTGGGATTTTATGTCATTGTTAAAAGCTTTACAGCTACATTTAACTTGTAAGTTTGCCATGGACTCCTTCATCTAATCCAACAACCAGGCGTTTTATTAACGAAATTGTTTTTGGAGAAGAAAGTGATATAGATCAAAAAGGAGTAACTATGAGTCATTATGAAATGTATTTAGAAGCTATGCAACAGTTAGGCGCAAATACATTGCAAATGGAACAATTTTGTGGTTTAATACAAGAAGGAGTCTCTGTTGAAAAAGCCTTTCAGCAAATAAATATCCCTGAGACTGTAAAGGATTTTGTGTCTTTTACTTTTGAAGTTATTGCTACACAAAAACCTCATGTTATTGCAGCTGTTTTTACTTTTGGAAGAGAAGATTTAATTCCTGATATGTTTATTGAAATAGTAAAAGGGATAGGGGATAAACAAGCGATTGATAAACTTGTTTATTATTTAGAACGTCATATAGAATTAGATGGTGATGAACACGGACCTATTAGTTTAAAAATGGTGGAAGAGCTATGCGGACAAGACAAACTTAAATGGGACGAAGCTTTAATATATAGTAAAAAAGCATTGCAACATAGAATTGGGTTGTGGAGTAGTATTTCTTCAGGTATTAAAGAACAAAAAAACGTTCTGGTATAAATTTTATTTAGTAGTATCCAACAAATGTGATAAATCCAGTTGATTGGTTTGTTTGCTTGTAGAAAGTGTAATCAGGCTTTGTACACTTCCTAGGTAAGGTAATAGGGTAAGTTTGGTGATAATAAATTTTTCATACGCTTCAATATCTTCTACTACTAACTTAAGTAGGTAGTCAAAATTTCCACTTACTCGATGGCACTCTATTACCTCAGGGAAACTATTAATTTCTTTTACAAATTTTTCTAAGTAACTTCTGGTGTGACCTTGTAAAGTGATACCAATGAAAACAATCTGCTTGAGTCCAATTTTATTTTGATTCAATACTGCTACGTATTTATCAATATAATTTTCTTTATCTAATTTTTTGATACGCTCAAAAATAGGGGTGGTAGACAACCCTAAACTTTCCGAAATACTTTTTACAGTACGGTTAGAGTCTTCTTGTAAAAGTTTTAATATTTTATAATCTGTAGCGTCTAATTTCATACTAGCTGTTTTTTTTGTATAAAAGTGTAAAACTCAAAAATAAAGAATAAAAACATTTTATTTATATATTTTATAGAATATTGCTCTATACTAGTTTATATATATAGTTTTAAAAAATAAATTTACGTGTGTTATTGTATATTTATTCTTTTTATATATTAAAATTTAGGATGGCTATAATAGAATTGAAAATGCCCAAAATGGGAGAGAGTATTTCTGAAGCAACTATTATTAATTGGTTGTTTCAAGTAGGAGATACGGTAGATGCAGAGGAAACTATTTTAGAAGTAGCAACGGACAAAGTAGATTCGGAAGTTCCATCACCTTGTTCAGGGGTTATAACGGAAATTTTATTTGAATCAAATGATGTCGTAGCTGTAGGAACAGTAATGGCATTAATTGAAGCATCTGGAGAAGTTAAAGTTGCAAGCCAAAATTCTGGAGCTGCTAAAGAAAAAATAAGCAAGTCAAACACTTCTTCTAAAGGGAAAGTGACTGATGGACAAAAAGAGTTCAAGTTAGGGAATCAAAACCCGGATGCTTTTTTATCGCCATTAGTGGTAAGTATAGCACAGCAGGAAGGATTATCTATAGAAGAAGTTCAGAGCATTCAAGGAACTGGTTCAGAAGGACGTATTAGAAAAAGTGATGTGATGAATTACATCAAAAACAGAAAATACGCTTTACCTAGTCGTCCACAAGCTCAAGTTTCTCAAGCACCAAAATCTACTTATAATGCGCCTCCAATTAAGTTTGTTGAAGGGCATGATACGGTAATTGAAATGGATAGAATGCGTAAGATGATTGCCGATCATATGGTATACTCTAAGCATACATCTCCTCACGTTACGGCATATATTGAAGTTGATGTTACGAATTTAGTAAACTGGAGAAATGAGAATAAAATTAAGTTTCAAGAAAAATACAATGAACGTTTAACGTTTACACCAATTTTTGTTGAAGCAGTTGCTAAATCGATAGAAGAATTTCCTGGGATTAACGCTTCTATTGATGGAAATAAAATTATTCAGTATAAAGATATAAACGTAGGTATGGCTACCGCTTTACCTAGTGGTAATTTAATTGTTCCAGTAGTTAAAAATGCAGCTTCAAAAGATTTATTAGGGATAGCAAAAGATGTAAACCATCTAGCAAATAGTTCAAGAAATAATTGTTTGAAACCGGAAGAAATTCAGGGGAGTACGTTTACAATATCTAATGTAGGAACCTTTGGTAGTTTAATGGGAACACCGATTATCAACCAACCAGAAGTTGCCATTTTAGCCATAGGGATTATTAAAAAACGAGGAGAAGTCATAACTACTGAAAATGGAGATGAGCTAGCAATTAGAAGCATGATGTATTTGTCATTGTCTTTTGATCATAGAGCTGTTGATGGATATTTAGGAGGTTCTTTCTTGCGTAAGGTTGGGGATTATCTAGAACAGTTTGATACTCAAAGAGCGATATAGTCTGTAGATGAATTTAATTGAAAATAAAAAATTTGAAAAGCAAAACTATTCTCACATAGCTTTGGCAAAAGGAGAATATGATAATTGTACGTTCATGAATTGTGTGTTTTCAAACTCGGACTTGTCTAATGTGTCATTTACGGAGTGTGAATTTCAAGACTGTGATTTAAGTAATGCTAATTTAAAACACACCGTTTTTAATGATGTTGTTTTTTCAAACTGTAAATTATTAGGTTTATTATTTAATAATTGCAGTGATTTTTTGTTTTCGGTTGAATTCAATGAATCTAATTTGAGTTTAGCTTCTTTTTATCAGATGAAAATAAAAGGAACAACCTTTAATTCATGTGTGTTACAGCAAGTGGATTTTACGGAAGCAGATTTAACAAACTCAATATTTAATAATTGTGACTTTAAAAGTGCAATTATTGAGCGGACAAATCTAGAAAAGACAAATTTCAAATCATCATTTAATTATGTTATAGATCCAGAAATAAATAAAATAAAAAAAGCAAAATTCTCAATGCCTGAAGTACTTGGGTTATTAAGAAAATATAATATAGAAGTTAAGTAACAACTGAAAATGGGAGCAATGGTAAAGGAATTACAACTAACAAAGGAGACATTACAAAAAGGATTCGCTAACTTATGTACAGCAAAAGCAATGGCGACTTTGTACGAAGATAACTTTAAGTTAGTGTCTAAATATGTACATGCAACATCGAGGGGTCATGAAGCTATTCAAACTGCTTTAGGAATGCAATTATTACCTCAGGATTATGCTTTTCCGTACTATAGAGATGATGCTATGTTATTGGCTTTTGGTATGCAACCATACGATTTAATGTTACAGTTATTAGCTAAAAAAGACGATCCGTTTTCTGGAGGTAGAACCTATTATTGTCACCCAAGTTTAAACGATGTTGATAAACCAAAAATACCCCATCAATCTTCTGCTACAGGTATGCAAGCTATTCCTGCAACAGGAGTTGCAATGGGGTTTTGGTATAAAGAAAATATTGATATTGAAGACAAGTCTCTAGCAGATAAGCCAGTTGCAGTATGCAGTTTGGGAGATGCTTCTGTTACCGAGGGAGAAATATCTGAAGCATTCCAAATGGCAGCGTTAAAGCAATTGCCGATTTTGTATTTAGTGCAAGATAACGGCTGGGATATTTCAGCTAATGCAGAAGAAACAAGGGCACAAGATGCTTTTGAATACGCAAGAGGATTCAATGGTTTAGAAGCTATGACAATTGACGGTGCTAACTTTACTGAATCTTATGTGGCGGTAGAAAAAGCATTAAAAATAATAAGAGAAGAGCGAAGGCCTGTATTATTACATGCTAAAGTTCCGTTATTAAACCATCACACATCTGGAGTACGTATGGAATGGTATCGTGATGATTTAGAAGAAGCATTCTCTCGTGATCCATATCCAGTTTTACAAAAACAATTATTAGAGGCTGGTTTTACTCAAAAAGAAATAGATGCAATTGAAGCAGAAACTATAACTAAAGTAAAAGCAGATTTTGAAAGAGCCTTAAAAGCTGAAGATCCTTCCCCATCAGATTTATTTACCCATGATTTTGTGCCAACACCAATAACTGAGGAAAGTGGAGAAAGAGCTCCAGCTGACAAAGAAGAGGTGGTAATGGTTGACTGTGCTTTGTTTGCGGTTGAAGAAATAATGCGTGAACATAAAGAGTGTTTGTTATACGGTCAAGATGTTGGAGGTAGGTTAGGCGGAGTGTTTAGAGAGGCAGCGACTTTAGCACAAAAATTCGGAGACGAACGTGTGTTCAATACACCTATTCAAGAAGCCTTTATTGTAGGTTCTACAGTAGGAATGTCTGCAGCAGGATTAAAACCAATTGTTGAGGTGCAGTTTGCTGATTATATTTTCCCTGGTATCAACCAATTGTTTACAGAAGTAAGTAGAAGTTGTTATTTATCCAATGGTAAATGGCCAGTATCTATGATTTTACGTATTCCTATTGGAGCTTATGGTAGTGGAGGACCTTATCATTCTTCTTCTATAGAATCTATTTTAACAAACATAAGAGGAATCAAAATTGCTTATCCAAGTAATGGAGCTGATTTAAAGGGAATGCTGAAAGCAGCTTATCATGATCCTAACCCTGTAGTGTTTCTAGAACACAAAGGATTGTATTGGTCTAAAGTAAAAGGGACAGATGCTGCAAGAACTATTGAGCCAGCAGAAGATTATATTTTGCCATTAGGAAAAGCAAATACAGTACAAGAAATTTGGCAGCAAGATGAAGAAGAAACTATGACTGTAGTTACTTACGGTATGGGAGTACATTGGGCTTTAAATGCAACTAAGGATTTAAAAGAGAATGTAGAGATTATAGATTTGCGTACATTATATCCATTAGATGAAGAAGCAATTTTAACATCTGTTAAAAAGACAAAAAAATGTTTAATAGTTACAGAAGAGCCAACTAATAATTCTTTTGGTAGGGCTTTAAGTGGTTTAGTACAAGAGAAATGCTTCAAGTATTTAGATGCGCCAGTGATGACTATTGGTAGTGAGAATATGCCAGCAATACCATTAAATTCAGTTTTAGAACAAACTATGATTCCTTCTACTGAAAAAGTAAAAGTGAAGATAGAAGAGTTATTAGCATATTAAGAATATTATATTATTATTAGTAAAGGCTACTCGTTTGAGTAGCCTTTACTTTTGTATATAAAATAGATTTTTTTGATTAATCAAATTGGTAAATAAAATAAGATAACAAACAAGGCTTAGCTATTTTTATCTTGGTAAGGAATGTTTTTATCGGTAAGTGAGTGTAAAAAATTAACTAAATCTTCTTTTTGCTGTTCAGATAGGTGTAAAGGTTTTACCATTAGACTATCTATATTTACCGGTTTTTCTACAAAATCATAAGGGTTGCTGTAAAAGTTAATTACTTCTTCAAGTGTATTAAATTTACCATCATGCATATAAGGTGAAGTAAGAGCTACGTTTCTTAAGCCAGGGACTTTAAATTTACCAATATCACTAGAGTCTTTAGTAACATCATATCTACCCATATCTTTTAAGGTAATTCCATCGTACAAACCAATGTTTCTAAATTCATCTCCAGTAAAATCTGGGCCAAAATGACAATCGAAACATTTAAATTCATCAGATAAAAATAGGTTTCTTCCTCTTTGTTGAGAAGGACTCATGGCAAGTGTATCGATATCATTCATCCAAAGGTCATGAGGTGAGCTACCATCGCTCTCTAAGCTTCGCTGAAATTCTGCTAAGGCATTGGTGATATTCTCTTTGTTAGGTTCTGTGTGGTATATGTTTTTAAATAAATTAAAATACGCTTGGGTAGTCTTAACTCTTTTTACAGCTTCTACAAAAGAGAGGTTCATCTCTACTGGGTTTTCTACAGGCATAGTGGCTTGTTCTTCTAAAGAAGCAGCTCTTCCATCATGAAAGAAAAACGGACGACTAGCCATGTTCATTACTGAAGGAGTGTTTCGGTTTCCTAAACTATCGTTTACCCCTACAGAAAATGCTTTATTATCAGCAAAAGCAAATTGTGGTTGGTGACAATTTGCACAAGAAATAGAATTATCTAACGATAGGATAGGGTCAAAAAATAGCTTTTCGCCCAAAGCTACTTTAGTAGTAATATAATCTTTTTGTACGCTTGCTTTTTGTTTTTGGCCACAAGTTATAAAGAGTAAAAGAATTGCTAGATAAAATATATTTTTCATGCGTCAAAAATACGTAAGACTTTGAAGAAATTACGTGACTTATGTTACATAATTAGAAGGTTGGTTAATTCTAATGGGTTTATTTCAAAATAAACAGGGGAAATATGATGAGTTGGTTAGAGAAAGTGAAAATAGAAAGCCCAAATGACATGTCATTTGGGCTTTTTTTACAGTATTTAGTAATTATTTTTTGTCTACTCCTGGAGGGTATTTAGCTAAAATTTGAGTTACAAACTCTTGTGTTCTTGCATCTTTCTTTTCAACATTGTGAGTCAAATAACCTGATCCTCTACCTTGCCATACTAGTTGTTTGTCTTTTGAGTTGATTAAATCAATATATAAAACACCATTGGTTGAACTAGATATTTGTCTGTTATATCCACCATACCATGGTCCCCATCCATATCCAATACCTGCGTTATAAACATCTACATTTTTTTCAGTTTTGGTATTGATATTCACTAACAAGTCAGGTGTGTCTGATTTTGTAAGCCCTTTAGTGAGCATTTCTTTTTCAATAGCTCTAAGAATTCGTTTTTTATCTAAATCAGAAATTTTTACTTTATCAATTCCTGGTTTGTAAAATGCAAAAGTCTTGTAATTGTCAAATGTTGCTTGAGAGTCGTAGTCAGTACTTACTCTTACCGAAGCACAAGAAACTAAGGTTAAAATAAACACTAAACAAAATAATTTAATAAATTTCATAGTATTGCTTTTTTAGTTATTAAATAAAGCGCAGATATGAATAGTATTATGAGGGAGTAAATTTTATTACCCCTCGTAATACTTATTTACGCTTTTATAAGTTAGCAAGTAAATCGTCATTAACCAAGTTTGGGACAGTAACTTTTAATTTAGGTTCAGATTTCATAGCTCTTTCAATAGCAAAAATAGCACCTTCATTTCTTGCCCAATTTCTACGAGCAATACCGTTGTTTACATCCCAGAAAAGCATTGATTCTAAACGTCTTCCTGCATCTTTACTACCATCAAGAACCATACCGAAACCTCCGTTTATAACTTCTCCCCAGCCAACACCACCACCGTTGTGTATTGAAACCCAAGTAGCTCCTCGAAAGCTGTCTCCGATTACATTGTGTATGGCCATATCCGCAGTAAAGCGAGAACCATCATAAATGTTTGAAGTCTCTCTATATGGTGAGTCCGTTCCAGAAACATCATGATGATCTCTTCCTAAAACAACAGTTCCTATCTTTCCTTTTTTAATAGCTTTATTAAAAGCTTTAGCAATTTTCATGCGTCCTTCAGCATCAGCATATAAAATACGTGCTTGAGAACCTACTACTAATTTATTTTCTTGAGCACCTTTAATCCACTGAATATTATCCGTCATTTGTTGTTGGATTTCTTCAGGAGATTCCTTTTTTAATTTCTCTAAAACTTTACAGGCAATTGCATCTGTTTTTGCTAAGTCTTCAGGTTTACCTGAGGCGCAAACCCAACGAAAAGGTCCAAATCCATAATCAAAACACATTGGTCCCATAATGTCTTGTACATAACTTGGATATTTAAACTCCCTACCTATAGTTGGATTGTCAGACATAACATTAGCACCCGCACGTGAAGCTTCTAATAAGAATGCATTTCCGTAATCAAAGAAATAGGTTCCTTTTGCTGTATGTTGGTTAATAGCTTTTGCATGGCGACGTAGCGTTTCTTGAACTTTTTCTTTAAATAGTTTGGGTTCGTTTGCCATCATTTCATTAGCATCTTCAAAAGAAATATCCGCAGGATAGTAACCTCCAGCCCATGGATTATGTAATGAGGTTTGATCAGACCCTAAATCTATATGGACGTTTTCTTGGTCAAATTTTTCCCAAACATCAACGATGTTCCCTAAGTAGGCAATAGATACTGTTTCTTTATTTTCTTTAGCTTGATTTACACGAGTAACCAATTCATCCAAGTTGGTGATTTTTTCATCAATCCAACCTTGATCTAAACGTACTTGAGTAATCTTAGGGTTTACTTCTGCACAAACAGTTACACAACCTGCAATATTTCCTGCTTTTGGTTGTGCACCAGACATTCCTCCTAAACCAGAAGTAACAAATAAATTCCCTTGAGGTTCTTTTCCTATTTTTCTGAATCCGTTTAAAACGGTAATGGTGGTACCGTGAACAATTCCTTGTGGTCCAATATACATATAACTCCCTGCAGTCATTTGTCCATATTGGGTAACTCCTAAAGCGTTAAACTTCTCCCAGTCATCTGGTTTAGAGTAATTAGGAATCATCATTCCGTTAGTAACAACTACTCTTGGAGCATCTTTATGTGAAGGGAATAATCCCATTGGGTGACCAGAGTACATCACTAATGTTTGTTTATCCGTCATTTCTGACAGATATTTCATAGTTAATAAGTACTGTGCCCAATTAGAAAACACACCTCCATTACCCCCATAAGTAATTAGTTCATGCGGATGTTGAGCTACCGCGTAATCTAAGTTGTTTTGAATCATTAACATGATTGCCTTCGCTTGCTTGCATTTTCCAGGGTACTCCTTAATAGGTCTAGCCTTCATCTCGTAGTTAGGACGGAAACGGTACATGTAAATTCTACCGTAATCGTTTAATTCTGCTAAGAATTCTTTTGCTAATATTTCGTGTTGTTCTGGTTTGAAATAACGTAAAGCATTTTGTAAAGCTAGTTTTTTCTCTTCATTAGATAGAATTTCTTTACGTTTTGGTGCGTGATTAATGTCTGTTTCGTATATTTTGGCAGAAGGTATTTCGTTAGGAATACCTTGTTTTATTTGTTGTTTAAAAGATAATGCTGTTATAGTTTCCATGTTGTAATTTTCAAATATTATTAATGTGTTGCTTGAATGATTGAGCAACTGTTGGAGCTTGTTTCTATTATCATGCTGAGTTTGTCGAAGCCTTTAATAATAGATAATAGTGACTTGGAAAACACGACTTTTTATATAATAAAAAGGCACGCCCAAATAAAAACTATGGATAGCGGATATCAACCCTGTGATACTTACTATATATAGCAACTTTATATTTCAGTAGTTGAAAATCCATTAATACTTCTTTTTTGTAGTGTTTGTTTTTTTATTGAATCCATAAGGGCAATGTCTACATCCACTTTCACAACAATACCCTCTTTTTAAATGGTATTGTTCAGTGAAGCATTTGTAACCTTCAGGAGTTAAGTAGTAATCTCCTTCTTCTAATGGGATTCTCTTTTTAATCATTTAAACACAAATATACAGCAATTTTGGTTTGATTATTGTTTCTGTTTGTATATGATTTTACTTTGTAAGTATATTATTCCTAAAAATTATAGTAGTATAACACTGTACCCTTTTGTTTTTTTGAAAGATATTAGGCAAAAAAAAGATGTAATATTATTAAATCATGAAGGAATTCATATAAGGCAACAAAAAGAATTATTAGTGTTGTTTTTCTACATTTGGTACATTATTGAGTTTGTAATTCGATTGGTTGTTAGTGAAAATTGGAATATAGCATATAGAAATATTTCCTTTGAACGAGAAGCATATGCTCATGAATCGAATTTAGAGTATATAAAAAAACGCCCAATTTGGGCGTTCTTAAAATTTACATAAAAAATAGGTTTTACTTTTCTAATTTTTCAATTCTTGTTTTAAGATTTTTTATGATAGCCTGTTGCTCTTTAATTGCCTGTGTAAGTAAAGGAATCATTTGGACGTAATTTACCATTTTAACATCTAAGTCACCACCTTGTTTTTTAGCAAGCTCAGGGTTGTTTTTTAGTTGTTTTTTAGAGTAAATATTGTCGTTTAATGGTACATTTTTATCAGATACCAAATGAGGTAATATTTGTTCTAGTTCTTGAGCAATAAAACCCATCTGTGGAGTTCTGGCTAAACCAATTCCTTTGTATTTTTCCCATTTCATATCATAGTGTTTAGGTTTAATTTGGTCTATAATATCAAGTGCACCTTCAATAGGCTTAATGTTTTTCTTTAATCTTCTGTCTGATAAATTTAATACACCAGCAGTGTAAGCTAAGTCACCAGATGATAATATTGCATAACCAGTAATTGTACTTTCTAATCCTTGTACTCCAACATAACCTGTTGTAGCTCCAGAATTTTGCCCAATACCTCTTACACCATAACCAGTACCAGTTGTATCATATCCACTTACACCAGTTGCTCTGTTGGTTGTAAGTCCTTCAACATTTGCTGACACACCAATTCCTCCATCATTGTCTTCACCATATATTGCTACACCATCATACGTATATGCATTTATAGCATAGTGTAAACCATTACCGTTATCATTAGTTGTGGCACCTAATGCATTCCAATTTGTATTACCATAAACTACTAATTTGTCTATTCCGTAAAAGAAATCATCCTCTCCAATAATTGTTCTTCCTTCAATTGTAGCACCACCTG
>Ga0105356_10002519_pt1 | contig 18259 bp, 9 predicted proteins | sample GOMGulsemesocosm_3_FD_83502 | JGI IMG/M metagenome (GOLD analysis project Ga0105356, IMG submission 83502) | Methane-oxidizing microbial communities from mesocosms in the Gulf of Mexico - GOM9D Gulf of Mexico | ecosystem: Environmental > Aquatic > Marine > Cold seeps | place: Gulf of Mexico...
ATTACTTCTAAAATTGAATTGACTCCTAAGACTTTGATGTTATCAACAATCGCAGCCTCTTTGGCATTCTCTTTGGGTAATATAAAATAGTTGAACCCATCTTTTCTTGCTTTAATAGCCATTGGCAAAGCTCCTTTTATGGATTGCAGACTTCCATCCAAAGAAATTTCTCCCATAATTAAGTATTTGTCAATATTCTCAGATTGTATTTGACCAGATGCGGCTAAAATTCCTATGGCTAGTGTTAAATCATATGCAGCACCTTCTTTTCTAATATCAGCAGGCGCCATGTTGATGATGATTTTTTTTCCTGGAAGCTTGTAGTTGTTATTGTTTAACGCTGCAGAAATTCGATATGAACTTTCTCTCACAGCATTGTCGGGCAAACCAACAAGATGGTACCCAATTCCTTTGTCAATATTTACTTCAACAGTAATCGTGGTGGCTTCAATACCAAAAACGGCAGAACCATAGACTTTAACTAGCATTTTTTCTTTTAAAGATAAAGAAAAAAGATTAAAACCACTTGGTAGTCTGGTGTTTATGAGTTTTGGTGTTAAAGAAATGCTAAAAAAACAAAAATTAAATAATTGTGATTAAACCTTTGTTTCTTCGCTACGTCTAAGAGAAAGCTATTTCTAATAGCTTAAGATAATAAATCACAATCAATCTAATAATTTACAATGATCAAATTAAATCTCTCAAAACTGATATTCTTAATATTTGTTTTAGTTTCAACTATTTCAGTAGCACAAAATATTTCTGGGAAAATTTTAGACGAAGAAAAAAAGCCTCTAGAATTTGCATCGATTGCAGTGTTAAATGCTGCAGATTCTACTTTAGTTAGTTATGCAAGTACAGATGTTAAAGGAAACTTTAAAGTAGTAGATGTTTCTAGTGGGAAAAGAATATTTCAAGTCAATTTAATTGGATACAATGTGTACCAAAAGAGTATCGATTTTGCAGGGACATCTTTAAATTTTGGAACAATTACTTTAAAAGAAAAAGACAATACGCTAGATGAAGTAAATATTACAGCTGTCATTCCAATTACAATAAAGAAAGATACTATGGCTTTTAGCACAAAAGCATTTAAAGTTCGGGTTGATGATAATGTAGAAGATTTACTAAAGAAATTACCAGGAGTTGAGGTTGATGCTGATGGAAAAGTGAAAGCACAGGGAGAAGATGTTTCTAAGGTATATGTTGATGGGAAAGAGTTTTTTGGAGGAGATCCGGCAGTTGCAATGAAAAACTTATCTGCAGATGCGATCAAAAAAGTAGAGGTAATTGATGAGAAGAGTGACAAAGCGAGGGTTAGCGGAGTTAATGATTCTGACAGGTCTAAAGTGATCAACTTAGTATTGAAAGATGACAAAAAAGTAAATGACTTTGGTAAGTTTCAAGGCGGATACGGTACAGAGAGTAGGTATTTAACCAGTGTAAGTTACAATCGGTTTTCACCAAAAGTACAGGCTTCTGTTATAGGGAAATACAATAATGTAAATACGACGGGTTCTGATATTTCAGAAATTATGTCTTTTGGAAATAGTGGAGGTTCTTTTAGAGTTTCTCGTGGAGGAAGTGGAGGTAGCTCATCAGGGTTTATTACTACCGGAATTGGAGGTTTTAATTTTGGGTATGAATTAAAGAAAAAACAAAATCTTAATGCAGATTACTTTTATAATTACAATAACACAAAATCGGGTAATGTGATCACAAAGAAGACACGATTTATAGGGGCAGACAAAATATATTCTGAAAGTGATGATAATAGCAATAGCGAAACAAAATCGCATAAAGTAAACTTTAGTTATATTGATAGATCAGATAAGTTAAAAACGATTACTTTAAGGGGGAATATCCGTTCTAGTAATACTGAGGGTAATGGTATAACTAAGTTTGAACGATTTGATGCAAACAGTATAATAGATATTGACAATACAATAAATTCTAATAGTACGAATAAAAGTAACAGTGGTCGTGTCAGTTTAGATTATAATAAAAGGTTTAATGCAACATCTAAACGTAGTATTGAGATTGAATTAGATGTAGATTTTTCTAAAAGTAATAGTACAAGTGGCAACAATGCTAAAAAAATATATACAGATCCTTCAATCGGTGATGAAGTTACAACAAGTACCCAAACTCAAAATGTAAAAGACAATGAAATTGATGTTGAAATTCAATATACTGAGCCAATAAATGACAACAATTTTGTCGAATTTGGAGCGGGAGTCACCGTCGCCAATAAAGATGAATATACAGATCAATTTCAGACGTTAAATGGAGTAACAAAATCAGAATCTACTTTTAAAACAGATTTGTTTGACGAAAGAAAAACAACTTATGGGTCTATAGATTATCGTTTTAATAATAAAAAAACATCCTTAACTATTGGAACTGAATTTGAAGAACAAACACAAGATTTTGGGTTGACTAATACTTTAGAGTTCAATAAGAAATACAACAGTGTCAACCCGTCATTGAGGTTTAGATATCGCCCTAAAAAAGGAAGTTGGATCTTTTTTAGATATAGAAAAACATTAGACTTGCCAAGTTTAAGTAGGGTTTCTCCAGTGGTAAATAATCTTAATCCACAGTATATTAGTACAGGGAATCAAAATTTATCAGCAGAAAAGAGGCACTCATTTTTTGGAATGTATGGAAATTACAATTTTGTAACTGGGTTTAGTTTCTTTGCTCATTTAAGTTATAATAAGACAAATAATGCGATCATAAACTCAACAACTACCGATATTGATACCGATGTTGAAACAAGAACCTATATTAATTTAGGGGATAGAGATAGTTTTAGCGGAGATCTAAGCTTTGGTAAAAGAGTAAAGAAACTAGGAATTCGTTATAATTTAGGATTAAATTATGCTACAAGTAATTACCAATCTGTAATTAACAATGTAAATAATAAAACAAATTCTAAAAACACAAGAGCAAGAATTTCTGTAGAAAACAACAAGAAAGATTTCTTAGACTTGTCTGTTGGTGCTAATTTTAATAAAAACGTTACCTCATACTCTGGAGCAACAGAAGATAGAGATTATTTTCAACAAACCTATTTTGTAAAGTCAGATTGGAATATTACTAAGTCTTTCAACTTTACAACGCAGTTTAAATATGATATTTATACAGATGATAGTTTTGATACTGACCAGGCTGTTCCGATTTGGAATGCTTCGATTTCATATGCCTTCCTAAAAACGAAAGCAATGAATGTTAAATTGACAGCTCTAGATATGTTAAATAAGAATGTGGGTTTTTCAAGAGGAGGTACAGATAATTATATTGAAGAAACAACGAGAGATGTGTTAGGAACTTATTATATGTTAAGTTTAACCTATATTATAAATGGAAATAAAGGACCTAAAGGATCGGGTAGAAGTAGAAGAGGAAGAAGATTTAGACATTAGGAAAATGGATTTATACAAATAAAAAAAGCAGCCATATGGCTGCTTTTTTTGTTTGTATAGTTTAAGAAATTCTAATTACTTAAACTTAGAAATTCCATCTTTTAACCAGTTTGTGTATTCTTCTACATCTGGTGTGTATGCCACAGGTTTGTTTAAGTTTTCTTCATTGTGATCCATCAATACATAAAATGGCTGTGCATTTGTTTTGTATTTAATAGTTTGCAATTCACTCCATTTTTGGCCAATGTATTTTAATTTCTTACCTGGTTTTAGTTTTGAGTCTATCACTTCAGATCCTTTTAACTTTCGTTTGTCATCTACATACAAAGAAATTAAAACAACATCATTTTTGATCATTTTTAAGACTGCTGGTTTTACCCAAACGTTCTGCTCCATCTTTCTACAGTTTACACAAGCATGGCCTGTAAAATCGATCATAACAGGCTTGCCAACTTTCTTTGCATAAGCCAATCCTTTGTCATAATCATTAAAGGCTAAGATATCGTGCGGAGCCATTAAATGTGCTCCTTCTGGAATGTCTGAATGTGATGCAGTTTCTCCACTACCAAGTCTAGTGAAACCAACTCCGTATGGAGATTCACTATAATGTTGTGGTGGTGGAAATGCGCTAATTAAATTTAAGGGCGCTCCCCAAAGTCCAGGAATCATATAAATGGTAAATGATAGAACAACCAACCCTAAACTCAATCTACCTACAGAAATATGTTTAAGAGGGCTGTCATGTGGCAACTGTATTTTTCCGAAAAGGTAAAAAGCCAAAGCTCCAAAAATGGCAATCCAAATGGCAATAAATACTTCTCTTTCTAAGATGTGTAATTGTAATACCAAATCTGCATTTGATAAAAACTTAAAGGCCAATGCCAATTCTAAAAATCCTAAAACTACTTTTACAGTGTTTAACCAACCGCCAGATTTTGGCAATGAATTTAACCATCCAGGGAAGGCTGCAAACAATGCAAATGGTAAAGCAATTGCTAAAGAGAATCCGAGCATTCCAATAATAGGCCCTAATTGACTTCCTCCGGCAGCTGCTTCTACAAGTAGGGTTCCAACAATTGGTCCTGTACAAGAGAAAGAAACAATAGCCAAGGCTAATGCCATAAAGAAAATACCAATTAACCCACCTCTATCAGCTTGAGAATCTACTTTGTTTGCCCAAGAATTAGGCAGCATAATTTCGAATGCTCCTAAAAAGGAGACTGCAAAAACAATCAGTAGTAAAAAGAAAATAAGATTGAACCACACATTGGTTGAAAGTGCATTTAACGCATCTGCTCCAAAAACTACGCTTACTAAAATTCCTAGCAACACATAAATCACAATAATAGAAATACCATAAATAATGGCGTTTCTAATTCCGGCAGCTTTGTTTTTACTTTGTTTGGTGAAGAAACTAACGGTCATTGGTATCATTGGAAACACACAAGGTGTTAACAAGGCCGCAAACCCAGAGAAAAAGGCAATGAAGAAAATTCCCCAATAACTTTTTGATTCATCATCATCATCATCTAAAGACGAAGCAATCGTTTTAGCTACTAATTTTTTTACTGACTTTGGTTTTAATCTAAAAGAGAAATCCTCATTGATCTGAAGACAAACATCTTTACAGACTTGTCCTTCTAAATTTAAAGTTACTTCAGATATGCCCTCATTGTCTAAAATAATGCGTTGTTTTAAAACTGCTTTGTCGTTAAAGTATGTTTCATAGACTTCGAAAACTTCACTGTATTTTTTAATGGTATCACTTTCAACAGCTTTTCCAACCAATTTAAATTTATCTACTTCATTTAATTTTGAAATGATAATAGGCAATGCTCCTCCCTTAGCAGTGTATTGAGAATACACATGCCACTCTCTTTCAATTGTGGCAGTCATAATCAAATCGTACTCAGTTTCACTGATTTTTTTTACAGAGGTTGACCAAGTTACTGGTTCAAAAATTTGAGCTTTTACATTGGTTGTGAAAGCAAAAATCAACGTAAGTAATAATAAAATTTTCTTCATGGATCTATAGTCGTAATGATATTAAAAAACCTCCATTTAAAACGGAGGTTTTTTTCAATTAGTTTTTTAAAAAACTAATTATATTTTTAAGTCTTTAAACATCTCTACAAGTTTCTTGTCAGAAGGCCTTGGAGCGTTTGCTGTAACAATGTTTCCTTGTGGATCTAGTAAGATAAATTTAGGAATTCCTTTGATTAAATAATCTTCAACAAATTGAGATTCCCAATCGCTATCAGCAAAAACTTGAACCCCTCCTAATTCTTTTTCTTTCACCATGTCTTTCCACGCTTGGTGATCTTTTTTCTTATCAATTGAAATACTTAAGAACTCAATATTTTTGTCATGGTATTTCTTTTCTACTTCTTTTAAGAAAGGAATTTCTCTTTTACAAGGTCCACACCAAGTAGCCCAAACATCTATGTACACATACTTTCCTTTTAAATCATCTAAAGAAGTAGTTCCGCCAGCATTATTTTCATAATTAACAAATTTTGGAGAAGGACTCCCTTTTGCTAATTTGATTAAAGCATTGTAACTTTTTTCTATTTCAGCATTATTTTTTTCGTCTGTAGAACCCGCAGCTTTAAAAGCAGTATAAAACTCTTTTAAATTATCGGCTCTAGTAATTGAGTACTTTACAGCATCAAAAATCAATGCATTTTTAATTGTTTGATTTTCTATTGCAGAACAAGTAGTTAACATTACAATATTTCTGTCTAATTTCTCATCAGCTTTGACTAATTCTGAAACTTTATTTTGATAATGATTTGTAACTAAAGATTTATATGCAGAAGAAAAGATAAAGTCTTCTTCATTATCAAATTTAATGTCATTTAACTCGCTTAAAAATTCTTTTGAAGGTTCAAAATCTTTCTTTTTTGCATAATAAGAATGATAAGATTTATACCTGTCTAGTTTCCCTAGGTATTCATATTGGATATTTCTTTCTTCTTTCGACTTGTACGCTGCAGCTATTCCGTTATCAGCTTTTAACAATTCTTTTTGTGCAGTTTTAATTCCGTTAAAAGTCTTTTTGTAATCAACTTCTTCTTGCTTGTAAACTTCAGTTCCTTCACCTGTTAATTCTCTTTCTTTGTTCTTTTTTGCAACTAGGTAAGCGCTAATTTCAGAACCTTTACCAGATATTGCTAACGTTTTAGTAAAGTCTTTAGAGTCATAGTTAATTGTAACATTATCTCCGGCAGCTAAATGTAAAGGAGTTCCGTTTTTGGCTTGATATAAAAAGAACTGACCAGCGACTTTTACAGTGTCAATAAAAGAACCATCTTCATTAATTGCAATTGTATGCTTTTTAAAAGATCTGTCTGTTGTTCCGTAAAGAATCATTTCTTTATCATCAGCATTTGTAATATTTCCTGAGATTAAGGCGTAATCTATTGGTGCTTCATTCTTACACGAAACTATTGCGATACCCGCAACTAATAACCATAATTTTTTCATGAGGTTGATTGTTTGAGATTTTTGAATGCTAAATGTACAAAACGAAACTTGAATGTGTGCTTTTTTGGAAATTCTATTGAGCTAAAATGTTAAATTTTAACATTATTTTAGAACAATTATTAAAAATGAGGTTGAAATAGCAAACCCCATAAAACTAGTGGGTTATGTGTATTTTAAGAATGTTCTTAGAAGTTGATGAAGCTAAAAAACGCTGATTGGTTCTTTTTCCTACGATCCAAATGATATTGTTTTCAGAACATAATAGCCAAGTGTTTTCTTTATCTATCAAAGAGTATTTTTCATCTTTAAAAAACTTACTAATTTTCTTTTTTCCTTGCATTCCTGAAGGATGAAAATAATCGCCTGATTTCCACTTCCTTAAAGTTAGTGGGAAAGTGATTTTTTCCGCGTCAAAGAAAACAATTTGTTTATCTGTTGAGGTGATTTCTTGTACAGTTTCGAAAGTTAGAATAATAGGAGTATGTATCTTAAAGGTGTTTTCGGGGATTAAATATTCTAAAAAGTCTTGTTCAAGATTTATTTGAGAAAGTAAAAGAAAATCTCGATCCTTTAGTAGACGATGTGATTTTGACAAAACTTGTTTACCAGATTGTGCATTTAGCAGGTGTATAACATCATTCCATTCTGTAAAGCCGTATTCTTTTAAAATTTCAAAAAGGTATGCTTTCGGGTTTGAGAGTTCTTTAATTTTTAAGATATCAATTTTTAAAAGACCATTGGCATCTATAGAGATTACTTTTTTCTTAAGCTTAGAAACGGCATCGTTAATAATGCTTTGACTTTCTTGAAGATTTGCAATGGTGTTTTGAAGTGAATCTAATAATTGTGGATTTATTTCTTTTAAAATAGGTGTGATTTGATGTCTAATTTTGTTTCGAACATATTTTGTTGAAGCATTGCTTTGGTCTTCTCTCCAGTCAATATTTTGGGCTTTTGCATAATTTTCGATTTCTTTTCTTGAAAAGATAAGCAATGGGCGAACAATGTTTTTATTTAAAACCGGAATTCCAGTCAAACCATCTAATCCTGTTCCGCGAGTTAAGTTGATTAAAAAAGTTTCTAAGTTGTCATCTGCATGATGCGCAGTAAGGACAAAATTAAAGTCGTGTTTTGCAACCAATTCTTGAAACCAATTATATCGCAATTCTCTTGCAGCTATTTGAGTTGATAACTTATTTTCTTTTGCAAATTGATGGGTGTCAAACTGAGTCGTAAATACTTTTGTCGTGAGCTTATTCCCTAAATCGATTATAAATTTTTCATCAGTATCACTTTCATCTTCTCTGAGTTTAAAATTGCAATGTGCTAAAGAAATATCAAAATTTAAACTATGTAAAAGGTGTGTCAACACAACACTGTCTAAACCACCAGAAATAGCAATCAATAGTTTTTTGTTTGTTAAAGAAACAAATGAAGAGCTGATATGTCTTTTGAATTTTTTGAACATTTAGATTTGAGCGTCTAACCATGAAATAATATCAGAAACAACCTCTTCTTTGCAGATATCATTATGCAGTTCGTGGTATCCGTTTTCATAAATTTTATGAGTTGCTTTTTGACTATTGCCAGAAAATTCTACGGATCCTTTATAGTCAATAATTTTATCACCAGAACCATGTATTAAAAACATGGGGGTTTGTAATTTGTGAGCATTTTCAATCGCCCATTTTCCTGTTTCTATAAATGTCAATGAAAAATTAGGACTTACTTTATCATGCACTAATGGGTCATTGATGTATTTTTCAATTTCAATTTTATCTCTAGAAACATCATTTGCATCCAATTCATTGCCAAGCGTAATGGATGGTGCGATTTTTTGCATGATCTTTCCTAAAGTCATTTTCCATGCTGGTGGTGTAAATGCTAGTTTTAAAAATGGACTAGAAGCAATAATACCTTTAATATTATATTCTTTTCTTAAGGAGTAATTGATAACAACATTTCCCCCCATAGAATGTCCGTAAAGAAATAATGGAAGATCTCCAAAAACACTTTTTGCTTTTTCAATCACTTGGTCAACGCTTTCTAAAACAGCTTCAAAACTAGGGCAATGCCCCCGTTTTCCTTTGGTTTTTCCATGCCCAAACTGATCAAAAGCTATGACGCCAAAACCATTTTGTGTTAACTGCGGAATTACATAATCTGCATATCTTGTTGCGTGTTCTCCCATTCCGTGAACTAAAACGACAACGGATTTCACTGCAGTTGGTTGCCAATATTGGCCGTAAAATTCTGTATTGTAAATATTAAAATTAAATTCTTGGTGTTGCATCTATTTTATAAAAGGTTAAAGTTAATCCTTTTTTTTATGCAAAATCAACCAAGTAGAAATCATTTTTTTTAATGATTGTTCTGGTTTCGGTAAAGGAATTGTTCTACCAAACTGCTTACTTCTATTGAATTTTGAATATTCAATTTTATGCTGTTTCCATTCTTTCGGATACAATTCAATGAACTTTGTAAATACTTCTTGTGTATGGTAAGTGCCTTCAAGAGTTGAAACGACGTGTTCTAATTTATTTTCGATGTCTAAAATCATAATTTAATTTGAATTTGTAAGCACATATTTCATCGCTTTTGCTTTTAATAAGCATTCTTCGTATTCTTTTTCTGGTGTTGATTTTGAGGTGATTGCACCTCCAACAGAAAACGAAATGTACTTGTTTTCTCTATTGTATAAAATACTTCTAATGACAACATTGAAATCAAAATCTCCATTTGGAGTAAAGTATCCAACAGCACCAGAGTACAATCCGCGTTTCGTTTCTTCTAATTTTTCAATGATCTTCATTGCAGAGATTTTTGGCGCTCCAGTCATGCTTCCCATCGGGAAAGTATCTTTAATAATATCTACAGGGTTTGTTGTGTTTTCAACTTCAGAAACCACAGTAGAAACCAATTGATGTACTTGTTTGAATGAATGAACTTGACATAGCTCTTCTACTTTTACACTGCCTTTTTTGGCTGTTCTAGAGAGATCATTTCTAACCAAGTCTACAATCATAATATTCTCAGAACGTTCTTTTTCATCTCTCACTAAATCAAAAGCAATTTGCTCATCATCTACCTTACTAATTAGTCTTTTTGCAGTTCCTTTTATAGGCTGAGAAATTACTTTTGTACCTGCTTTTTTTAAATACCGCTCGGGTGATGCCGATAACAAAAAATGTTCATCACATTTTAAAAAAGTCGCAAAAGGCGGTTCAGAAATTTCATTTAAGTGGTGATAGGCCTCAATTGGATTAATAGTCGCGTTTTCTGCATAAAATTCTTGACAGAAATTGGCTTCATAAATATCACCTCTATGGATATGTTTTAATACGTCTGATACCTTCTGATGGTATTCGTCTTTATGTATTCTTAGTTTAATTTTTAAATCATTTTTAATAGATTCTTCAGCTTCAAATTCAATGTTTTGTATGATTTCGAAATCAGAGTCAATTTCATCGTCGATCATTTTTAAATAAGAGAACTCAATCGTATTTCCTTTGATAAAAATGATACGTTGCGGTTGAAAGAAATACAAATCTGCAAAGCCCAATCCGTCAAAGTTTTTGGATGACATTTTTTCAACATCATTCTTTAAATCATAACTCAAATAGCCAAATAAATAATCTTTGGTAATCGATTGATATTCTTTTAATTTATCAAATGCATTGCTGTAATCCGTTTTGATAGAAGTAAATTCATCGACTGCTAAAACAGCATCAAAAGAAGAGTATTTTTGATTGTATTGATTGGAATCTAACCAAGAAATTGCTTCAAATTGCTGAGACCAAATCAATAATTTTGATTTGAACTGGTCAATAGAATTTAATGTGAATTGTTTTTGTGTTCTTTGCATCGAAGCACAAAAATACAAATCTAAAATGGTCTAATATTATTTTTTACAAAATATACTGATCGTGTCATTTTTGTTTAGAATAATCAAATGTTGTTTTCCATTGATTATTATTGTTTCCATGGCTTTAGCTTCTTTGTTATTTGAAAACCCAGTATTAGAAACCGTCTTTAATTTGGTCTTATCTAAAATGTACCCTTGTGAAGCATCATAACGAATGGTTTCAACTTCTGCATCGTACACATTTCCAATTCCAATGATTTGATTGTCGACAAAAGCAAAATCAAGAGTAGGGGAGAACTGTGCTTGATTTGGCAAGTCAATGATTTCAAAATGGCCATTTCCAACATTTTTTAAAATAATAGAATTGAAATTGTACGCTTTGTAATGGGTTGCTTTTTGTAGCTTGTCATTGCCGTAAATTTCTCCTAAAGAAGCATTTGCAAACTCGCTAAAATTGCCAATTTTTTTACCTAAAAACGGGGTTTGTTGGGTTGAACACTCCTTTCCTCTTACAGGTACCATTTTCCCTTTAGATTCTTTACTCAATACAATATCAAAAGAAGCATTGTTGTCTAAATAATCAGCATAAATATGCAATGGTTTTTCTGCTGACGGATGAAACTTGTTATTGTTTCCCCAATTACCAATTAGGTAATCTTTTAATCCATCGGCATTCACGTCAAACACTTTGATACTTTGTTGCCAGCCTTCTGATTTTTCTAAAGCAGGAATGTTTTTCTTATTAAAAACCCCTTTATTATTTTCGAAAAATAGAATTTCCATCCACTCGCCAACAACAATTAAATCTTGATCACCATCATTGTCAAAATCAGAAAACAATGCATCGTTTGCCATTTTTATTTCTGAAAATCCGTTGAGTTTCTTTTTGGTAACATTTACAAATTTCCCTTTTTTATTTTCCAGCAAATAGGAAGTATTGGATAATGGGTATTTACCAGGAATAACTCTACTTCCAACAAACAAATCAAGATCACCATCGTTGTCAAAATCGCTTGCAGTTACCGCTTTCGTATAGCTTAAGATAGAAGGTAGTTTAGTCGATTTTGTAAACTTTCCTTTTCCATTGTTAATATACAGACGATCTTGTAGCAAAGGGTGATTTTCTTTTAATTCATAACCACCTGAAGTTACATACAAATCTACGTTTCCATCATTATTTGCATCAAAAAACAAAGCATTTGTGTCTTCAAAATCTTTTTCTTTTTTGAATAATTGTTGATTGCTTTTTACAAACTTCCCACCTTTTTTTTGAATGTATAATTCGGCAGGAACGCCTTTTGCATTACCAGCAAAGAAGTCTTCTAAACCATCGTTGTTTACATCTGCAACTGCCAATGCGTTTGTGTTTTCTGATTGTTTTTGAGGCAACAACAGTTGAATATTTAAATCGTTAAAAGTATTTTCTTTGTGGTGATATGAAATTCCGAGTTTAGACGGGTCAACGGATTCAAATTGTATTGAGTTATTTTTTTGAACTGTAGGTATGTTTGTAGAATTTGAATACTCTAAAATAGTGTTTTTATTGATGTCTATTTTTTTGAGAAGTTGAGATTTCGTAGAATTCCATTGTATGTGTACACTGTCAATTTTATGTTCATTTCCCAATCCAAAATGAATATTACTCGTTACAGAAGATTGAAAACCTCTACTAACAAAAGCTTCTTTATACTGTTTTTTTTCTGCAGTAAATACGGTTAGTTTTGCTCCAATTCCATTTTTGTTTTTGTCAGCACCTTTTAGTGTAAATGATACAAAATTTTTGATGGAATTATTCCTATAAATGGATGCTGTTTCAGTTTGATTGTTTATTATTAAATCTAAATCGCCATCATTGTCTAAATCGGCATAAGCAGCTCCATTCGAATTGATTTTTTCTGTAATTCCCCAAGCATCAGAAGATTTTTTAAACGTAAGATCTCCATTGTTTTTAAATGCATAATTCTGTAGTTTATCTGAAGGCATCATATTTATTGCTTCATCCAAAGAAACCTTTTTACGATTCATAATGTTTTTACGCATGTTATTGCGAAAATCTTGATTAGAGAGGTCGTTTTCAATTCCGTTTGTTACAAAAAGATCGTTGAATCCGTCGTTGTCAAAATCAGCAATTAAAGGAGCCCAACTCCAATCTGTTTTTGCGATCCCAGATAATTGACCAATCTCGCTATACGTTCCATTTTCATTGTTTATTTGCAAAACATTTGACATGTATTGATGATGATAGCCAGAGCGAACCATGGTGTTGAAATTTTGAGTGCTCATGGTTGCCATGTTTTTTTTACTTCTAATATGATCTTCTGCCATCATATCTAAAACAATTAAATCAGGCTTCAAGTCGTTATTGATATCTGCAAAATCTGAGCCCATACTATTACTAGATATGTGCTTGAATTGTGTTTGTGCTTTGTCAGTAAAGGTTCCATCTCCGTTGTTAATGTATAAGAAGTCGGGTTGTAGAAAATCATTTGCAATAAAAATATCTAATAAATTGTCGTTGTTAAAATCGCCAATAGATGCACTTAGCCCCCAAGCTTTATTAGAAATGCCCGCTGTTTTGGTTATGTTTTTAAATAGACCTTTCTCATTTCTAAATAATTGATCTGAACTATACTCCTTGATGTTATTGTGATTTTCTAAATTTATAGTATTGTTATTTCTGAAATCAGGACGATGATTTACCAAGTATATATCTAAATCACCATCATTGTCAAAATCAAAAAAATAGGATTGCACAGAAAAACCAAAATGGTCCACTCCGTATTTTGAAGCTTCTTCTTTAAAAGTGTTGTTTTTTTGATTGATGAATAACTTGTTTTTTCGGAGATTGTTTTCTTGTAACGATCCAGATTTACAAACGTAAATATCTAACCAGCCATCGTTATTAATATCTACCATTGTAACCCCAGTTGACCAGCCTTGGTTGTCTTTTGTGTTGGAGTTATTAGTGATGTCTTTAAACTCAAGATCGCCTTGGTTAAGGTATAATTTATTTGAATTTTGATTGGAGGTAAAATAAACATCTTCTAAACCATCATTATTGATGTCACCAACGGCAACACCACCTCCGTTATAAATGTAAGGGTAATTTAGGAAGTTAAAGTACAAGTCTTCTTTTACCGTGTTTTTAAAGTCAATGTTTGTTGTAGATTGTGGTAAAGAAGTAAATAGGGTAGATGTAATGCTATCTTTATTATCAGAAGTAGTACAAGTATAAAAGCAGGTAATTGTAAAGATAAAACAACAGAATTTTAATGTTTTTACACTCATTTTATGGTATTGGCTAATTCTTAGGTTAATGACTCCTAAGATATTTGTTTTTTTTCAAAGATTGGCTAAAAGCACTAAGTAAATAATCGGATTAATATTAGATACTTAGTACGTTTTAACCACATTTAATAACATCTTTAGTATGACGATTTATAAAGGTCGTATAACGATTTTATAATTGCCAATTCAACATCTTCTGTCGGTTTGCTTAATCTTTTTAGAGAAGAGGTTAAAGCTTTGTTTGGGGATCTCGTTTTGTTTTGTAATGCTGTTAAAAAAAGTGTTGAGACAGTATTGATTTCTTTATAATACAATGCTAACTTCTCCAATTTCGGATTCTTTTCTAATGTTAAAAACTGTTGGTATCCTACCTTCCATTTGTTGAAAAATGAAATGATTTTGGCTTTCTTCTCTTTTGTAGGTTTTGCGATGTAACTTTTTACATCAGAATTGAATGTTATGGCATCTTTGGCATCAACAGTACAAGCATCTGCAAATAATGTAAATGGCGAATAACTTTGATATTCTGTTCCGCCAGCATTTCTTGAATAAATTTTTAATGGTTCAGAAATATTACTCAAAACGTCTAAAGAATTTATGGGTTGGTTTTGCGTTAAATTTCTGAGAATTACACTTTTATTTTTGATGTGAGTAATGCCCAATTCTTCTAATTGAAAGCTGACAACTCTCAGCCTTTTTTGCATGTTTTCAATATTGTTTACCTCTCTTGGCGACCAATATCTTTCGGCTATAGCCGCGGTTCTTGGCCAAATTCTAGAATCAATGGTTAACGGCGTTACGAGTTCGCTCCACATAGTGGTTTCTCCTCCTAAAATTCTAGCTCTTTCTATTGTGGTTAGTTTTGCATCTCCAATTGGATCTACACTATAATGATGTGCTACAGGTAACAAACGATCAATATAATACCCGTTTGACAACACAGATTGATACCCTTTTTTTGCAGCTTCGATCAATGTGCTTTGTTTTAGTCCTTCATGTGGCCCTCTCCAAGAATGAATTACTGCTGTTGTGGGCATTGTTGGTGTCATTATTTCGTCCCAACCCATTAGTTTTTTTCCTAATTTCAATAGTATTTTTTCTAGTTTGATATTGAAATAAGTTTGTAAATCGTGATTGGTTTTTAATTGGTGTTTCTTTTTAAAGGCTGTGATATGATTGTTTTCTGTCCAATGTTTCCCCGCATTTTCATCTCCGCCAATATGAAAATATTCATCTGGAAAAAGAGGCGTTATCTCTGTGAATAAATTTTCCAAAAATTGATACGTAACTTCTTTTGTAGGGTCTAAAGTTGGATCAAAAACTCCTGCATTTCTTTCAATGGAATAATTGTAGTTGTCTTTGCTTCCTAATTCAGGATATGCAGTTAAAATTGCAGATGCGTGCCCGGGTACATCAAACTCAGGAATTACACGAATTCCTAGGCGATTGGCATATTGCACTACATCTTTTATTTGGTTTTGTGTATAAAATAAACCATCAGAAGCCAATTCTTGTAATTTAGGATATACTTTCGACTCTACTCTGAAACCTTGGTCGTCTGTCAAATGCCAGTGAAAAACATTTAATTTAACCGAGGCCATTGCCTCTAAGTTTCTTTTGATTACAGCAATAGGTTGAAAATGTCTAGCAACATCAATCATTAAACCTCTCCACAAAAATCGTGGAGCATCAAAAATTGAAACACCAGGGAAATGATAATGCGTTGAGTTGGTCGTTGTTAATTGCAATAACGTTTCTAGTGCTCTAATCGCTCCAATGTCAGTTTTTGCTTGTATGGTGATTTTATCTTGTTTGATTGTTAAATGATAAGATTCATTTACTCCCAATTTAACTTCACTTACCTTATCAAAAGTTATTTGAACAGCAGCCTTTTTATCGCTTTTTAAAGGATACCCTTTGTTTATAAAAATACCCGTTCTGCCAGATAATCTTCTTAAAAACTTAGTGGCGGCATAGTTTACTTTTTGGTTGTCCTCAGAATTAATTGAAATTGAAAAAGCAGGTGTTATGAGAAGTTTTTCTGAGTTTTCTTTAATTTCTTTTGGCCATGGCATTAAGTTTAATTTCTCATCATATTTTTTTTGCGAAAAAGTATGATGAGAAAAAATGCCTACTAAAATAATAAGAGTGATGAGTTTTTTCAAAATGATTTATTTTTTAAAAATGATAACGAACAAAAGCTTCGATTGCAGCATAATCGGCCAAACCTAGGTTGTGATACCTTTGTGCTGTTAATCTATTCCTGTCTTCTGCACGTACCCAAAATTCTCTTGAGTCATCTCCTTGAAACATCACGCCATCTTTTTGAGATTGATGAAAGAAGATTGCATGTCTTTTCTTTAGTACTTGATCTGGACTCATTGGTACTGCCATTTCTATCTGATGTGGTTCCCATTCGTGCCAAGCACCTCTGTATAGCCAAACCCAGCAATCATCCATATATGCATTCGGTTTTAAGAATTCTAAAGCTTCAAAAATCGCATCTAAACAGACTTTGTGTGTTCCATGTGGATCTGCTAAATCTCCAGCAGCATATATTTGATGTGGTTTGATATCGTCTATTAGTTTACTTACGATAAGAATATCATCATTTGATAAGTTCGCTTTTTTTACAGTGCCAGTTTCATAAAAAGGCAAGTCTAAGAAGTGTACATTTTCATCTGGTAAATCTAAATAGCGTGTGGCAGCAATAGATTCACTTCTTCGGATCATTCCTTTTAATTTTCGTGTATCTTGAGTATCAATATCATTTGGTTTCTTAGAGCTTAATGATGATATGATTCCGCTAATAATATCAGATTTAATCTGTAATGAGTTTGTTACTTCTGCAAACTTTAATGCTTCTTCATCAGAAACAGCAATGTTTCCAGAAGTTTGATAAGCAATGTGAACTTCGTGTCCTTGTTCTACCAAACGATCAAATGTTCCTCCCATTGAGATTACATCATCGTCTGGGTGCGGACTGAATATGATTACACGTTTTTTTTCTGGATTTGCTCTTTCTGGTCTATTTGTATCATCAGCATTTGGTTTTCCTCCTGGCCAACCTGTAATAGTTTGCTGAATATTATTAAACATTTTAATGTTTAAATCATATGCTTTTCCTTCGTCAGACAACAAGCTAGACATTCCATTATTGTTGTAATCTTTGTCTGTAAGCTTTAAAATCGATTTGTTTAACAACTCACTTAGCCAAACAATTGCTTTCTTTTTCAAGTCCAATGTCCATTCGCATGAAGCAACCAACCAAGGCGTTTTAACTCTTGTTAATTCTGATGAAGCTTCTTCATCTAAAATGATGGTTGTGTTGTTATGACGTTGTAAATAGGTAGCTGGAATTTGAGAAGTTATTTCACCTTCGATAGTTTCGTTAATAACACCGGCTTTGTTAATTCCCCATGCCATTAAAACAATTCTTTTGGCATTTCTAATGGTTCCAATTCCCATTGTAATTGCTCTACGCGGAACGTTGTCTACACCTAAAAAAGCAGGTGCAGCATCTGCACGCGTTACGTGATCTAAAGTAATACTTCTTGTACCAGAATTGAAGTGTGAACCAGGTTCGTTAAAACCAATATGGCCAGTCCTACCAATTCCTAGCAATTGAAAATCTAAGCCTCCAACAGCTTTCATTTTTATTTCATAATCAATACAATATTGATACAAATCATCAGGAGAAACTGTTCCGTCAGGAATGTTTATGTTTTCTGGAAGAATATCAATATGATTGAAAAGATGTTCGTGCATAAAGTAGTGATAACTCTGTACATCTTCCGTAGACATTGGTAAGTACTCGTCTAAGTTAAAAGTAATAACATTAGAGAAGCTTAAGCCTTCTTCTTTATGCATTCGAACCAATTCTTCGTAAACCTTTATTGGTGAAGAACCAGTTGCCAAACCTAAAATACACGATTTGTTTTCTTGTGCTTTCTGTTTGATTAATTCAGCTATTTCATTTGCAACCGTTAAAGAAGCCTGTATCGAATTTTTGAAAATAACGTTGTGAATTTTCTCGAAACGAGTTTCTTCAAATTGACCTGCAGATTGGTGTTTTATTTTTTTATGATCTAAAGTTGTGTTCATTCGGAGAGCATATTTAATTATACTAGTAAATGTAGTTTTCAATTGTTCTCTTTTGTAATTTTTTCGACCAAAAACATTGAAATGCACA
>Ga0105356_10002520_pt1 | contig 18258 bp, 16 predicted proteins | sample GOMGulsemesocosm_3_FD_83502 | JGI IMG/M metagenome (GOLD analysis project Ga0105356, IMG submission 83502) | Methane-oxidizing microbial communities from mesocosms in the Gulf of Mexico - GOM9D Gulf of Mexico | ecosystem: Environmental > Aquatic > Marine > Cold seeps | place: Gulf of Mexico...
ACCTTAAAACAATTCATCAATGAAAAACACATCCTTATTAGTCCAACAGGTTCAGGCACATCACTGGTTGATAATGAGCTTGCAAAACTTGGACTCAAACGAAATATCGCCTTAACATCGAGGATTTTTAATACACCTGTTGAGATTATTGAAAACTCTGAAATGATTACGACAATGCCTGAACGTTTAGCTAAGCATTCGGCAAAACAGGAAAAAGTTAGGTTTTTACAGCCACCTATTAGCATGCAATCATTTGATATGAATATGCTATGGGGACCTCTCAAACATAAAGATCCAGCTCATCAATGGTTAAGACAAATAATTTTGGCTATTGCTAAAAAGACATTTGGTTAACAATAAAAGTTAAAATCAGAGCCTTCAAAAAAGTAACTAGCTAGGAACATGGCAGTTAGTGCCACTATATTATAATTACTCAATAGTAATATTTTCTTGCGGGGCTAGCATCAATTGCTGATACACCAACCCTGCTTGAGTACGGTTATAAACACCCAGCTGCAGTAAAATAGCAGACACATGTTTTTTTACAGTATTTTCTTTAATATCTAAAATACCCGCAATTTGCTTATTCAACTGACCATCGGCAACTAATGATAAAACCGTATATTGCTGGGGCGTTAATTGTGCCAACTGCTGCGCTAACTTTTTGTGTTCTTGGGCTAACTCAGTATCTCTATTAACAGGCATGCTTTCTGGTAACCAAGTTTCACCGCCAAGCACTGTGTTGATAGCTTGAGCAATAGTTGCTAAGTTTACTGATTTGGGGATAAAAGCAGCAGCGCCAAAATTAATAGCCTTTTGCATAATATCGGGATTTTCATCAGAGGACACCATGATAACAATTAAGTCTGAATGATTATTTTGCAACTGAGTCAACCCCGTAAAACCGTCATTACCAGGCATATGCAAATCTAAAAAGATAATTTCTAGCTCAGGTGATTGGGCTATTACATCGAGTAAATCATCAAAACTTGATGCTTCATTAATGCCAGCATCCGGCATACAGTCTACAACAGCTTGTTTTAACGCGGTACGGAATAACGGATGATCATCGGCAATAGCAACTTTTGCTTGATTCATACAACACCTTTTAGACGGAAAATTCATTCTTTTATTATCAAAAAAAGAGCCGGTAAAAACCAGCTCTTTTTATCATTTACTTACGATTAAAAACGATAACCTACAGTTAGATGTACTGTACGAGGGTCATTGAAGTAGCCAATTAAAGTAGTGTCTCCACCTAAGCCGGGGGCAAAAGAACCATCGTCAAGCTTAGCTGTAAAATTATAACCACCGATCATAGCTTCTTCATCAGTTAAGTTTTTCAAGTGAAGGCCACCATACCAATTGCCTTCTACACTTTCCCAAGTAACACTCGCATTGACCGTACCGTAACCTTCTTGAAATAATGAGTCGCTATCTTCAAATAATAAGTAGTCATCACGATAGTAATACCCGCCACTAAAGACAAAGTACCCTATTCCCGTATCCATGGTGTAGTTTGCACCCAAATTCATAGTGTAGTCTGGTGTATTGGATAAACCCACTAATGGTGTTAACAGTGATGGGTCTTCTTCAATTTCAGCATCTAAGAAACCCACTGAGAAGTCAATTCTCAAGTTTTCAGTTGCTGCCCAAGTAATTTCAGCTTCAATCCCATTAGCAGTTGAACCTTTAATATTACCTAAGCTTTGATTTAATACGGTTAAATCATCTGGATCTGGGGTTACGGTAATATACTGACGATCTTGGTGATCTAAAGAAAATATCGTTACATTAGTACGTAAAACATCATTCCAATCTTTCTTTATACCTAGCTCAATTGAATCAAGTATTTCAGGGTTCGCTGCTGACTCATTAGTAGTTGCACGAGGATTAAATGTACCCGACTTAAAACCTTGCGAGTAACTTGCGAATATCATGGTGTCATCATCAAGCTGATACTCTATTCCAACTCGAGGTGTAAAACGAGACCAATCAGCTTTTTTAGGCGCATCTAAAATTCCATCACCATTAGTGTCAGTACCTAATACCTGCGGGAAAGAAACCTCTCCTCTTTCATAGCCTGGTATCCAATTATCGCTTGGATATACATTCTCAAATGCCAAGCCATTATTAACAAATGCCAGCTTCTCTTCTTTGGTATAGCGCGCACCAACCGTTAATGAAAGTTTATCAGAGATATCAATACTGCTTTGAATGTAAGCTGCTACACTCTTACTGTCATTACAACCCGTGACTTCACGTGTTAAACCTGGAGTACCAAAAGCCGCTCTACCTAAGAAGCCCAAAATTGCATCAAAATGGCCACATGACTCACCATCATAGGCATAAATACCACTTACAACAGTAAAACCATCCCCTACGTAGTTTGCTTGTAGTTCATGGCTAGTATTCTCATCATCATATATAGCAGGTACGTCAAAAATATCTAACGGAGTATTATCAAAATCGATATTGGTTTTTGAGTAACCTTCTCTAGATGTAGCTACATATTTTAGTGATAACTCTTCAGTTGCTTGCCAATCTACTAAAAAGCTTAAGCCTTCAAGTTCAACATTATTGCTTGTGGGCATACTGGTATATGAGTCATAAACGCTATCAGGTACGGGCGCATCAGTTAAAATGCTTGGCAGTAAACGGTAACCTCCTTTAGCGTTCGAGTCATCATTTGTTCTATCCCATGCTAAGCGCATAAATAGATCTTCAGTGGCATGAAATTCTAATGTTAAACGCGATGCTGATAAATCTTTGTTGTAGTTTTCTGTATCTTGATCAGCTAATGCTGACGTTAAAAATTCACCAAAACCATCTCGATTAAGCTCAGCATGACCAAAACCTATAAATAATTTATCTTCAAATAATGGAATTTGACCGGTCACTTTCAGATCTCTTTGGCTATAACTGCCCAATGTACCTTCAATATTAAGCTCAGTATCGCCTGACATTGGCTTAGTAACATATTTAATCGCACCACCTATGGTATTTTTACCATAGAGCGTACCTTGAGGGCCACGTAAAACTTCGACACGTTCTACATCTAATAAATCAAGCACGGCACCTTGTGGGCGAGCTATATATACATCATCGATATAAATACCAACACCGGGTTCATAACCCCAAAGCGGATCTTGTTGACCAACACCGCGAATAAATGCAGTGAGTGTGGAATTTGTACCACGACTAGCTTGCAAAGTAGTATTTGGTGAGAACCTTTGTACTTCAGTCAACACTGTGATGCCATTTTCAGCAAGTTCCGCTCCGCCAATAGAGGTAATAGAAACCGGCACAGATTGTAAGCTTTCGACTGTTTTTCGTGCTGTAACTTCTATTCTCTCAAGACCAGAATCTTTTGCCGCCGGTGATGCATCTACTGTTTCTTCAGCTAAGGTGACGCTGCTGGTTAATGCTGCGGCAATTGCCAAAGCGAGATAACTTTTATTCGTGCTATGTTGTTTCATGGGAACCCTTTTTAATAATTATTGTGTTATTAGTTTGTGCATTTATATTTTTTATTGCCGCTGTTTTGCCAACTAATAACACTCTATACGATTCATTTGTAAAAATAATTAGCACTATGGTGCCATAACTATATTGTTGTTTTATTTGGTGTTTTAAGGAATCGCCCTTCATAACTGCCAAAACTCGATAACATTTTTTGCTGTACTCAGAGGTGATGCGAGCAAATAATCAGACACTTCACCGCCATTTTCAACTTTGGGGTTTACCATAATTCCATGGTCCCGCATCATTACTTCAATCAACTCTACTTGCACTTCTTTAACAGAATTTTGCCAACGAGTAATGGTATAGCCTGATTTGTTTTCGACTATCGGTTTAGCTTCTAATTTTAATAATTGTGCCCATTGCTGTGCATACATGGATGAATTCAAGGGATTAACAATGCTATCGTTTGCGCCTGTCCACACTGACAATTTTGGCCACACGGTTTGCTTGGGGTTGATTTTTTTAATCAGAGTTACTAATTCATCTGTGGTTTGGGAAGGGCCATTCTTCATACACGAAATGCCGGTTATCAAACCATCAGCACATGGAAAAGGAATACCCGCCACTACAGCGCCAGCAGTAAAAAGTTTAGGATAATTAACCATCAAACTACTCGCCATTGCTCCACCGGCCGACAGACCTATGATGAAAACATCTTCACTATCAAATTTTTGCTTTAACGTGATTATCATATTTTTTATTGATAACGTTTCACCTTTACCTTTGCTGTAATCATCTGCTGAATACCAATTAAAGCAATGCTTAATATTATTCATTAAACCTTGCTGTGGCAGCAATAAAGCAAAGTTATGCTGCTTTGCCAAGCCAAGAAAGCCACTTTGCCTTGCAAGTGTTTCTGCTTGTTGCGCACAGCCATGCAACAATACCACCAAAGCAGGAGATGAATTGTTTGAATCATTCATTTTTGGTAAGTAATAACTCGCTTTAAGATCGCCAGGGTTCTGACCAAAGTCTTTTAATTCAAAAAATGCTGCTAACGAGTGATGGCTAAGTAATAGTAGCGTTATTGCCAAAGAGAAGGTTTTAAGGTGCTTTATTATAAACATTATTATATAACCAAAATAAACAGATACACTGATAGTGGCGGATATAGGTTTAAAGGTGAATGGTACTTTAGTGCAGGGATGAGTGGTAACTCATTAATAGTTGATTGCTAAAACTGTCCAGTATTTTTCACCTGAAGGGGTATTTACCACAGCTTCATCATCTATTTCTTTTTTTAGTAATGCACGTGCCATAGGTGAATCGATAGAAATATAGTCATTGCGCCCAAAAATTTCATCAGGCCCTACTATTTTGAATTTAAGTTGTTCTCCATCATCATTTTCAAGTTCAACCCAAGCACCAAAGAACACTTTCCCAGCTTGTTGTGGGTTATAGTCTATTATCTTGATATCTTCTAACCGCTTAGATAAATAACGCACTCGACGATCAATTTCTCGTAAGCGTTTTTTGTTGTATTGGTAATCAGCATTTTCTGATCGGTCACCTAAACTCGCCGCCCAAGATACTTTCTTGGTGGTTTCAGGACGTTCAACTTTCCAAAGATGAGTTAATTCTTTTTGAAGTAACTCATAACCTTCTCGGGTAATTAAATTAGTTTTCATCCGTCTTGCAAACCGTTTTTAGCAAACTTAATAGTCAAATTGTACACCTAATCGAATATTAGCACCGCGCATGATGTCTCTGCCATCTAGATGAACTTTATCTAAAGTAGTGGCGACATCCAGATTAATAAATTTCATAAAGGTTATACCGGCATTTAAATAGCCCAGTTTAGTACCGGCTAAATTCCTGCTCATACCAAAACGTGCACTAGGTAACCACCAGCTATCAGCCGCATAACCCGCTGTTAGGGTGAACCATTGGTATCTATCGCGCATAGGATCTTCTACTGGATTGGCATCTAATTCTGCATGTAAACTCCAATGTCTATCCTCAGTAAATATACCTGCTTCAAGTTTAACTTGCCGTTGCATAGTAAACTCTTCATGGTGATCTAGTTGCTTAATAACATCTAAAGAACGAAAATCAGTACGGTCTATTTCTGGATATTTATAAGTACGTTCAATAGCATTAGTTAATGAAGCCCCTAGCTGATAATGAGGCGCGGCCCAGACCAGACCTAGGTCAAAATCAAAGCCATATTTATAGATATAATCGGCGTCCTTGATATCTTGTAATAATGCTTCTGCATCTGAGACATCCCCTAATCGGGTACTCACATTGGTTAAACCAACCCGATAAAAAGAGGGTTTAACACCCCAATATAAACTTCCTTGCTCAAATTCTTGTGCTTTTTTACTATAGGATAATGAAAATTGGGCAGTTCTCGTCGATTTAACCAATAAGAAACTATCATTGTCGATAGTGAATTTTATCTTACGATTGGCGGGGTTGTAGTATAAGGTGATACCGCCAGATAAATCTAATTCTTGTAACGGATCATTCGGCGAAAAATCAGGTATGGTGCTCAAAGCACTTTTGGCCTGCTCGGAATCAAAATCGATATCTTGAAAAATCCCTACTGTTTTGGCATTACCTTTATAAGCCATGCCCATCAATAATGTGCCACCGTATAAGTTTTCATTTAAAACAAAACTGGCTTCGCTCGTTATTTCAGCTTTACCATAACCTTCAGCAGCAATTAATGCTGCTATAGCACTAGCATTAGTCACCTTTTCTTTAATAATATCTAACCTGTCTTCTAATTCCGGATATTCTTGAAATAGATCTTCCCAAGTGTAGTCTCTTATCGGGTTTTCCGGCGCGGGTGGTCTGTCTGTGCCATCATCACCGTCATCAGGGGGTCTATGTTCTTTGGCAAACTCATTTATTTTTTCAAAGAGATCATCTAAGTCTCCGTATTCTAAACCAATACCAAGCTCAATCAAGCCACCCGTCACCACATGAGGGTCTTTACGTTCAACAATTAATGCGGCCGCTGCTGGATTACCTGCATTGGACAATGATTTTTGAGAATAATTAAGGCTAGCACTGCGTGGCTGGATATCAGCTAGTACAGAGGTAAAAGGCAGTGACAATAATGCAATTAAAATAAGTGCTTTTCTATTTAGTACTGACAACATTTTGTGACTAACCTTACGATCAAAAGATAGTGGATTAAAAACTCATAGTGATATTAGCAAATTATACTAACATAAACACACATTTACAGTATAAAAAACCGCCTATTATTTACAAAACAAGAACATTTAAATTTTATTATTTCTAATAAAGCGACTTCTAATCGGCACTTGGCAAACGTCGAGTACAGGTGGCGGTTTTTTATAAAAGAATTCATTTTCTCGGGCGCGACGTTTAACTAATCGCTCAGTAAAACCTGTTGATTCAGTGTTCTCAACTTCAATAATGATTCGCTCATTTTTCGGCACATCAATCATCAATTTCATACTTATAATAGGTGTATGTTCTCGGCTATCTACCGCATATTCTCCTTCGACTACAGAGGTACGTTTTATGGCTTGAATATGTTCCATGCCATAAACTACCCGACCAAAAATGGTCATGATTTTATCTAAATAGCGCGGAGCTTGTCCGATAACAAAATAAAAGTGGCTAGAAGCTGAATCTGCTTCATTACTTCTTGCCATCGCTAATGTTCCTGGGCAGTGGGTTAACCAAGCACTGGTATTATTATCACTCGCCAAAGCAAAACCTGCTTTAAAGCCTGTTTTTGAAGCAAACAAATCTTTGGTTTGCACTTGCGTAAAAGACCAGTTTTTATCAGTGGAAAATTGTCCCTCTATTGCCAATAATGGAACTGACTTATCTTTATCGGTGCCATCTTTAGGTCCTGCTTGAGCAACAAAACCATCAATAACGCGATAAAATTTAGTATCATCATAAAAGGATTTTTTCACTAACGCTGAAAATCGCTCGACATGCTTAGGTGAAAACTGCGGTGCCAGTTCAATCACCACGCTACCATGAGGCAAGGTTAACAATACGGTATTATTGAGATCTAATGCTCGCCATTGCTGATCTGAAACATCATCTGCGCCACAAGCACTAATAAACATAAAGGATGTTAAAATAAGCAGTTTCCTGGAAATTGAATAAATCATATTGGGTATCATTTTAGCAAAGTAAATTCAATGCTATCATAGCGCCTCTCTATATTCATCGCCCAATCACGGAGTTATCAGTGAACAAAAGCCTAGTCACTAATTTTATTGCCTTAGTCAGTACCTTATCTGGTTTTGCATTAGACCATCATATTTTATATACCGTGGGGCTGTTTGCCTTATCTGGCGCAATAACTAATTGGCTTGCTATACATATGTTATTTGAAAAAGTACCCCTACTCTATGGTTCAGGCGTTATTCCAGCCCGCTTTGAAGATTTTAAACTTGCTATACGTCAATTGATGATGGAACAATTTTTCACCAAAGAAAATATCGATCGTTTTTTATCAACAGGTTCAGGTGCCGCCAGTAGTATTGACTTAAGCCCTGTAATTGAAAAAATCGATTTAACTCCTGCTTTTAATAACTTAGTTACGGTAATAGAAAACTCTTCTTTCGCACCTATGTTAGCGATGGTGGGCGGTAGTGAAGCATTGCAACCAATGAAAGAGCCTTTTATTGAGAAAATGAAAATATCAATACAAGAAATCAGCCAAAGTGAGCAATTCAATAACTTACTGCGTGAAGAATTAGAGCAGCCTAATATGATTGCAAACATGCAGGAAAAAGTTAGTGATATTATTGAAAAACGCCTTAATGAGTTAACACCACAATTGGTGAAAGAAATTATTCAAACCATGATTAGAAAACACTTAGGTTGGCTAGTGGTTTGGGGTGGTGTTTTTGGCGGTGCTATTGGTTTGATTGCAGCACTAACTAATAATTTTTAACGTATATTAAACGCTAAATTATAAAGCGAATAAATTAGCCTTAAATATTGCATAAAAACCTTAATTTTGATGCTCTTTTAAGCTATGCTTGCTTTTCATTATTTCGTTCAATTACAGGGTTTGATTCACTAAAATTAAGCCCCTCAAATAAAAGGTAAATTTCAGTCATGTTTGCTAGCTTAAAAGCTTTACCTGCCGATCCTATTTTAGGCCTATTAGCTAAATACCGAGAAGATACTAATCCCAAGAAAATTGATTTGGGTGTTGGTGTTTATAAAAATGAAGCGGGTGAAACCACCGTGCTTGATTGTGTAAAAAAAGCCGAGCAGCATCGCACTGATACTGAAGCCAGTAAGGTTTACATTGGCCCAACGGGTTCACCTCTTTTTAATGATGAAATGGCTAAACTTATTTTTGGCCAAGAACATAAAGTATTAAATGAGAGTCGTGCTCGAACTGTTTCTACTCCAGGTGGTACTGGTGCTTTACGTGTGGCGGCTGAATTTATTAAGTCATGTAAAGCGGGCGCTACTATTTGGGTAAGCAACCCAACATGGGCAAATCATACAGGTTTGTTTGAAGCAGCAGGCTTGACGGTAAAAACTTACCCTTATTATGATTACGAAAACAAAAATTTAGACTTTGACGGTATGTTATCAGCGCTTAAGCAAGTTTCTAGCGATGATGCAGTGTTGTTACACGCCTGTTGCCATAACCCAAGTGGTATGGACTTAAATAATGAACAATGGCAGCAAGTTGCTGATGTGGCTAAGTCTGTTGGTTTTTTACCTGTTCTAGATATGGCATATCAAGGTTTTGGACAAGGATTAGACGAAGATGCTTACGGTTTGCGCTTAATGGCTGAGACTGTAAATGAAATGCTTGTCTGTAGTTCATGTTCGAAAAATTTCGGTTTATATCGAGAACGAATTGGCGCCTGTACTCTTATAGGTGAGTCAAGCCTGCAAGCTGACATTGCATTTTCTGTAGTACTATCTGTTGTGAGAGTAATTTACTCCATGCCGCCAGCACACGGCGCTGCACTAGTTGAAACCATTTTATCTTCAGATGAATTACGTAACGAATGGTATAGTGAATTAGCCCAAATGCGTAATCGCATTAACGGTAACCGTCAGTTAATTGTTGATAAATTAGTAGAAAATGGCGTGACACGTGATTTTAGTTTTATCACCCGTCAAGCTGGTATGTTCTCTTTCTTGGGCATAACTCCTGAGCAAGTGCAACAATTGCAAGACGAGTACAGCATCTACATGGTTGGTTCTAGCCGCATGAGTATTGCAGGTATTGCTAATAGTAATGTTGATTACTTAGCACAATCAATTGCCAAGGTATTATAGTTCAACACATAGACTGCTACGCGCTCAGTGTGAACGGAGAGTATCTTTCCGATTATTCTGAGCTAGTCGAAGAATTGCTACTTTTTATTTAATATAGAAAAAGGAAACCATTGTGACTGCTTCTGGTAACTTATTTATTCTTTCTGCTCCTAGTGGTGCGGGTAAATCCAGCTTAATCAAAGCTTTGCTAAAACAAGGAAAAGAAGAGTCTAGCCGACCTATGCAAGTCTCTGTATCTCACACTACTCGTGCTTCTCGTCCTGGAGAGAATGATGGCGAGCATTATCATTTTGTTTCAGTTGAAAACTTTAAAAAGCAAATCAAGAAAAATGCTTTTTACGAATATGCCGAAGTATTTGGGAATTATTACGGCACTTCAGAAGCTGCAATTGATGCACAACTTGCCCAAGGAATAGATGTTTTTCTTGATATCGACTGGCAGGGCGCTCAACAAGTGCGTATGAAAAAGCCGACTGTTACCACGATATTTATTAGCCCACCATCGCGACAAGAATTAGAAAACCGTTTACGTGGCCGTGGTCAAGATAGTGAAGACGTTATTGCTAGCCGTATGGAACAAGCACAAAGAGAGTGCTCTCACTTTCAAGAGTTTGATTACATTATTATTAATGATGATTTCGAGCAAGCATTAGCTGATCTCACTACCATAGTGAATAATCAACGCTTAAAACGTAACCAGCAAATTGCGCAGCATAAGGTGCTGCTTGATGAGTTAATTTGTTAATTATTTACTGTATTTAATTGTAACGAAATTACTTGTAATAAATCATACTTGCTAAATGGCTTAGCACTGCGTAAAATGCAGCGCTATTTTATGAATTTAAGTTGGAGTGACCAAATGGCTCGCGTAACTGTTGAAGATGCCGTAGAAAAAGTCGGTAATCGTTTTGATTTGGTGTTAGTAGCATCACGTCGTGCTCGTCAAATTGCAACGGGCGGTAAGGAACCTTTGGTTGATGTCGAAAATGACAAGCCAACTGTATTAGCTTTGCGTGAAATCGAAGCTGGTTTAATCACCACAGATGTAATGGATGTTTCGGATCATCAAGAACGAATTCAGCAAGATACTGCTGAGTTAGATGCTGTTGCTGCAATTGTTGGTAGTCAAACACAAGAATTAGGTTAATTTAAGCTCAAATAGGTTAATCTATAGGCGCGTAATTTTTTCTGTTTAGATACACGAAAGAGTTACGCGTTTTTTATTGCTCCTTGTACCACTAACACAGGCATGACAATTTACTTTGCATTTAGTGCAAAGCCACGTATTCTATACCTGTAACCTTTTTCTGCCTTGTTTATCATCTGTATGGAGTGATAGGTGTATCTATTTGAACCATTAAAAGAATTAAGCTCAACCTATCTATCAAAAGTACAAGTTGATTTGCTTAAGCATGCCTATGTAGTCGCAAGAGAAGCACATGATGGTCAAATGCGCTCTAGCGGTGATCCTTATATTACTCACCCTGTTGCTGTTGCTCTTAATTTAGCTCAGATGCATTTAGATCATGAAACCTTAATGGCAGCATTACTTCATGATGTCATTGAAGATACGATCGTCACTAAAGATGAATTAGCTGAGTTATTTGGTCATACCGTTGCAGAGCTAGTTGAAGGCGTAAGTAAGCTCGACAAATTAAAGTTTGATAATAAAGAAGAAATGCAGGCAGAAAACTTCCGTAAAATGGTTTTAGCCATGGTGCAAGATATTCGTGTTATCTTAATCAAACTTGCTGATAGAACGCATAATATGCGTACTCTTGGTTCGCTAAGACCAGATAAACGCCGCCGCATTGCACGAGAAACGCTTGAAATATATGCTCCCATTGCCAATCGCCTTGGTATTCACGATGTTAAAAATGAATTAGAACTACTCGGTTTCGAAGCGCTTTATCCTATGCGCTCAAGAGCCCTAAAATCAGCCGTAAAGAGCGCACGTGGCAATCGAAAAGCGATTATTGATAATATCCAAGAAGAAGTGGCCACTCGCTTAAAAGAAAGCAATATATCAGCACAAATATTAGGCCGTGAAAAACACCTCTACTCTATTTATCGTAAAATGCTTAATAAAGAATTAATGTTCAACGAAGTAATGGACATTTATGCTTTTCGCGTCATTGTTGAAGATAAAATTGACGATTGTTATCGCGCTTTAGGCGCCATGCATAATTTATTTAAACCCATTGAAGGACGCTTTAAAGACTATATAGCTATTCCTAAAACTAACGGTTATCGCTCTTTACACACCTCGCTTATTGGCCCTCATGGTATTCCAGTAGAAGTTCAAATTCGCACCAACGATATGGATCAAATGGCTGACAAAGGTGTCGCTGCACATTGGCTTTACAAAGAAGGCGGTGGTAATGCTGATACTACTGCGCAAATGAAAGCGCGTCGCTGGATGCAAAGTTTATTAGAGTTACAACAAAGTGCCGGTAGCTCTTTTGAATTTATTGAAAATGTTAAGTCTGATCTTTTCCCTGAAGAGATTTATGTGTTCACCCCAGAAGGTCGGATCATAGAATTACCTATGGGGGCAACCGCTGTTGATTTTGCCTACGCTGTTCATACCGATGTTGGTAATTCTTGTGTCGGTGTTAAAGTAGATCGTAAACCTTACCCAATGAGTCAACCGCTTGATTCAGGCCAAACACTTGAAGTTGTCACTTCAGCGGCAGCAAGGCCAAACGCTACGTGGCTCAACTTTGTGGTAACAGCAAAAGCAAGACTTCAAATCAGAACCTACCTACGCAGCCGTGAACAAACCGAATCAAAGGCACTTGGAAATCGCTTATTAAGCCACGCTTTGGGTAAAGTAAAACTTGAAGATATTAGTGAAGGAAAAATAGCTGAAGTAGTTAATCAAAGCGGTAATAAAACTTTCGACGAATTACTAACCAATATAGGTTTAGGAAACGCACTAAGTATCGGTATTGCCAGACGTTTAACCGATGAGTTTACGGAAGACAATGAGTTAGCCTCTGTAAATAATAAAGCCAAAATGCCAATAAAGGGCACCGAAGGCATGTTAGTAAGCTATGGTAAATGTTGTCGTCCAATTCCTGGAGATACTATTCTAGCTTATCTTAGCCCTGGCAAAGGCTTAATGGTTCATCAGCAAGGGTGCCGCAATATTAAAGGGCACGAGCAAGGTGCATTATTCCCAGTGAAATGGGATAGCGATATAGACAAAGAATTTATTGCTAAGCTGCGTATAGAAATAATTAACCACCAAGGTGCACTCGCTCAACTTACCAATGTTGTTGCTAAGTGTGGATCTAACGTTCATAGCCTAAATTCAGGTGAAAAAGAAGCCGGTCTTTATGTTATCGACATGGAAATCACCTGTCGTGATAGAATCCATTTGGCTAATATTATCCGTAAAATTAAAGTTATGGTTGATGTACAACGCGTCATCCGGAATAAATAGAAAGAATCAGCTACGAGTAGCGAGTTTCGAAAACACAAAACCATACAGTAGGAAATACAATGAAAAGCATTATCTCAACTGATCAAGCGCCAAGCGCTATTGGCACTTATAGCCAAGCTGTTAAAGTAAATAATACGGTTTACTTGTCTGGACAAATTCCACTTATTCCTGAAACTATGGAAGTTGTTGCAGGTGGTTTTGCCGAACAAACGGAACAAGTATTTAAAAACCTATCTGCTGTATGTGAAGCAGCAGGTGGTTCTATTAACGACATGGTAAAAGTAAATATTTTCATGACAGATTTAAGTAACTTTGCCACGGTTAACGAGATTATGGCGAAATACTTTCAACAACCTTACCCTGCCCGTGCTGCTATTCAAATTTCTAAATTGCCTAAAGAGGTCGATATTGAAATTGATGGGGTTATGGAACTACCAAACGTTAATTAAAATAGTCGTCATGAATCAAAATTTACGCCGCACTGTCTGTGCTACTCGTCCGAATCACTTAGCCTTTTATTGCTCATGGCTATAATTAGCTCATCGGACTCCTAGCTTGTCAGTTTGCCTAAATCTCGCTCTTTTAGAACATTGACTTTATTATTTGAAAAATTATGACTCCAGAAAGACTGCAACGCATTAATACAATGCTAGACAAACGCCAACCTGACCTTACCGTTTGTATGGAAGGCCTGCATAAATCTCATAACTTAGCCGCCGTTGTGCGCACCTGCGATGCCATTGGTATTAGTGATGTGCATGCGGTATGGAAAAGCGAAGAAGCAGAAGTGCGAGGAGGTAGTGCTGCGGGGAGTCAAAATTGGATTGATGTTCATAATTATCACAAAACCACAGATGCTATTGCTGCATTAAAAGCACAAGGAATGCAGGTGTTAGTAACAAACTTGTCTGACACTGCGGTTGATTTTTGTGAAATCGATTACACCAAGCCTACCGCAATCATTTTAGGACAAGAAAAGTTTGGCGCATCTCAGGCAGCACTTGAGTTGGCTGATCAAGATATCATTATTCCTATGGTTGGTATGGTGCAATCGCTCAACGTTTCAGTTGCATGTTCAGTTGTACTATACGAAGCTCAACGCCAAAGGCAATTAGCCGGTATGTATGATCTGCCTCGCTTAAGTGCAGAACGTCGTCAACGTACATTATTTGAAGGTGGGCATCCTATTTTTGCTGAAGCTTGTCAACGCAAAGGTTTACCTTATCCAGTAATTGATGATGAAGGCCAAATTGTCGCTGACGACAATTGGTGGCAAAAAATGCAAATGGATAAAAGTGCTTGGCAACATATAGATGATTAAAACTTATCCATTAAAATTTGACCAATATGGTTTAGCTTCGCCGGCCTAAAGACAATACATTCATATGGAAGCACTAATCAAGTTATCACAAGTTGCTCTATCTACCCTTAAAGGCGTAGGGCCGAGTATGGAGGCAAAACTTGAAAAAATAGGCTTGCTATCAGTGCAAGATTTATTGTTTCACTTACCGTTACGCTACGAAGACAGAACGCGTATAACCACCATAAGAGATTGCTTACCCGGCACCCATACTAATATCATCGGTGAAATATCTAACAGCCAAATTACTCACGGCAAACGCCGTATGTTGGTTGTTGATTTAAGCGATGGTACCGGCACTGTACAGTTATGCTTTTTCAGCTTTTCTGCAAGCCAAAAAAACAGTTTAAGTGTCGGTCGTACCATTCGTTGTTATGGTGAAATAAAGCGCGGACCACGCGGCTTTCAAATAGTCCATCCAGAATACAGAGCCCTTGACGACGACAGAGTACTCACCCCTGTAGAAGAAACATTAACACCTGTTTATCCAACGACTGACGGTCTGAAGCAAATTTCACTACGTAATTTAACAGATCAGGCCCTTATTAGATTACAACGGGGGCAAGTAGAAGAGCTGCTACCAATAAGTCTATTCGACGAACAATATTCACTAGCACAAGCATTAACCATTATTCATCGACCTACGCCAGAAACATCTACTAGCCAACTTGAAAACGGGAAACATCCAGCCCAAATACGATTGATCAAAGAAGAGTTACTCGCTCATAATTTGAGTATGTTAAAACTCAGACAAAACAGTGATATTCACCAAGCAATATCTTTGAATACGGATCAAGTTGTTGAAAATGCTTTTTTACAAACACTGCCTTTTTCACCCACCAACGCCCAAGTCCGTGTAGTATCAGAAATCAAAAAGGACTTAGCAAAAAATCAGCCGATGATGCGACTTGTACAAGGTGATGTTGGCTCTGGAAAAACCCTTGTTGCTGCTTTAGCGGCCTTGAGCGCTATAAAGCAAGGTTATCAAGTCGCGTTAATGGCTCCAACAGAAATTTTAGCTGAGCAGCACGCTATCAACTTTGCTAATTGGTTTAATCCACTCGACATAACTGTAGGTTGGCTAGCAGGAAAAACAAAAGCAAAGGCAAGACGGTTAGCATTAGAGCACATAGCTAGCGGTGAGATGCAAATGGTTATTGGCACCCATGCATTATTTCAAGCCGATGTTATTTTCAAAAAATTAGTGTTAATTGTTATTGATGAACAACACAAATTTGGTGTTAATCAACGATTGTCATTGCGTGAAAAAGGGGTATTTGATAACAATTATCCCCATCAACTGATCATGACAGCAACGCCCATTCCTCGAACCTTAGCCATGACCGCCTACGCAGATTTAGACACCTCTGTTATTGATGAATTACCGCCCGGACGCACGCCAATTAATACCGTTGCTCTACCCGATACACGCCGCGACAATGTCATTGAGCGTATCCGAGAAGGTTGTGTTAACGATAATCGCCAAGCATATTGGGTATGTACGCTCATTGAAGAATCTGAAGTATTACAGTGCCAAGCGGCTGAAGACACAGCACTTCACTTACAAGAACAATTACCAGAACTAAAAATAGGCTTAGTGCACGGGCGAATGAAGTCGACAGAAAAACAAGCCGTAATGGATGAATTTAAAGCTGGAAACACCCACCTGCTTATAGCAACAACGGTAATTGAAGTAGGCGTAGATGTCCCTAATGCGAGCTTAATGGTAATTGAAAACCCTGAACGCCTCGGGCTTGCACAATTGCACCAACTTAGGGGGCGTGTTGGACGAGGCTCGGTCGCTTCTCATTGTGTGCTGCTTTACAAAGCCCCTTTATCAAAAACCGCAACTAAGCGTTTAGCTGTGCTGCGACAAAGTAATGATGGCTTTGTTATTGCTGAAAAGGATCTCGAAATACGTGGCCCTGGCGAGCTACTCGGCACCAGACAAACAGGCTTAGCTATGCTTAAAATTGCTGATTTAATTCGTGATGGTTACCTTATTAGTGATATTAAACAAAAGGCTTATTTACTATCTCGCCAACACCCTGAATGTGCCCAAGCACTTATTCAACGATGGCTTGGTACTAAAGAACGTTATTCTAATGCATAAAAAAACTCCCAAACTGGCGACAGATTGGGAGTAAAAAAGAAACACACGACACAAAAGGGATACAATTGTGTATTTAATAAGACCTTAAAACACCATTTAAACTTTCAAATAAAAATTTATATTATATTTCATGTATGAAATCATAAAAATTTAGCTATATTTAATACTGAATTAATTATCTTCTTCTCAACTAAATCTATAGGCTCTAGGTCATTATTAATGCGGTGGGTTTTAATTTTTTACTTAATCATCATATCAAGCCTTCCTAATACGGGGAATGCTTCTACAGCCGATGAAAAACGTATTGGTAGTTACTACATACCAGGCTTAGTGATTAACAAAACTGAAGGCTTGTTTATACGTTTACACAACAAAATAATTACAAAAACAATGTTACAGCTTGAATTAATCATTGAACCAACAAATAGAATACAACAATCTTTTAAGAGCAACCAACTTATTGGTTATTTTCCTGAGCTATGGCAGCACGTCCCTAAAGATAAATCTAAGGTAGTTGTTAGTGATAACATTTGGTTGAAGTCAGTTATTGTTTTTACCAAAAAAGGTCGATTAATTACCAAATTGTCTGACCTTGAAGGTTTAACTATTGGCGCAGTTAGGGGATATAGTTATGGAGAAGTGGAAAATAATAAAGATATAACAATCCAATACGTAAATCGTGAGGAACAGAATGTAGAAAAACTTTTATCTGGTAGAATTGATGCCATTATTGGCGATAATTCTTCTACATTATCTGCAGTAAAAAATTCAAAGCACACACAAGACATTGTATATGATTTACAAAAACCAATAGATATTTTAGAGGTGTTTTATGTGTTTCAAAACACCTCTGAAGGTATATTCATTAGAGATAAAGTCAACATAGCAATCAGAGCACTTAAGCAACAAGGTATTATAAAATTAAATGCTAAAACGGGTGAAAGCCAAATTATACTTCCAAACTAACAAGCTCTTTTTATGAACTCTAATTAGTGCGCTTCGTCCCAGTTATCACCCATACCAGCCTCGGCAATAAGTGGCACGCTAAGTTCCACAGCATTGTTCATCAACTCAACGAGAATTTTTGTAGTGTCTTCTACAATATCTTGATGTATTTCAAAGATTAATTCATCGTGTACTTGCATCGTCATTTTTATGCGCTCATCATTTTGTTCATTTAGCCATGTTGCCACTGCAAGCATCGCTTTTTTAATGATATCTGCCGCTGTACCTTGCATTGGCGCATTAATAGCAGCACGCTCCGCCGCCTTTCTGCGCATACCATTTTTTGATTTTATTTCAGGTAAGTATAATCGACGGCCATATAAAGTTTCAACATACCCCTGTTCGCTCGCTTGTTGGCGCGTGTCTTCCATATACGTTAAAACACCAGGGTAACGTTGGAAATATTTATCTTGATATTCTTGTGCTTGATGACGACCTATATTTAATTGTTTAGCTAAACCAAATGCCGACATACCGTAAATCAAACCAAAATTAATGGCTTTAGCGCTACGACGCTGATCGCTAGTAACCTCATCTAACTCAACCGCA
>Ga0105356_10002523_pt1 | contig 18238 bp, 19 predicted proteins | sample GOMGulsemesocosm_3_FD_83502 | JGI IMG/M metagenome (GOLD analysis project Ga0105356, IMG submission 83502) | Methane-oxidizing microbial communities from mesocosms in the Gulf of Mexico - GOM9D Gulf of Mexico | ecosystem: Environmental > Aquatic > Marine > Cold seeps | place: Gulf of Mexico...
GGCGGTTAGTCGTTAATTATTAATGGTAATAAGTTACAGTTTTAACTAGATTTATTTTTCCCAGATAATAAAAACTAGAATAAAAGAAAAAGCCCACATTATGTCAATCATAGTGTGGGCTTACATTTTTATTGTGACTTAGCGTTAAAGTGCAGCTAGTTCACGTAGATGTTTAAAGATCTCTTTACCGGCCTTCATTGGCTTTTCGGCTTGCTTTTCTTTATTCGCTTGGCGAATTAGCTGGCGTAACTTCTGGCGATCGGCATTTGGATATTGTTCCATTAGCTCATTGATTGCACTATCACCTTGTTCAATAAGGGTATCTCTAACACCTTCAAGTTTTACTAACTCAACGGTTGCTTGGTTATGCTTGTTAGTGATCTTATCAAAACCCGCTTGGATTTTTTCTTCACCATGACTGCGGATCAACTTCACCATGTAAGCTTGGTGGCGGCTGTATGCATCAGTACGGAGAGAGATTTTTCTTGCTGTAACGATAGCGGCTAAAATCTCTTCTGAAAGATCGAGTTTAGCGATTTCAGCTTTGCTTAGTAGTGACACTTTGCCAGCCAGCTCCTTCAAACGCACCATTTCTAATTTGTTTTCTGCACGGCTTTGGTATAACTCGTCATCTTCAGCACGGCGGTAAGCTTTTTCACTGGTAATATTTCTTTCTTTTGCGCTCATAATATTCTTTTCAAAACGGTGGATGGCTTAATTGTATCAGTTTATTGCTAATTGCACAGTTGCAACGCGCATTTTTATAGCAACATGGTATGCTTAGTGCAGTTTAACTTATTGATATGAGTCGATGACCTTGAAACAGCAAATAATCTCAGAACAAAATAAACTCGAAGCTGCAGTAACAAAAGCATTAGCAATCGCTAAAGAAGCGGGCGCTACTGATGCTGAAGTCGCTATTTCTCGTCAAACAGGTTTATCTGTTAGTACCCGAATGGGTGAGGTAGAAAACGTAGAATTTAATCATGATGGCGCATTAGGTATTTGTGTTTATCGTGGTCAACGTAAAGGTAATGCATCGACTTCAGATCTAAGTGAAAGTGCGATACGTAGTACCGTTGCAGCGGCTTTAGATATTGCTTTGCATACTGCTGAAGATGAGTTTGCTGGATTGGCTGATAAAGCGTTGATGGAGTTTAATCCTATCGACTTAGATTTATGTCATCCGGTTGAAATTGAGCCTGAGTATGCCATTGATAAAGCTTGTGAAGCAGAGCGTTTATCATTAGAGGCTGATCCGCGTATTGTTAACAGTGAGGGTGCTTTTACGAGTCACTACGGGATTAAGGTGTACGGTAACAGCCACGGTTTAGTTAATGGTTATGCGAGTACTCGTCATAGTACCAGTGCTGTTTTGATTGCTGAGCAAGATGGCTTGATGGAACGTGATTATGGTTATTCTATGGCGCGTGATATCAGTAAATTATGGACACCTGCACATATTGCTGAAGAAGCTGTAAAACGTACTGTGAGCAGATTAGGTGCGCGTAAAATAGATACTTGTAATGTGCCCGTTATTTTCCATCATGATGTTGCTAGCAGTTTAATGGGACATTTAGTCATGGGTATTAGCGGTGGTAGTTTATACCGTAAATCATCATTTCTGCTGGATCAGTTAGGTGAAGCGATTTTCCCTGAGTGGTTTAATGTCCAAGAGGTGCCACATTTGAAAGGTGGCTTAGCATCATCAATGTATGATGCTGAAGGTGTACGTACTAAAGATCTCAAAGTGATTGATAATGGTCGCTTGAATAGCTATCTGCTAACCAGTTACAGCGCACGTAAGTTAGGAATGCAGACTACTGGTCATGCTGGTGGTATTCATAACTGGAACGTGACAGGCAAAGGTGAAACATTAGATCAACTATGTCGTCAAATGGATAAGGGCTTACTGGTAACTGAATTGATGGGTCAAGGTGTTAATGTCGTGACTGGTGATTATAGTCGTGGCGCATCTGGTTTCTGGGTTGAAAATGGTGAGATTCAATATCCAGTACACGAAATTACCATTGCTGGTAATTTGACAGATATGTTTAAGAACATCGCTGCAGTAGGTAGTGATATTGATGATCGCAGTAGTATTTTGATAGGTTCAACACTCATGGAGTCAATGCAGGTCGCGGGTAGCTAACCTTGCTGATATCTGCGATTATCATTGATTGAAATAATAAAAAGGCTGATTTAATCAGCCTTTTTATTTATAAATAATGTAGTATTTAATTTATCGATTAATAACTACCCATAAACGAGTGTTGCCATGCCTAAGAAGGCAAATAATCCAACAACATCGGTTACAGTGGTAAGTGCCATTCCACCTGCAAGAGCAGGATCGATATTATAGCGTTTCATTGCTAAGGGAATTGCAACACCGGCTAACCCGCCCATGGCCATGTTAATAAACATAGCTCCACCGATGATCAAGCCTAAGGTTATATCGTCTTTCCAGACTGAAACAATCACAGCGACAGCCAGTGCCCAGACTACGCCGTTGGCAGCACCAACTAGCGCTTCCTTACCAATTAACCAGCGACTATTACCTGATTCAATATGACCAACCGCCATACCGCGAATAACCAGAGCTAACGTTTGGTTACCGGTTATACCTCCCATACTTGGTACAATCGTCATTAAGATAGCTAAAGTTGCCAGTTGATCGAGTGTATTCTCAAACATGTTCGATACAGATGCAGCAGTTAATGCGGCAATAAGGTTTACACCTAACCAAAGTGTCCTACGTTTAGCACTTTGTAAAACGGGCGCGAAGGTGTCTTCATCATCATCCATACCCGCCATACCCATCATGTCATGCTCGGCATTTTCACGGATAATATCAACCACGTCATCAATGGTAATACGGCCAATCAAATTGCCTTCGGCATTTACAACCGGCGCTGAGATCCAATCATGACGTTCGAATAACTGTGCTACTTCTGTGGTTGATAAATTTGCGGGTAAGCGTTCAACATCGCTATCCATGATATTACAAATATCGCTATTTGGATCGGCAGTCAGTAATTCCGAGAGAGATACATCACCGACTAATAAGTCGTTTTTATCGACAACATAGAGTGCATCGGTTGCCTCAGGCAATTCACCACGTAAACGGATATAACGTAAAATTACATCCACTGTAACATCAGGGCGCAGTGATACTGTATCGGTATTCATGATACTGCCAGCTGTATCTTCTGGATAAGCCATCGCTGCTTCAATGCGATGCCTGTCTTGCGCATCCATTTGGTTAATTACTTCGCGATATAAACTATCGGGTAAGCTGCGTAAAATATAGGCTAAATCATCAGTATCTAGGCCCTCAGTTGCAGCAACTAAGGATTCGGTATCCATTAGTTTTAGAATACTGGTTTTTGCATCTTCATTAAGTTCTTCTAAAATTTCGCCTTGTAATTCAGGATCGGTAAGACGCCAGAGTACTTTACGGCCTGCTGGTGGGGATGATTCTAATAATAATGCAATATCACAAGGTGGAGTCTGATAGAGCATTCGTTTAACGTGGATAAACATACCACTGTCTAAGGCTTCATTAACCTCGGTTAAACGTAATGGTGTTGCTTCATGCTCTATTTGTTCCGGCATAGACGGTTCCCGTTCGAAATACTCTCTGCGTTGCGCTCTGGCTGCAATTCTAGCTTAATCACTGCTAATAATCAGCAGTGAAAGTAGATAAATAGTAATTATAGTGTCACTGAATTTATCGCGATTAACAGCTTTTATTATTTGTGTTTGTTTTTCTCAAGTGTTTGGTGACGGGTTTGTACAACACGATCTTGCATCTTGAAGGATTTTGCTAACTGTTCAGCAATAAATACCGAACGATGTTGACCGCCTGTACAGCCAATAGCCACAGTCACATAGCTGCGATTATTTTTTTCTAGCAATGGTAGCCAACTAGTTAGCATACCTTCGATTTGTTGAGTAAAACTCATTACGTCTGCTTGCTGGCTAAGATAGTTTATTACTGGTTGATCCAAACCTGTATAAGGTTTTAATTCTGGGATCCAATGTGGATTTGGTAAAAAACGCACATCGAATACGTAATCAGCATCCATCGGCAAGCCATGTTTGAAACCAAAAGATTGGAATACTAAAACTAACTGATTATTTTTCTTGCCAAGAATGCGTTCTTTTATTTGTTCACTCAGTTCATGGATATTGAGGTCACTAGTATTAATTTTTAGATCTGCTTGTATTGCTAACGGGCTTAATTTACGTTGTTCGGCTTCGATTGCCTGTGACAATGACAGATTATTTTTACTCAATGGATGTAAACGACGTGTCTCGCTATAACGTTTGATAAGAATACGAGCACTGGTATCTAAAAATAGGCTAGTTAATTCAGCTTGCGACTGCAACTGCTGAATTATCTGCTCTAGTTCTCGAGTATTTCCCGGTACATTTCGAACATCAATACTGACGGCGACCATCTTGGTTTGATCGTTAAGTGTCGTTAAAAGCTGCGGTAATAAGTTTACGGGTAAGTTATCAACACAGTAATAACCAAGGTCTTCTAATACTCTTAAAGCGATTGATTTACCTGAGCCAGATTGGCCGCTCACGATAATTAATTTCATTTAATCATTCCCGTTAATGCCGCGTTTAATGCCGCCATTATCTCGTAGTTGGTGTGGATATGATACGTTTTAATTATGTCTTGCAGGTGAATATTGGCAAGTATTAATAAATAGTAGTGAGAAATAGCGGCAATAAATATAGAGCCCAAAAAGTGAGTTACTTTTTAGGCTCTGGTAGGTATGATCATTAGTGACGAGTGAGCTTTTCTTTATGTTTAATGACTTGCCTATCTAGCTTATCAATAAGACCATCAATGGCTGCATACATATCATCGTGTTCATGTACTGCAAATACTTCGCCGCCATTTAGGTGTATCTTTGCTTCGGCAATTTGCTGTAACTTCTCAACATTCAAGATAACGTGGACATTGTTAATGTGATCAAAATGTCGCTCTAACTTGGAAAACTTGCTATTAATGTAATCTTTCAGTGAATCAGTAATCTCTACATGTCTACCTGTTAAATTAATTTGCATATGTGTCTCCCTATATATTGCTAAGAAAGTCTTATAACAGACTCTTTCGTTGGTTCGACGGCGGAATGCTTAATGCTTCTCGATATTTAGCAATGGTACGTCTTGCCACTTTAATACCTTGATCAGCAAGCAAATCTGCAATCTTACTATCACTCAGTGGCTTGACAGCATTCTCTGCTGCAACCAGTTTCTTGATAAGTGCACGAATAGCTGTGGATGAACATTCACCGCCACTATCCGTACTTACGTGACTTGAAAAGAAAAATTTCAATTCAAAAATACCACGTGGTGTATGCATAAACTTCTGTGTTGTTACACGAGAAATTGTCGATTCATGCATCTCAACTTCTTCAGCCACATCATTAAGTACCATAGGTTTCATGGCTTCGTCACCATATTCAAAGAAATCCATTTGTCTTTGAACGATGCTTTTGGTTACTTTTAATAACGTTTCATTGCGACTTTCTAAACTTTTAATAAACCATTTGGCTTCTTGTACATGGGTTCGCACAAATTGACCATCACTACTGTTGCGACCTGCACTGGTTAGGCTCGAATAATCGTTGTTTACTTTGAGTCTTGGCACAATGTCAGGGTTTAGCTCAACTTTCCATTCATTATTTTTCTTTAATACAATGACATCTGGAATAACATAAGAACCTTCACTTTGGTCAATCGCATTACCAGGTCTAGGTTCTAGGCTTTGGATCAGCTGCACGATCTCTTTCAGTTGCGGTTCTTTAAGTTTTGTCTTCCTACTTAATTGACGATAGTCGCGATTACCTAATAAATCGATGTGCTGTCCGATTATTTCTCTGCATTCCTTCAGCCAAGGTGTGCTTTCAGGTAGTTGACGTAATTGTAATAACAAACATTCCTGTAATGAACGCGCAGCAACACCGATAGGATCAAAGTGTTGAATGCGTTTAAGTACCGCTTCTACTTCATCTAATTCAACCACATTATCAAGTGTAGCTGTGTGCTCTGCTTCAAGGTTTATACCTTCAAGTAATTCTTCACAAGATTGAGTGAGATAACCTTTTTCATCGATGGCATCAATAACTGATGTGGCAATTGCGCGGTCTGTATCACTGAAATGGGTCAATTCCATTTGCCACATTAAATGTTCATAGAGGCCAACACTAGTTTCACCTTGATACATTTGATCGACACCTTCAAATGATCCATTGCCACTAGCGCTACTGTGATTTTGAATTTGTGGAGTGTAGGTGTCGTCCCATTCACTGTCTGTCGGTAATTCATCTGGTATTGAGTCGCTAGTGAGGGCGTCACCAACATCAAGTTGGCTAGTATCATTATCGTTTGAATTATCAGATTTTTCTTGGGTTCGGTTGTCAGAGGTTTCATTATCGGTAGAGTTCGAATGAGGATCTTCTTGCTCTAATAAGGGGTTGCTATCGAGTGCTTCTTGGATCTCTTGCTGCAGTTCAAGCGTCGATAATTGTAATAGTCGAATTGCTTGTTGCAATTGTGGCGTCATTGCCAGAGATTGGCTCATTCTAAGCTGTAATGATGGCTTCATCTAACTGCTACTCTTCCTTTAATGCTTTACGTGTATCAATACAAACTATAGCTGGGATTGATAAAACTATAGTCGGAATTGATCTCCAAGGTACACTTCTTTTACTTTCTCGTTAGATAAGATTTCTTCTGATGTTCCTGACGCGATCAAGTGGCCATGGCTTACTATGTATGAATGTTCGCAAACATCAAGAGTTTCACGAACGTTATGATCGGTAATTAATACACCTAGACCGCGATCTCTAAGGTGCTGGATAATTTTTTTAATGTCACCAACAGAAATAGGATCAACACCTGCAAATGGTTCATCCAGTAAAATGAACTTTGGATCTGCAGCTAGTGCGCGTGCAATTTCGACGCGACGGCGTTCACCACCAGAAAGGCTCATACCTAAACTGTCACGAATATGGGTAATATGGAATTCTTCTAATAATTCTTCAAGTTTTTCTTCGCGTTCGAAACGGTTTAATTCCGGACGTAGTTCCAAAATAGCCATGATGTTTTTACTTACCGATAGGCGACGAAAAATAGACGCTTCCTGTGGTAAATAACCAATACCTTGTTGTGCACGTATGTGCATTGGCTCATGAGTCAGTTCTTGATCATCGATAAATATCTGCCCTGCATCACGCTTGACCAAACCAACAACCATATAAAATGTTGTCGTTTTACCTGCACCGTTGGGACCAAGTAAGCCAACAATCTGTCCAGACTCAACTTCTAAACTCACATCGGAAACAACTTTACGTTTACTGTATGTTTTTGCTAAATGAGATGCTTTTAAACGCGCCATAATACTTTACTTACTCGACTTAAGTTTGTTGCTGTCTTCAGGTGTGAAAATGGTAATAACTCGATCCGTTTCTTTCTTACCACTTTCAGCAACCATCTCTTGTTTTTCGATTTGATAAACAATTTTATCGCCACTAACTTCACTTTCTTCTTGAAGCAATCTTGCGTTGCCGGCAAGGGTAAGTAATTTTTTTCCTAGTTCGTAACGGATCTCGTTCGATTCAGTATTAATTCTTTTACCATCATCAAGTTTTTGCGTGAAGGTTGCAGGGCGGCCACTCGCGATCATCACTTCAGTACCTTCAGTACCTGTACTTAATACGGTGAGTTTGTCAGCGTTAATTAAAATTGAACCTTGAGTTACGGTTACTTCATCATAAAAAACTACACGATTCTCTTTAATGAATACTTCTTGGCGTTTGGCGTTTACCACGACATTTTCTTGAAAATCAGACTCGAGAGCTGTCGCTGGTAAGCTGAATAACAGCACGAGTAGAAAACTTGTATATTTATTTTTCATTGGTATAAATCGCTTTTACTTGCTTGAGAATTGACATGTACTGGGTATTGAAATTACCTTCCAAACCGACGCCCGTTTGATTAAATAAATCACCAGTAATGGTAATTAATTTGTCACTGCGAACTGCACCGTTGCCTAAATTTAGTTTTAAATAGCTCGTTGAAATAATATCAATATAATCGTTAGGTTTCATATTTTTAATAATGACATCATCACTTAAAGTAGCTTCATCATCACGATTAAATACGCCTTCTTTAGACTGTATTTTCCATTCAACTGTCGTGTCTTCACCGTACAAGATGATAACGGGGTTGGTGAACATTGTCATGCCTAACTCTGAATAATGCTCCATCTTATCGGCAAAAGTGCGACGCACAATTTGACCGTCGGTATTATATTCAATACTATGCAGGACTTCCGCAGTAAAATCAGGTTGGTATTCAACAGACGCTGATGACGTTGTGGGTTCATCAACTGAAAAATAGCGCCATGCGCCAAGTGCCGATAAAAACAGAGTTATAATAGCCCAGTTCTGTCTTGTCATACAGAAGTGCCCTGCGCCTGTTCTAGAATATCGTTAGCGAATAAAATCAAATCTGTGAGCTCACGTACTGCACCAAAACCACCGTTAATTGTTGTCATATAGTGGGCTTTCTTTTGTACTAACGGATGAGCGTCTGCGACAGCAACACTAAAGCCGCAGCGATCCATTACCGGTAAATCGATAACGTCATCGCCGATATAAGCCACTTGGTCTGCGTTAAGATTAAGTTTTTCTAACAGCATTTCAAAGGCCACAATTTTGTTATCTTGACCCTGATAAATATGGTTTACGCCAAGACCTTGCATACGGTTCTCGACAATCTTTGATTTACGACCTGTGATTACGGCAATTTCGATGCTTGCGTTTAATAATGATTTAATTCCAAAACCATCGCGAGTATGAAAGGTTTTAAGCTCTTCGCCGTCATTGCCCATATAAATACGGCCGTCTGAGAAGACACCGTCTATATCGCAGATGAGTAATTTTACTGCTTTTGCTTTCGCAATATTAGCGCTTGCTACTGGCCCGTATAGTGTTTCAATCATGGTTATAATACGCCTGCTCTTAATAAATCATGCATGTTAAATGCACCCACGGGGTTGTTTTTTTCATTGACGACGATAAGTCCGCTGATTTTTTTACTTTCAATTACTGCAAGAGCTTCTGCCGCCAATGTATGTTCATTAATAGTAACACAATTTTCAGTCATCACTTGACTGATTGGGGTTTGATGAATATCTATGCGTGCATCTAAAATACGGCGTAGATCGCCGTCGGTAAAGATCCCCACAAGGGTATTTTCATCATCAACAACTGCTGTCATACCTAAGCCCTTACGCGAAACTTCGAGTAAAGCTTGAGAAATGGTTTGATTGTTTTTAACCGTCGGGATGTCGTCATTACTGTGCATAATATCGGAAATACGCAGTAATAATTTACGCCCTAAGCTACCACCTGGATGAGATAGAGCGAAATCGTTGGCAGTAAAACCTTTAGCTTCCAGTAATGCTACGGCAATTGCGTCCCCCATGACCAGCGTAGCGGTTGTACTTGATGTCGGTGCTAAGCCTAATGGACAGGCTTCTTTTTCAACTTTAATCGACAAGTTAAACAGTGCTTCCCGCGCCATCGTCGACTTTTCATTGCCGGTTAATGAAATGATTGGAATACTCAAACGTTTCAATACTGGATACAGCGCTAAGATTTCAATGGATTCACCCGAGTTGGAGATGGCAATAACAGTGTCGCCTTTCTCGATCATGCCTAAGTCACCATGGCTGGCTTCTCCTGGATGAACGAAGAATGCTGGAGTGCCTGTGCTGGCTAGTGTTGCGGCTATTTTATTAGCGATATGACCCGATTTTCCCATGCCAGTGACGACAATTTTCCCTTTGCTGTGATGTAATAATTCACACGCTTGGCTAAAAGTCTCATTAATGTATTGCTTTAAGTTTGCAATAGCAGCTGTTTCAACTTCGATTACATTGTAAGCACTTTGGCAATAATTTGATGACACGGGCATAGCTGTTTCCTAGATACTATTAAATACAAGAATTTGATAGGCGACAAAACCAAGCAGTAATAGGCCGCCTTCGATACGATTAATCCGGCTCACACGGCCTTTAAAACTCATTGCCATTAGCAATAACACCATAGTTGCACCGAGCATATAATAAAAATCTCGGCTGATGATTGCAGGGTCGATATCCCCAGGAGCCAGAATACCTGGTAATGATAATACAGCTAATATATTGAAAATATTAGAGCCGATGATGTTACCAATCGCTAGATCGTCCTCGCCTTTTAGCACACCAGTGATTGATGCCGCTAGCTCTGGTAGGCTAGTACCAATCGCTATGATCGTTAAGCCGATAACTAAATCACTCATGCCAAACAACTTTGCAATCACAACTGCCGAATCGACTAAATAGCTTGAACTTAGTGGCAACATTATCATACCGATAACTAACCACATAATGGCTTTCGACGTTGGTAGGCCTTCGGGTACTTCATCATTATGATTATCAGCGAGTGGATCATCGCTTGGTCGTTTGAGAGCCAAGATCGTTAGGGTTAGGATCGTAATGAAGAATAAGAGTAATAAGATTACACCTTCATAAACTTCTAATTTCAAATCCCATAACACGACACCTGCTAAAATCGTCGTCACCAATACCATCGGAATCTCACGGCGAATAGTGGTTGAACCGACTAATAAAGGTTTGAATAACGCTGTAATCCCCAGCACTAAAGTGATATTGGTAATATTGGAACCAATTGCATTACCAATTGCCGTATTAGGAGTGCCGTTTAATGATGCTGATACTGCAACCATCATTTCTGGCGCAGACGATCCCATCGCAACTATGGTTAAACCAATAATGAGCGGCGAGATGCCGAAGTTGCGTGCTAGGCCTGCAGCACCATAAACGAATTTATCAGCACTCCATACGAGTCCGATAAATCCTAATATGAGAATAATAATATTGGTAGTGAGCATTGGCTGCCGTAAAGTAATTAATAAAGATAACTATTTTCTTTCTTTTTACGTGGAAAGAAAAGGGAAATTACAAAATCTTATTTACCTTAGTTGCACGTGTAGTAAAAATACGCAGTTAGTTACACTTTTATGATTGTGTATTAATGGGATTACTTTTAGAATACCGAGCTATTTTATACTTTATTTTAAGCGCAACGCCCTGACATAATAGTGGTTAGCTTAAAACAAAGTGCGCCTTTTAGAAACGAAACTGCATTACTCTTGCTTCTGAGAATGGTTGCTAGAATGGCTTTGCATCATATCTGGAGTTACATCTATTATGGATACTAAAGAAATACAAGCGCTGTTGGAGAGTACTTATACTTTCGAGGAGTTACATGTGAAAGGCGAAGGCAGCCATTTTGAAGTTATTGCTGTTGCCGAAATGTTTGTTGGTATGAATCGTGTAAAAAAACAACAAGCTATCTATGCGCCGCTTAATGAGCATATTGCTGCTAATACTATTCATGCGCTGACCATCAAGGCTTATACGCCAGAAGAATGGATTCGCGAACGTAAATTTGTACTACCGTCTTAATTGGAATTGAAATGGATAAGTTTTTAATTAAAGGTCCTTGTCAGCTAAGTGGTGACGTGACTATCTCAGGCGCAAAAAATGCTGCATTGCCTATTTTATTTGCAACATTGTTGAGTGATGAAACGATCACACTTAAAAATGTACCTGAATTACGAGATATTAATACCACATTGCAACTTTTACGCGAACTTGGTGCTCAAGCTGAACGTAAAAAAAATGGTGATGTGGTCATTACCGCAGGCACGGTAAATTGCCAAACTGCACCTTATGAATTAGTGAAAACCATGCGCGCATCAATTCTCGCATTAGGTCCTTTAACCAGTAAATTTTTAAACGCGACGGTATCTCTACCTGGTGGTTGCGCAATTGGCGCTCGTCCAGTTAACTTGCATATCCATGGCTTAGAGCTAATGCAGGCTAATATTGTCGTTGAAGAAGGCTACATTAAGGCGACTGTTGATGGTGCTTTAAAAGGCGCACGTATCTTAATGGATATGGTTAGTGTAACCGGTACTGAAAATCTATTAATGGCAGCAGTATTGGCTGATGGCGTTACTACGATTGAGAATGCGGCACGTGAACCTGAAGTTGTCGATTTAGCTAACTTCTTGAATTCATTAGGTGCTAAAATCACAGGCATGGGTTCAGATGTAATTACTATCGAGGGTGTTAAATCTCTGCACGGTGGAAGTTATTCAGTGCAACCGGATCGTATCGAAACAGGTACATTCTTAGTTGCGGCAGCGGTAACGGGTGGCAAAATTAAATGTCATAAAACGGCTCCAAAATTATTGGATGCAGTGCTGCTTAAACTGGAAGAGGCGGGCGCGCATATTGAATCTGGCGATGATTGGATTTCATTAGATATGCAAGGTCGTGAGCTCAAAGCGGTAAATATTAAAACTGTACCTTACCCTGGTTTCCCAACTGATATGCAAGCGCAATTTACAGTGCTAAATACTGTGGCTAAAGGCACTTCAACAATTATTGAAACGATCTTCGAAAACCGTTTCATGCATGTTCCTGAATTAGCTCGTATGGGCGCGGATATCGAACTTGAAGGTAATACTGCAATCTGTCGTGATACTGAAAGTTTATCTGGCGCGCAAGTAATGGCTACAGATTTACGAGCATCTGCAAGTCTAGTCATTGCTGGTTTTCTTGCTGAAGGTGACACGACAGTAGAGCGTATTTACCATATCGACCGTGGTTATGAATTCATCGAAGAGAAACTGCAAGGTTTAGGCGGTGATATTATGCGTATTAAAGGCGAATAAGCCTAAGGTCTGATTTTAAGCGTAAAAATTTAAATGTAAAAAGGAGCCCTTGGCTCCTTTTTATTGGTTAGTATTCAGTTTATTGCAACACGATTAATTCGTTAAAGGTTGCAACTCACTTAGCTTCACCTTGATTCGGTATTGTTCACCTGAGCGCATTATTGTTAGAACACTCTCAGTACCTGGGCGCTGTTCTGCGACCATATCCATCATTCCTAGTACATTATTCACGTCTATGTCGTTAAATTGTACGATAATATCCCCAGGCATTAAACCTGCCCGTTGCGCGGGAGAATTAGGGCTAATACTTTGCACCACGATACCTTGATTGGCTTTCAACCCCATTAATTTTGCCATGACGGTATTTATGGAGACTGTTTCTACGCCAAGATAACCACGAATTACTCGACCATTCGCAATAAGTTCGAGCATTATTTTTTGCGCTAATGGATAAGGAATGGCAAAACTGATGCCTTTGGTATTGCCTTGATCGCCAATTTTGAATGATGCGGTATTAATACCGACTAACTCACCTAAGCTATTAATCAACGCACCGCCAGAGTTGCCTTCATTAATCGCCGCATCAGTCTGTAAGAAATTTTGTCGTCCTGTTGTACTCATGCCAACACGACCACGAGCACTAATAATACCTTGAGTGATAGTTTGACCCAAGTTATATGGGTTACCTATGGCTAAGACCACATCGCCAACCTGAGTTTGTTCATGATTACTTTGTGGAATGCGGGGTAAGTTATCAGCATCAATATTAAGTACCGCTAAGTCAGTATATTTATCAAAACCAATCAAGTCGGCAGTAAAAATACGCCCATCTTGCAAAGCGACAATGATTTGATCTGCATCGGCAATAACATGATAATTCGTTAACAAGTAACCTTTTTTACTCATTATAACGCCAGAACCCAAGCCTTTAGGCTGTAGAGTTGGTTTAGTATCTACGCTCGATTGCTGATAAGTGCGGGTGTAAATGTTTACTACGGAAGGCGCTGCTCGATTCACGGCTGGAGCGAAGCTGATTTGTTTATTGCGAGTCAGTTCGAATGCAGTCGGAAATTTTAACCATTGCTGGCTTTTTAGTTGTGGCAGGACGAATAGCAACACCGCAGCTACAATGAGGCCTAAAATAATGCTTTTCAAAAAATATTTAGCAATTGCTGGCACAAAAATTCCCTACGTTACTTTTCATCGTTCTTTATAGTTCTCTATAAAAAATGCAACGTAGAGAATAACATTTCTACTATCTATTATGTAGAGATTAAATTGTAAAAGCTTGTAAGCACAAGCCGTTACAACTTTAGTTAAGTGTTACCGTAGAACTAAAAACAGGTGCTGTTCCCCACGTTTAATATTAAGCGCTAGCGTTGTATCATCTTGGTTTAACTTTTTACGTAATTGTGCTAAATTTTTCACTCTGTCTTTGTTCACGCCAACAATTAAATCACCTTGTTTCAAACCTGAGTTTGCGGCTAATGAGCGCGCTGTAATTTTGACGATTACTACACCTTGTTCTTCCTCAGCACTGACTAACGACGCGCCTTCTAGGTTAGGATGCAGAGTACTAGCGTTAGCTAACTTATTGTCAACTTGTTTAAGAGTGGCACGAATGGTTTTTTGGTCACCGTCGCGGATAACACCAAGTGTAATCGTTTTACCTGCACCTAAGGTACCTATGCGGGCTCGTAGTTCGCTAAAGCTGCGGATCTTATTCTTGTTCACGCTAATAATAATATCTCCAGCCTGTAAGCCAGCTTCTTCCGCGGCGGATTTTGGTGTGACTTGATTAATGAATGCACCGTATTGCGCATCGATATCGAAGGCTTCTGCAAGATCCGGCGTTAGCTCTTGGCCTGCAACACCTAATATGCCGCGTCTTACTTCACCGTGCTCTATGATCTGCTTAGCGAGGTTATTTGCCATGTTGGAAGGGATAGCAAAGCCAATACCTATATTGCCGCCGTTTGGGCCTAATATTGCAGTGTTAATACCGATTAATTTACCGTTGAGGTCGACGAGTGCGCCACCTGAATTACCGCTATTGATCGCCGCATCTGTTTGAATGAAATTTTCGTAATTTTCTAATTTCAAACCGGTACGCCCCAGAGCACTGACAATACCTGATGTTACTGTTTGACCTAAGCCGAATGGGTTGCCAATAGCGATTGTGAAATCACCCACGCGTAACTTATCTGAGTCGGCAAACTTTATTGCAGTTAAATTTTTGGCTTTGATTTGTAATAAGGCAATATCGCTGCTCGCATCGGCACCGATTAATTTTGCATTGTATTCGTGGCCATCTTTGAGCATCACTTTGATCTTGTCTGCATCAGCAATAACGTGGTTATTGGTTAGGATATAACCCTTGCCTGCATTGATTATCACACCAGACCCTAAACCGCGAAAAGGCTGCGCTTGGCTACGGTTATTTGGTGCATCTTCGCCAAAGAAATATTTAAAGGCTTCAGGCATTGGTTGCTCAGAAACCTTAGTGCCAGAAACAGAAATGTTAACAACTGCAGGCGTTATTTGTTCAAGAATAGGGGCTAGTGATGGGAGGGTTTGTCCGGCAACAGCAAAAGGTAAAGCCGCGATTACAGGTAAGCTGGTCATATTGACTGCAATGCTCAAGGCGAATGCAGAAAAAACGGATAAATAAGGTTTCAGTTTCATTATATTTAAGCCTTGAAATAGATAAGCGTAAATAATTATATGAAGCTGAAACCAAAAAGTTCAAGTAAGCAGAGACAAATAGTAACGATTAATTTATTCATGCACTTACTTGTTAAGTAATCCTGATGCACCAAGTGAGTAATCTTTTGGTTGGCCTTCGATTGGCGCCTCCAAGCCCGCTACGTCTTTCGTTTGGAATGGGATATCTGCTAGTTCCACATTATCGAGTAAGTTTTTCGCATTTTCAGCAAGGTGCTGTTGGAGAGCGACATAATCATCAGACAGCTTGATTAGCAAATCTTCTGTGGTATTAAAGTGTTCTGAGACATGATTTTTGTATTGCTCGATCTCAGCTTCTTTCGCTAATAGTTTGCCTTTTAATTTACCTGATTCATTTTTTGCTTGGGTGGCTTTAGCGATGACAAGCCCGATGATAATACCAACACATAAACTACTAATAATTTCAAAATAGGGCATGAAAAACCTCGTTAAATAATTAAAGATATTCTACTGCGAAGGTAGAGGCGTAAGTGGAAATATTTAATGCTGATACTTTAATATAAGCAGCTAAATTTAAAAATAGTGTATTTCAAAATGAGCCAACATGATAGCATTGATTTATTACGAATCAGCCTGTGAACACTGATATAAATGGATAGAAAAATGACTCCTATTGATAAGTATAACCTTGATTTACAAAGTCCTGATTTTTTGTTTGATGCCGCCCAAGAAAATGCAGTGCTTGCCTTGCAGCGCTTGTATGACGAGTTGCTTACTGTAAAAGCACCCGTTGTAAAGTCTAACTTTTTAGGCAAGGTTAAGTCCTTAATGGGCAGTCATAAAGTCGCACAGAATATTGCGCCAAAAGGCATCTATTTCTGGGGCGGAGTTGGAAGAGGTAAGACCTATTTGGTTGATACTTTTTATGACTGCCTACCGTTTGAAAATAAAATGCGCGTGCACTTTCATCGTTTTATGCACAGAGTACATCAAGAGTTGCGCACTCTAGAAAAGCAGAAAGATCCGCTTAAAAAAATTGCAGCTAAGCTGGCGAATGAAACTAGGATCATCTGTTTTGATGAATTTTTTGTTTCTGATATTACTGATGCCATGATTTTAGGGACATTATTTGAAGAGCTATTTGCCCACGATGTTATTTTAGTGGCAACCTCGAATATCATTCCGAACGACTTATACCGAAACGGCTTACAGCGTGCACGTTTCGTACCCGCGATTGACTTAATTAATCAAAATTGCGACATCGTTAATGTCGATAGTGGTGTGGACTACCGTTTACGTACATTAGAAAAAGCAGAGATATACCACTATCCATTAGATACTCAAGCCCAACAAAATCTAGATCAGTATTTTACTCAGCTATCTTGCGACCCTCGAACTTATGGGCAGGACATTGAAGTCGAAAATCGTCAGATTAAAACGCTTGCTGAAGCAGATAGTGTATTGATGGTCGATTTTACTGAACTTTGTGATGGTCCGCGCAGCCAAGTCGATTACATGGAGATATCTAAAATTTATCACACTGTGTTATTGGCAAATGTAAAACAGATGGGACGACTCAATGATGACATGGCGCGCCGTTTTATTGCGATGGTTGATGAATTTTATGAACGTAATATTACCCTTATCATTTCAGCCGACGTTGAAATGATGCGTCTTTATAGCGATGGTATTTTGTCATTCGAATTCAAACGCTGTTTATCTCGACTACAAGAGATGCAGTCGCATGAATATCTAGCTCGAGAGCATTTACCTTAGATCATAATAAATCAATTTCTTGCTCATCGTGAGCGACGCTAACGTTGTTAGGTAATACATTATTTACGTGTAAAAAATAATTATCCAACTGATGGCTGATGTGAGTAAGAATGGTTCTTTTGGGTTGCAAATCATGATGAATTTTTAATGCCAAGCTTAGGTTACTACCTTGATATTTAATGTCAGTATCTGAAGGGAAGCGACAATCGATGATCAATAAATCTAATTCATATCCGTATAACAGCGCTGTTGTGGTTTCAGGCAAATCACAGGTATCGCCTAAATATGCTACATGCATTTTTTTGTGTTGCAGCAAATAGCCAAATGAAGGACATTTAGCATGTACAGGCAGTGGCGTTATTTTCAAACCGTCAAAATTGATTGTGGTAAACGGTAATAAAGGTTGTTGTAAAGAGAAGGCTTTATTAGTGTGGCTAAATAACTTTTTATGCGCATTATCAGCAGGGCCATAGACTGGGATAGGTGTAACGGTTGATATAGGTAAATTAAATTGATCTAAGCCTTTAATGTGCTCGTTACAATAATTAGTCAGAAATAGCTGGTCACAGGTGCTGCGATCTAGAACATGATTAAGTTGATTTAAATCGGTATCGATACAAGTAACTGATATGCCAGTGGTGATTTTAATTGCCGCAGGTTGGCGCTTAAAAATATGATTTTGTTGCGCTCTTTTACAAATATCACATAAACACCCTGCAACAGGTATACCTAACTCGTCACCACTTCCAAGTAGCTTAATCTTCATTTTTACGCATCCTTGTTACGCGTTATCCATCACTTTAAAAAATAAAATGATCATAACTGCGTTAAAATAAAGCCCAGCAAGTAGACTATTATAAAAACAAATATTTATAAATAGGTTACTCTAATTTGTGTGTTATCAGATTGTTTTTATAAGGTTATTAATCCACAAGTTAAC
>Ga0105356_10002525_pt1 | contig 18234 bp, 16 predicted proteins | sample GOMGulsemesocosm_3_FD_83502 | JGI IMG/M metagenome (GOLD analysis project Ga0105356, IMG submission 83502) | Methane-oxidizing microbial communities from mesocosms in the Gulf of Mexico - GOM9D Gulf of Mexico | ecosystem: Environmental > Aquatic > Marine > Cold seeps | place: Gulf of Mexico...
CGAGTGCATCGTTGGTTGAATAAAATTGCACTTGAAAATCCAGAAGTTGTGCAGAATAACTTACTGTCTGGTGAAGAAGGGATTGAAAGTACTGAGCCGACTAAGTTTTTATTGCGCATGTGTGATTATTTACGCAAAACGCCCACAACAGAAAAGCTAGTTTTAAACTCTGAAAATTCGGTGTTATTAGGCTTGATTCAAACACAGGATAAAGATTTCTATAAACAGTGTAATGAGTACATCGAATTATACGGCGATCGTACGATGGGAGAGCTAAAGTTAGAATCAATAACATTACGTCAAGATTCTTCTTTTATGTTTGCTATTCTAAAAAACTTTTTAGCAAAATCAGATCTTACGCTTGCGACGTTAGCTGAAAACGAAGCTAAGTTTCGCGGTAACGCCGAAGAAGCTGTGTTACCTGTTATAAAGAAAAAGCTAGGAAATCGAGCGCTTAATAAATTCAATAAGGACTTGTCAGCATTACGAGATGCAATTCGCAATCGAGAAAATATGCGCTTAGCACGAACACGTATGTTCGGTTTATATCGTGATATCTATGTTGAAATCGGTGAGCAACTCGCATTCTTTGGTAAGCTCAAAGATTCGCGTGATATCTTTTATTTAACGATTGAAGAAATATATTCCTATAAAGATGGCCGTGCCGTGCAAACGCAATTACAGTCATTAGTCGACTCTCGTAAAGAAGAATTTTCTTCTTACGAAGCTGAAGATTTACCGCATCATTTCTGGACCAAAGGCGCAGTGTATTGCAATAACACATTTGAATATCCTCATCAAAATGAAGATGTAGATTTGAATGCGTCGAACCTCAAAGGAACGGGTTGTTATCCTGGGGTAGTAGAAGAGAAAATTCGTTTAATATTCTCACCAGACGACGAGTTGAATCTGAACGGTCAGATACTATGTACCGTCCGTACCGATCCTGGTTGGGCACCGTTATTCCCAACCGCAGGTGGGATTATTGTAGAGCGTGGGTCTACGTTATCACACTCAGCCGTTGTTGCTCGTGAGTTAGGCATTCCTGCGATTGTAGGCGTTCCTGAGCTGACTAAAATCTTGCAAGATCAAGAATCAGTACGCATGAATGGTACTACCGGAAAAATTGAACGCTTGGATGTTGAAAATGACTAGCTCTATTGATGATGTTCTCTTATCAGACAATTTTTTTCAGATCGCTAAAAAAATCTATAAAGGGGATCCTTATTGGATCTCTGAAAATGAAGACAAAGTCCGTCAGCAGTTTTTGCTAACGAATAGCTATTTTGACAAAAATTTAGCCAAGGTGTTTGTTCATGACGATGACGCGCGACTTGTTGGTTTCTATAATCCAGAATTAGAAATAGAAGGTGAAAAGGCAGCATATTTTGGTTTCTGGGAAACACAAAATGACCTTCCCATTAACCAGCTGTTATTTCAGCAGGTAGAAGATTGGGCGAAAGCTTGTGGGGCTACTCGTATTTACGGGCCAATAAACTTCTCTACTTATCAAAATAATCGGTTGAAGACAGATTGTTTTGATAGCCCTTCGTTCATCGATGAGCCTTATAATCCTGCTTATTATCCCGATCTGTTAGCTCAGTTAGGGTATGAGAAAAAATATGGATATCTGACCGGGATTAATCAGAATGTGTCCAACTTGATTAAGCAAATTGGTATCGGTTTCAATATGCTTAAAAAGCAAAGTGAAAAAAAATTCACTATTGAAAAATTGACCGGCGATGTTTGGTTAAATAATCTTGATGAGCTCTATCCTTTAGTTGATGCTATTTTTAGTAAAAACTTCGCTTACACAGCAATAAGTCGCGAAGCCTTTCAAGCACAGTGTGGAGAAGGTTTCGCGAAGAAACTTTGTCCAAAAACATCTGTTATTATTTACGATGAAGATAAAAAGATTGCAGGGTTTTTTATTGCCTATCCAGATTATGGCAGCTTGGTTAATCAGCAAGGTGTAGAAAATTTAACTGAGCTGGCTAGCTCAGATATTAATTATACCGAGCATTACCCCCAGCTTAAGCAACCTAGATTGTTATTGGCCAAAACGTGCGGTATAGCCCCTAAGTATCGTTCTGCTGGATTGTTTCCTTTAATGAGTATGCAGCTAAGTGTTTGGGCTGAAGGTCATTATGAGCAGACTGCAGGCGCAATGGTGCGAGAAGATAATGCGTCAATGAGCTTTTATACGTCACTTATTAAAGCTGGGAATAAAGATTTCGTATTACGAAGTTATGCATTATTTACTAAGTCGTTAACCAATGATGCTATTGATCTAAGTGGAGTTGATTATGATTGATAATGGCAACTTTATCAGTCGTTTTATCAAAAATGCTGAGAATACACCGAACAAAATTGCCTTACAGCTGCCTCAAATGGAAGGGAAGCAATGTATGGCAGAAGACATCATTAGCTATGGTGATCTCAGCTCACTGATTTCAGCCTATAAGATATTGTGGCAGAACAAAGGTTGGCAGGCCGGTGATCGCGTCGTGGTCATTCTTAAGCCAAGCAAAGAGCTGTACGCCATTGCTATGTCACTATTCTCTTTAGGTATTATTGCGGTCTTTATTGATACCGGCATGGGGCGTAAGAAAATTCAAATGGCGGTTCGTGACTCAAATGCGAAAGCCATTATTAGCATGCAAGCATTGGTTAAACTGTTCTGGCTTGTTCCCGCTTTATGGCTGTTACAGCGCTTTGCTATTGACGGTTCTGGCTTAGGGTATCGCAATATACTCGATCAAGTTGGCAAGGTTATTTTTGACAGTGGTGATCAGCTTCCAGCATTAACGGCGATGCAGCGATCTAATAGCGACCATGGGCTAATCTCTTTTACTTCAGGAAGTACTGGCAGACCAAAGGGTGCAGATAGAACACATTTTAGTTTGATTCAACAGCACTTGGCGATTCGAGATCATTGGCAAGACGCAGAGGATGACATTGATTGCCCTTGTTTCCCTGTCATGGTTTTGCATAATCTAAGCTGTGGTATGACAACTATTATGCCTAAAGTTGATCTTGCACAGCCTTCTGAAGTTAATGCTGGCATTGTTATTGAGCAACTTCGCCATCATAAAATAACACGTCTTAGCGGTGCGCCAGCTTATATCAATAAATTAGTTGACCACTTAGCCCAACAAGATATAAATCATCAAACGGTTAAAGAAGTGACAAGCCTGGTTGTTGGTGGTGCGACTGTATCGAGAGCACTAGCTGAGAAAATACGTTCAGCTTTTCCAAATGCTGATGCCCGGATTGTATATGGCTCTACAGAAGCAGAGCCTATTTCAGACGTTAGCATTGAAGAGTATCTTTTAGAGGCACCAATAGAAGCTGCTAGGGATCAACAAGTTGGTTATCTCGTTGGGCATATAGCCTCTCAAGTAGAATTGTTAATTAGTGAATTTTCGGATTTAGAAAAAGAAAGACATGCTGCTGGTGCATTAATAACTGAAGAAGATGTAGTTGAGCGAATTTGTGGGGCTGAGCAGGTGGGTGAAATTTTGGTGAGCGGTAATCATGTACTAAAACAGTACATTGATAATCCATTAGCCAATCAAGAGAATAAAATACGCCGTGACAATGTCGAAGAAACGAAAGCCGTGTGGCATAGAACTGGAGATTGTGGCTATCGCGATAAACAGGGAAGGTTATGGCTTACTGGGCGTATTAAAGACGTAATTAATGTGAATAATCATACATTTCAACCGTATCCTGTTGAGCAAAAATTGGATCGGATCGTAGATGTTGCGCGATCGGCAATTTTAAATTATGAAAATGTTATTTACATTTTTATTCAGAGAGAATCTTCTTCGCTTGATACAGAAAGGCTTCAGCAGGCTGTTCTTGAAAGTGTGTCCTGTGCCTTCTCGCCTTTTGGAATTAATTGTATTCAGTATGTAGATGTCAATAAAATTCCTGTTGATGGTCGGCATAACAGCAAAATTGATCGACCAAAGTTGCGCTTAGAACTGAATGCTAATTCTTTTAAAGAAATAAAATCATTACTGCTGAATTCGCTAGGATGAATCTGTGTTAAAGAACAAAAATCTACCTTTTATAATTAAATTAAATCGAGTTGATTTAATTACTTTATCCAGTGTGTTAACAACCTTGATTGCGACACGGTATGCAATTGATGGGCAGTTATATTTCTCCATGTCCTTGCTTTTTTTAGCAATGACGGCGGATGCATTAGATGGAATGTTAGCCAGAAAATGGGGATTGGAACGTGAATTTGGACGCTATTTAGATGGTTTTATGGATGTACTTATTTATCTTGTAGTCCCTAGTATTATTATGCTCCAGTGGCAATTTGATGGATATTGGTCGATCTATATTTTGTTGATGAATGCGTGTGGTTGCATACGCTTATCAGTATTTAATCAGGTGGGAAATATTGAAAGTGCCAGTGAAAATAAATTGGCCTATAAAGGTATGCCTGTTTTTTGGAGTGTCTTTATTCTAGCCACAGTGATGATTGTTGAAAAACTGATAGGCTTAGACGCGGCGCATATTCTGTTAGCCATAGCCTTAACCCTATTCAGCTTTTATATGGTTATTGATAAAGCCTTTTTTAAATTCAGTTCGTTAACACAAATTTTATGTTTGACCCTTGGAGGCTTTGCTGTTTTTTCAGTACTAGCATTACAGCAGTTAGGCCTAGAATCCCCCATACTTATTTTACTACTGGCATTGTATTTACAAATCCCTGTAGTCATTGGTGGTGTGTTGCATATGGTTATTGTGAAACGTAATTATCTCAGCGTTTTAGTGATACCTATTCACCAAGGCTTATTTGGCGAAAATAAAACTTGGCGTGGTCTAATTGTTGTGCCATTACTTACTGCTTTTGGAGGGCTCTGCATGTGGCCGTTTGAAGGCTTAATGATGAAAATTTTTGGAGTCAGCTTATTATCCCAGTGGAATCTTGGCTTGCTGGGATTGACTGCCGGGATTGGCTATGTTCTGGCAGAGTTGCCTAACTCGTTTTTTAAACGTCGAATTGGAATACAAGCGGGGGAAGTGCCGGCAGATAAAAAGTATTGGTTTATAGCACTTGACCAACTCGACTCGGCTGTAGGGGTTGCGATTGCTTATTGGTTAATGCTGGGGATATCATTTGAAACTGCTTGGGTTTACGTAATTAGTTTTCCTATTACCGCGTTACTGGTCAAACAATGGCTATTTAACAAGAACCTAAAATCTTCAGCCGCTTAAACTTTAGATTAACAACGTTTAAAATTAATGGCTAATACAATTGCGCCCAAGTTCTTTAGCGCGATAAAGCGCTTGGTCGGCACTCTTCATGACGGCTTCAGCCTTTTGCTCTGCTAGCCTTTGTGCGATACCAAAGCTGACAGTGACTTGAACTTGAGTCGTTGCAGGCTTAGCTTTATGTGTTTTTTTACTTCTTGCCTTAGGGCGCGTTTTTTTATCACGAATCATTAATGGATAGTCGGCAATACTTTGTCGAATGCTTTCTATAAAGGGTTCGGCTTCTTCAGTATTTTTACGTTTGAACAATAGGGTGAACTCTTCGCCGCCATAGCGAAAGGCTTTACCTCCCCCTCGTACCTTTGCTAATTCTTGCGCCACTATTCGTAAAACATCATCACCGGTATCGTGTCCGTGAGTATCATTAAAAATCTTAAAGTGATCGATATCGGCCATCACTACGCAATAATGCTTGCCACAATGCTTCAGTTCATTCATTAACGCGCGGCGTCCGGGTAAGCCGGTGAGTTCATCGAGAAATGCTAAGTCATGGCTATTGAATAATAAAGTGATGAGCAGGGCGCAAGCGATCAAGCTGCTGAACAGGCTGGATATGCTGCTGGAATCAAACCAAGCACACACCAGTACGCAGGCAATCATGCAGGCGAATAAAACACAGTGACTGCGATCACGCTTAATTAAGGTATGGATGAATAAGATAATCCCTGCGCTGAGTAAAACAAGCGTGATAGCCAGAGGAGTAAGCCACTGCCCCATGATATGTTCAGAGTCTTGGCCAAAGGGCTGTAGGGCAAGGTATTGGCTTAAAATCTGCGAATAATCAGGGATGTATTGAACGAAGAGATAGGCACTTACAATTTGAATGCTAATGACGGTTGCCAGTAAGCCCCCTAAAGGAGAAATCAACTTACGCTCAGGCAGCCAATAAATGAGAAAAAAGTTCAAGGGCCAGTAGAAACTTAGGAAGGTGAAATAAGCGCGGATAGCATCTTGTTCTAAGGGCGCCTGTAAATAAAACTGAATAATAGCGTAGCCAAGCAGAAGGTTGGCGGCTGCCATCGCAATGCGACCCTGAACGAACTGCTGGCCTAAAATAATAACGGCGACTGATAGGCCATAAGGAAGGTACTTTAAAAGGATCTGATAGCTGTCTTCTAGCTGACTAGTCGCAGGTAGTAATAAAACCGCTGTGATTAACAGGCAGGCAGCGATAAGCCATGGGCGCATGGCGCTGAAAAGAGAATGACCTAAATGATATAAGGTCGTTAAAAATGACATGGTTGCCTGCATAAGCTGAATTCACACTCCTATGAGTACTTAGTATCGGAGATTCTGACAGATTTACCAGTTACAGAGTGTGTGGCTTGGTTAGCGAAGGTAAGCGCTTGAAAAGACAAGAGCGATTAACCACAGAGGACACAGAGAGCACAGAGGAAAGGCACAAGGGAAAGAAAGGCAAAGAGGAGAGCAGGGCAGAGAAGAGAATCATACCCCTTGTAACTAATATGGAATTTGTTTTCTTTATTTCCTCTGTGTAGCGCAGCGGCTCTGTGTCCTCTGTGGTTAATCGTCTTTTTGGCGGGCGCAAAAAAGCCAGCGCAATGGCTGGCTTTAAAACAAAAAAATTCAACTAAAGCTATTTAACTAATCTTACCCGTCACGCGCGCACGCTTAGAACCCACTTCAACATCTTCTTTACGCGCCGCCGCTTTTTCGTCTAAGTAAGTATCGACTAGGTTTTTAACCGCAATAATCAAGCCCATCGCCACAAAAGCGCCAGGAGGTAGTATCGCGAATAAGAAATCAGGGTAATCATTAAAAATAACGATCTGCCAATTCACTGCCATCTCACCAAAGATTAAATCCATATTAGTGAATAACGTACCTTGGCCGATCACTTCGCGAATGACGCCCAATAGAATTAAGACCACGGTAAAGCCAAGGCCCATAGTGAGTCCATCAATGGCCGACGGGATTATGCCGTTTTTACAGGCGAATGCATCGGCGCGGCCTAAAATGGCGCAGTTGGTTACGATAAGCGGAATGAAAATACCGAGTATCTGATAAAGCTCATAAGTCAGTGCTTGCATCACCAATTCGGTCACAGTCACAAACGAAGCAATAATCATAACGAAGGCCGGTAGGCGCACAGCATCAGGAACGTGATTACGGATTAGAGAGACGGCAACATTTGAACCGACCAAAACTAAAATGGTGGCTAGACCTAAACCAATGGCGTTAACCACGGTTCCGGTAACGGCTAATAAAGGGCATAGACCTAATAGCTGAACGAGTGCTGGGTTATTTTTCCACAGGCCGTCTAAAGAGATTTCTTGAAGGGATTTATTTGCCATGAGCAAGGTCCTCTGATTCAACGGTGGGTATGGGAAGTTCAGGAGTATGAGACTTAAGAAGATAGTCTTTATCGGCTACCAATTCTTGGCTGTGCTGCTGGAAGAACGTCAGCGCTAAGCGAATAGAACGAACAACGGCTCTTGGAGTAATCGTTGCGCCAGTAAATTGGTCGAAGTCACCGCCGTCTTTTTTCACTGCCCAAGATTTTTCTTCTGGGTTCAATAAAGATAAACCAGGGAATTGAAGGATCCATGGGTGCTTCTTCGCTTCAATCTTATCTCCCAATCCAGGCGTTTCTTTGTGATTAATTATACGCACACCAGCCAAAGTACCATCTAACCTAATGCCGACAATCATATCGATGTTAGTGGTATAACCGTCGGGTGCGGTCACCGGTAAAATAATGGTATGAGCTTTGCCATCTTTACGCGCGATATAAGCGACGGCATCGTCAGCAATCGGGCCTAATAAGCGAACGTTAAACTCAGTATGTATATCATCATGAGACAGAGACAGTGTATCGTTTAATAAATCATTATCGTAAGCATCCTGCGGCACAATTTCGTGCAGCGCTTTGGCTTGAGCGATTTGAATATTTTTATCAATGCGATCTTTGGTTGCTACTTGCGCAATACCAATTGAGCCCGCCGTAACAATCGCGAATAATCCAAGTCCGACCGCATTTTTACGAATAGACGTCCAAATTTCTTTGATAGCAGATTCTTTTACCGGTGATTCTTTATTGGCCGATTCATTTTCATTAATGTCGCTCATGATTAGCCCTCCTTGCTAGCGTTATTAGAAGCGTCATCAGGCTTAGCAGACATGCCACGCTTTGCCTTATCGTGGCCATAAGTTCTTGGCTGGGTATACGTATCGATTAGCGGTGCGGCGAAGTTCATCAGTAATACGGCAAAGGCCACCGCGTCTGGGTAAGCACCCCAAGTACGAATGACAAAAATTAAAATACCAACGCCGGCACCATAAATTATCTTACCCAATGGTGTGGTCGATGCGGTGACGGGGTCAGTCGCAATAAAAAAAGCACCAAGCATAGTAGCGCCGGTGAAAATATGCAGCGACCAAGGCACATATAAATCAGCATCCCAGCCAAATAATACAGAGCAAGTACCGAGTGCAGCTAATACGCTGAAAGGAATATGCCAAGTGAAAATTCGCAGCGCTAATAAAGCCAAGCCACCGATCAAGAACGCGATGTTAACGAATTCCCAGCCACCGGCGAACCAGTTACTAGCCGAGCCGCCAGAGGTATCATTGGCAAACAAGGGCCCTTGTAAAATTTCGACGGCGGTTTCATTTTTGGCTAGGTGTTTGTAAGTATCGAGTGGCGTCGCACCCGAGAAAGCATCGGTTAAGCCCGCGCTACTTGAAAAAATTACACTAAGAGTGTCGGTGAAACTCATTACCTGGCCAGCGATTAAAGCTTGGCCTGGTATTAATGTATCGGCTGTTAAAAAGAAAGGTGTCGCCCACGTTGTCGTCATTTGCACGGGGAAAGAAATCAGCACCAAGGCATAGCCGACCATCGCAGGGTTAAAAGGATTATTTCCTAAGCCACCGTACAAATGCTTAGCAAAGATCATCGCAAAACTCACGGCAACCACGGTCACCCACCAAGGGGCGAACGGCGGTAATGCAATGCCTAATAAAACAGCGGTTAATAGCGCACTGTTATCTTTCAAGAAGAAACTGGCAGGGCGCTTACGAACTTTTAAAATAATCGCTTCGCAGGCAAGTGCCGTGACACTGGCCAGTACGATGTTGATTAAGTTACCCCAACCAAAAAAGTAAGTTAGCGCAATAATGCCAGGCACGGTGGCCAAGATAACCAATAGCATAATACGGCTCGTGGTATTGCCACCATGAGCATGAGGGGAGGTGATATTAACGAAGCTTGTATTGGAAAGTGCCATGTTTATACACCTGCCTTATCAAACTGAGCCAAATCTTCTTCTAGCTCTTTTAGTTTTTGCATCTGTTTATCTAAGCCTTTTTGTAATGCCGGCAAGGTTTCTGCACCTTGCTCTTGGGCTAGCGTGAATCGTTGCTGAGTTTTATCAATACGATCTTGCTGAGCGCGTAATTTCTTTTCGATGTCGACCCGAGTCACTTCTTTTATCACCGGCGGCGCTGACTTTTTCGCTTCTGCGATTTGCACGGCTAATAACTTCACCTTGTCACGACGATTGGCGACCGCTTTTTCGAAGACCGCTAAGTGTTCAGAGCCATCGTTTGTGCCATCTTGATTAGAGCCGTCTTCACTTGCGCCATCTTGATTAGGGCTAGCTGCGGCAGCCGCTTTAATTTCAGCGACTTTATCCATCGATTTTTTCAAACCCGCTTGAGCGGCATCAAGCTGCTTTTGTAACTTTTCTAGATCAACCGGTTCAGGTTTAGCCGCTGCTGTCGGTGTCCCTGATGGATCAGTCGAACCGGCTCCTTCAGTAGGCGTCCCGTTTTTAGCCGCTTCTTCTGCTGCTTTAGCGGCAGCGGCTTTCTTGGCGGCTTGTGCTTTTTCAGCGGTAGCAGCACGCGCTTGGCGCTTGGCTTCTTTTTCAGCTACTTCACGATCTAAGCGATCTTGGCGTGCTTCAAAACGAACTCTCGAGCGATCTGATTTCTGTTGCGTGGCACGCTCTTCTTTAATCGCGCCTTTAGCATGGCGATAATATTGCACCAGCGGTATCTGGCTAGGGCAAACATAAGAACAGGCACCACACTCAATACAATCGGCAATGTTATGTTGTTCCGCTTTATCCAGCTCACCGGATTTACTGAACCAATAAAGCTGCTGCGGTAATAAATCCGCTGGGCAGGCTTCGGTGCATAAACCACAGCGAATACAGGCGGAAGCAATATCGTTAGCCGGTAACTCTTTTTGGCTTGGGGCTAAAATACAGTTGCTGGATTTTAATATCGGCAGCTCATCATTACTTAACGTAAAGCCCATCATAGGGCCGCCCATAATAATGCGCGGCTTACTTTCAGAGCTAGATGAAGAGCTGGAAGAATTAAAAGAGCCGAGTAATTTTTGGAATAAACTCTTCTCTTGTTTAAAACCGGCAAAGTCTAATAAATGCTTAACCGGCGTGCCGATTAATACTTCCACATTTTGCGGCTGTTCAACCGACTCGCCCGTGATAGTGGTAATGCGAGAAATTAAAGGCTTACCCTCTGCAACCGCACGATAAACAGCTTCGCAGGTTCCTACGTTCTGGCAGACAATACCAATGCTAGAAGGAATGCCGCCACTCGGGACTTCTTTGCCGGTCAGAATTTTAATTAACTGCTTTTCACCACCGGACGGGTATTTAGTCGGAATGGTAACAACCGTAATATGGTGTTCGCCGTGCACTTTATGCAGGGCCTCTTCCATTGCCTTAATCGCTTCTGGCTTATTATCTTCAATACCAATTAAGCAATTATCCGCCGAGGTTAACTTCATTAATATTTGAATGCCGCGAATGGCTGCAAGCGCACGTTCGCGCATCAACATATCATCGGCGGTGATATAAGGTTCACACTCAGCCGCATTGATTATTAAAGAATCAATCTGTTTACCTTTAACCGCCATTTTTACCGACGTCGGGAAGCCAGCGCCGCCCATACCGGTAATGCCACAATCACGAATGCGGCTTATTAATACATCGTTATCCGCTTCTAAATAATCGGCAATGGCTCGGGAACCGTTGGCAATTTCTTCTAGCCATTGATCTTGGCCATCGGTATCAATAATGACGCAGGTGCCATTAAGGCCAGAGCTGTGTGGCAATTCACGTTGCTCAATCGATACCACCTTGCCGGAAGTCGGCGCATGAATCGCGGCGCTGACAAAGCCTTTAGGTTGAGCAATGATTTGACCTTTCAGAACCAAATCGCCCACGGCGACAATCACATCGGCCGGTGCACCAATGTGCTGGCCAACAGGAACAACCAACTGAGCCGGTATAGGCAATTGCACGATCGGCGATTGCGTCGACTGCTGTTTGTTTTCTTGTGGGTGAATACCACCATCAAAAGAGTGCAGAGTAATTGGTTGCATTAGTGCACTCCCTGTTCGTGATTTTTTTCAAGAGACTTTTCAGATTTTGCAGTTGTAGCAATCAAGTTGTCGGGCTTATCCCAATGCCAGTTTTGCAGTGTTGTTGCAATCGGCACCATATCAATACAATCCACCGGGCAAGGCTCAACGCATAGATCACAACCCGTGCACTCATCGATAATCACAGTATGCATTTGCTTCGCTGCACCCATAATTGCGTCGATCGGGCAGGCTTGAATACACTTAGTGCAACCAATACATTCGTCTTCACGAATCAAGGCCACCATTGGCCCGTCTTTTTCTGCGCCGTGTTCAGCATCCAAAGGCTCGGGTTCAACCCCCAGTAAATCAGCCAGTGCAATAATGGTGCTTTCGCCGCCGGGTGGGCACTTGTTAATTTTCTCACCGTTGGCAATCGCTTCGGCGTAAGGCTTACAACCAGGGTAAGAGCACTGGCCGCATTGAGTTTGTGGTAACAAGTGATCGATCTGGTCGACAATTGGGTTGCCCTCAACTTTAAAGCGCACCGCGGCAAAGCCTAAGACGGCACCAAAAATAATGGCAAGGGTCGCCAACAGCACAATGGCAATTAAAATAGAACTCATGATTAGATGCTCACCAAACCAGTAAAGCCCAAGAAGGCTAACGACATTAAGCCCGCAGTAATCATCGCGATGGCAGAACCTTGAAACGGCTTAGGCACATCGGCTACCGCAATGCGTTCACGCATCGCAGCAAACAACACCATCACCAAAGAAAAACCGATAGCAGCGCCGAAACCATACAGGATGGACTCAACAAAACTGTTATCGCGCTTAATGTTTAATAGCGCCACACCCAAAACCGCACAGTTGGTGGTAATAAGCGGTAAGAAAATCCCCAATACGCGATACAGTAAAGGGCTGGTCTTACGAATGGCCATTTCGGTAAAGCCGACCACCACCGCAATCACCATAATGAAGCTGATGGTGCGCAAATATTCCAGCTCAAGAGGAATCAGCAAGTAGGTGTAAACCAAATAACTGCATACCGACGCGAGTGTGAGCACGAACGTGGTTGCGGCTGACATGCCAATCGCGGTTTCTAATTTGTTGGAAACACCCATAAAAGGGCATAAGCCTAAAAACTGAACCAGTACAAAGTTATTCACTAAAATTGTACTGACCAGAATTAATAAATAATCGGTCATATTGAGTGCTCACTATTTCTAGCTCTCTATACTAAGAGAACTCATCGTTTTGGCTGCTTTTGTATGAAAAATAAACACAGCTTGAAATTTGGTGCCGTATTATCCCAAATAGGCGTTATTTCTTTCAAGTATGTTTTTAAGTATTTTAAGCTCATTTTGTTATAAGGATAGCGCTGGTTAGCTTACTTCCTTTAAATAGCTCCATATCCGCGTAAAAACTCGTATACAATGTCATTTTTTTGCTCCTTAGAGCTTATTCACAGCTCGTACAGCGATAGTAGGTAAACCATGACTCATACCCTTATAAATCAAGCGGCCATTGAAGCGGCGCTATCGTCTTACCAAGATCCTTACCTCAATACTGACCTTGTCAGTTTTGGGGCTGTGCAAAATATCGATATACAAGCAGGTGATGTGAACGTTGATATTCACCTGCCTTACCCGTCGGACTTTGTAAAAGGCGGCACCGAAGAAATCTTAAAAGTGATGGTCGGCAATGTTGAAGGCGTAACCAGCGTTAGCATTAACATCAGCTGGGAAGTGAGTACGCACAAATCACAAAATACAGTTGAAGCCATTAGTAGGGTAAAAAACATCATTGCCGTTGCATCAGGCAAAGGCGGTGTGGGTAAATCTACCACCTCGGTAAACTTGGCCATCTCACTCGCCAAAGACGGTGCTAAAGTTGGCTTACTCGATGCCGACATTTACGGCCCTAGCCAAGGTTTATTAATGGGCGTTGCCGAAGGCACTCGCCCTAAAACCATCGATAATAAATGGTTTGTTCCGATTGAAGCCCACGGCGTAAAAACCATGTCGATGGCGTACTTAACCACCGACGATACCCCAATGGTATGGCGTGGCCCAATGGTCTCTGGCGCGTTAATGCAAATATTGACGCAAACCGCATGGGGCGAACTCGATTATTTGATTATTGATATGCCACCCGGCACCGGCGATATTCAACTAACGCTATCGCAAAAATTCCCAGTGGCCGGTTCTGTTATCGTCACCACACCACAAGACATCGCCTTGTTAGATGCTAAAAAAGGCATCGAAATGTTCCGTAAAGTGAACATACCGGTATTAGGTGTTGTGGAAAATATGAGCATGCACATTTGCTCGAACTGCGGCCATGCAGAACACATCTTTGGTGAGAGCGGTGGGCAAAAAATCGCCGACCAATACGATACCCAATTATTAGGTTCGTTACCGTTATCAAAGTTTATTCGTGAACAAAGTGATGCCGGTGTTCCTGTTGTCGTTGAACAAGAAAGCAGCGACGTCGCGTTAATGTATCGCAACCTTGCACGTACCGTTGCCGTGGCACTTGCCAAGCGCACCGCGAACGATCAGCAAATTCCAAACATCAGCATCTCTGACGACTAGAAAGGACGATCCCATGCGCTTAAGTGATGGTGATATTGAACAAAGAATTGAGCAAGGTTCAATAAAAATTGAACCGGCACCTGCGCCAGAATCCATTGCGGGTATTAGTGTTGATTTACGGTTAGCCAACAGCTTCCGCGTATTCAGTAATAATACCGTAACGCACCTGGATTTATCAGGCGAACGTGAACAACTAACACGTGATATGGAACGTATCATGAGTAAAGAAATTGTTGTTGAAAACGACGAACCTTTCTTTATTCACCCCGGTGAGTTGGTATTAGGTGCAACGCTAGAATCGGTCACTATTCCTGATGACCTAGTAGGCTGGTTAGACGGTCGCAGTTCCTTAGCACGTTTAGGTTTAATGGTGCACGTAACCGCTGGCCGAATTGATCCTGGCTGGGAAGGGCAGATCGTATTAGAATTTTTTAACAACGGAAAATTACCTTTAGCACTACGCCCAGAAATGGTGATTTGTGCACTGTCGTTTGAAACCTTATCGAGTCCTGCACTGCGCCCTTATAACAAACGTGTTGATGCGAAATATAAAGGCCAGAAAGGCGCTGTGTTTAGCCGTATTGCAAAAGATTAACTTTCACTAAATTTAAAATCATAAATTCAAGCTATCGAGCGGGCTATTCGTGCCCGCGAAATGCTGACCTAACACATGTGTGTAAATTTGGGTCGTAGAAACATCTGAGTGACCTAGCAATTCCTGTACTGTACGGATATCCCGACCAGCCCGTAATAACTCTGTAGCGAAACTGTGTCGAAAGGTATGACAATTTATCTTCTTGGTATTTAATCCCGCTTCAGTAACTGCCTTTTTCAACGCTTTACGTGGCACTGAATCATGTAAATGATGTCGGCACACTTTACCCGTGACAGGGTGTTGACAAATTGTGGTAGAAGGGAAAATAAACATCCAAGCAGGTTGGCGATAAGCATTTGGGAATTTCTTTCCTAGCATATGGGGTAGAGAAGGGCCGATACCTCTTTGATTATCTTGTGATTGTAATAAAATCGCATTTTGAATCAGTTCTTTTAAGGAAGAGTGTAATAAAGGACTTAGAATGGTTTTTCGATCTTTACCTCCTTTTCCGTCATGAACAATGATGCTTGACTGATCAAACCCAATATCCTTGATGCGTAAGCGTAGACACTCTGTTATGCGCAACCCTGAACCATATAGCAAAGAAAAGATAATTCGATCACGCTGTGCCAATTTCTTGAGAATAGCTTGAACTTCATGAGTGGATATAACAATAGGAATTTTTCGCTGCCTCTTTGCATAATGAAAACCAATATCACCTAATGGTTGATTTAAAAATTGATTGTATAAAAAGGCAAGAGCGTTCAACGCTGACTTTTGAGTGTTAATTGCAACGTCACGATGATTGGCTAGATAAGATAAAAATTGCACAACATTTTCTGAACTCAGGTTCATTGGGTGTTGGCGGTTATGAAAGCGGATGTAATCCCTTATCCAATAAAGGTATGTCTTTTCTGTGCGCAGGCTATAACCACGCATTCGCATATTTTGCTGAAGTTGTTGCATAAATGGGCTGCGCAATTGCATATTTAGGCTCCCAGGGGTATCCAAAATAAGAACATTAACTGCATTTTAAAATACTGTATGGATAAACAGATGATATTTAAACAGTAGTTCAGATTGTGCGCGTTTGCACGAAATTAATTTTTAAAGTGCGTATTTGTACTGGAACAATTAAAAAATATGTAGCAGAATCAGTACATTATCAATATAAACCCTGAAATAACGAGACCCTCGTTATTTAGGAAAATGCGCATGCGCGTATTTCTGGAGCTTGGAAATGGATGTCAAAAATTACCGAGTTAAATCAAATACCTGCACCGGAGTTGTGAAATATCACTTCCGTGCAAACGCGCATGCGCATGATTAAAATGTTAGGCTACTTGGAATCGTATGAAGATTAATCTTTCACCAATAGATGATTTAACTTTATCTCGCAAAGGAGTTCTTAGTTATATTGAGCATGTTTCACCTCAACCTTTCGAAGAATATAAAAGCGCTTTACTTAACTTATTTAAATGCTCCGAAAGAGAAATCTATAAGCTTATTATTAATATAAATGAACTCGATTATGTGAGTTTACACACACGAAATATATTTGAAATTTATATTATAATGCTTCATATACAATCATCAGAACCTGAGTTAAAACGTTGGTATGGTCAGCAACATAAAGACTCAACGGATGTAATTCAAGGATTCAGAAAACTTGTAATCAAAAAAGGGCTAGATTCGGCACAGTTAGATGAACTTCAAAAATTTGAAGATGACTCTCTTAAAAACAGCCAATATAAGCCAGAGAAAAATTTTAATATCAGTCATCTCGCTAAAACACATGGATATGGTGACGATTATGGATTTATTTATAGATTAAGTTCTAAGTTGGTTCATCCTTCTGCGATGAAAGTTAATGGATATGAGGAACTTACTGAAAATAATCACTATTTAACGGTAGTTGTTCAGAGTGCAGTTTATTTCTCTCAGAAACTAGAAAAGCTTGCAAATGAAGCCCTAGAGAACGTAGCCTAACAAGCGCTTCCACTGGGACAACTTTTCGCTACGCATTTTTGTGTTGTCGCTGCGCGCCAGTATCACACAAAAATGCTCCACTACAAGTTGCCCGTGAAGCGGGCGTTAGTAGTCTTTATAAGGATATAAAATGAGTAATCCGATTAAATTAGGTACGTTGAGCTTAAGCATAATCTTGCTTGCAGGCTGCATCGCTGATGATTCAGGTACAGATGGCGCATCAAATGAGTTTACGCCTATCGAATTCATCATTACATCTGAAGGCTCTCAAACAGATGTAACAGGTGGCCAAGTCCTAGTAGCTAAAAATAGCGACAGGTTCAATGAAATTTCGTTACAGATCCCGAGTATTTCAGGTGTACAACCAAACCCTAACTTCGACGAAAATGAAGCTGTATTTTTACTAACAAATATTAGTGCGTGCTCAAGTTTAGAGATAACCGATATTTCTGAGAATGAATACACAAGGCTAATAACAGCTACAGAAGTATACTCGTCAAATCCAGGTCTTTGTGATCCTACTATAGAAGCCTTTCAACAATTAGATTATTCAGTAGTAGAGTTTGAACGTTCAGGTAAGCCTGTTTCTGTTTTATATAAAACCCGAAATGACTACTAACAATAATATTAAATTCGCGCCCTGCGGCCGCCCGACGCTCATGCTTCGCGCGTTTTATATAGGGCGTTAAAAGGCAAATATGGACTCCGTACTAACAATCATATTTATCTGTTTTATAGTTACATTTGTTCCGGGTAATCTGATGATATTCGTATTCAAGAAACCGGAAGTGTCGTTTAGGGAAATGTTTATGCTGGGTAGCTTTGTTGTTTTCTATCTTGATAAATATGTTGAGTTTGAGCGAATATCTCAGATAAAGCTATTACTTAAAATTGGTATAGCTTTCTTTTGTTTATTTGTTTTGGTAGGTGTTGGCTATGTTTTATCGTAGTACTTTTAACAAGCGCAGTCACGGCGATGGCTTTTCCGTTGCGGCTTCGCCTCCACTACAAAGCCACGCGTGCTGCGGGCGTTATTTGCGTATAAGAGGCATCAATAGACGGTTAAGAGTTTAAGATTTGCCAAAGCAAATCGTTTAACCATTAACCGTTATATGGAAAGAAAGTCTAACTAGGAAGTTGACGAGTTCATTTTCAAACCTACAGTTAAAGAAGAGTTAAGGCTTGTGAGCAAACGCGTTTAGCTCCAAAAGACCTTAACTCTTCTTTAACTAAATGGTGAATCTCGTCGCCACTCTCTCCTTGTTTGATTCCTCTCCTAGAACGGGTACTGTTCACTGTAGGCTGGTAAAATTAAAATTTTAGCCGCTGTTTGGTACCCTCAAATAACAACTCATTGATCGGGACAACAAAAAGCCGTTGCCCGATAATTCGGCGTTA
>Ga0105356_10002527_pt1 | contig 18219 bp, 14 predicted proteins | sample GOMGulsemesocosm_3_FD_83502 | JGI IMG/M metagenome (GOLD analysis project Ga0105356, IMG submission 83502) | Methane-oxidizing microbial communities from mesocosms in the Gulf of Mexico - GOM9D Gulf of Mexico | ecosystem: Environmental > Aquatic > Marine > Cold seeps | place: Gulf of Mexico...
CTTATTAAAAGAAGTGCTCGACAACTCTATTGATGAGTATGTTATGGGTGCTGGAAAAACCATCGATATCTCAATCCAAGGCAATAAAGTTATAGTTAGAGATTATGGACGTGGCATTCCCTTAGGAAAAGTAGTAGACGTGGTTTCCAAGATGAATACCGGAGGAAAATACGATTCTAAAGCCTTTAAAAAGTCGGTAGGATTAAATGGTGTAGGTACAAAAGCAGTGAATGCACTGTCCTCATTTTTTAAAGTAGAATCTACACGAGATAATAAATCTGCTTCGGCAGAGTTTGAACAAGGGAATTTAATTACTCAGGATTTTTTAGAAGAAACCTCAAGACGCAAAGGGACAAAAGTATCCTTTGTGCCCGATGAAATAATTTTTAAGAATTATAAATATCGCAATGAGTATGTCGCTAAGATGCTGAAAAATTATGTCTATCTGAATACCGGATTGACTATAATTTTTAACGGTGAGAAATATTATAGCGAAAATGGATTAAAGGATTTATTAGAAGAGAATATCAATGAGGCCGATAAAATATATCCGATCATTCATTTGAAAGGAGAGGATATAGAAATCGCAATCACCCACCATAAGACACAGTATAGCGAAGAATATCATTCTTTTGTGAATGGTCAAAATACAACTCAAGGGGGAACCCACCTCGCCGCATATAGAGAAGCAATAGTTAGGACCATTAGAGAGTTTTATGGCAAGAATTATGAAGCTTCAGATATTCGAAAATCTATAGTTACCGCAGTTTCTATAAAGGTGATGGAACCTGTTTTTGAAAGTCAGACAAAAACGAAATTAGGGTCTACGGATATGGGAGGGAAACTACCCACGGTACGTACTTTTATCAATGATTTTTTAAAGACGCAACTCGATAATTTTCTTCACAAAAACCCAGACCATGCCGAGAAAATCCAACGTAAAATTTTACAAGCCGAGCGTGAACGTAAAGAATTGTCTGGAATTCGAAAACTAGCAAAAGATAGAGCTAAAAAAGCAAACCTTCACAATAAAAAACTTCGTGATTGTCGTGTGCATTTTGGGGATATTAAAAACGAACGTAATCTAGAAACTACCTTATTTATTACCGAGGGGGATTCGGCATCAGGTAGTATTACAAAATCCCGTGATGTGAATACCCAAGCGGTATTTAGTTTGAAGGGGAAACCGCTGAATTCATATGGTTTGAGCAAAAAGATTGTCTATGAAAATGAAGAGTTTAATTTACTTCAAGCCGCTTTAAATATAGAAGAGTCTTTAGAAGATTTGCGTTATAATAATATTGTAATCGCAACGGATGCCGATGTTGATGGGATGCATATTCGCTTGTTATTGATGACCTTCTTTTTACAGTTTTTTCCTGAAGTGATCAAAGAAGGACATTTGTATATTCTACAAACCCCATTGTTTAGAGTTAGAAATAAAAAAGAAACCATTTATTGTTATTCTGAGCAAGAGCGTAGAAATGCTATTGAGAAATTAAAACCTAAACCTGAAATCACCCGATTTAAAGGACTTGGTGAAATATCGCCAGATGAATTTAAATACTTTATAGGAGAGGATATCCGTTTAGATCCTATTATGCTCGACGATCATATGTCTATTGAAGAGCTACTGTCTTTCTATATGGGGAAAAACACGCCGAGCAGACAAGAATTTATTATTAATAATCTAAAGGTTGAATTAGATCTCGTTGAAGATGAAAACCAAGCATAGTTTATGATAGAAGAGAACGACGATTTAATCACCCCAAATGAGGAACATCAAGAAGAGACGATTACCAGAGTTACTGGTATGTATAAAGATTGGTTTTTAGATTATGCTTCTTATGTTATTCTAGAACGCGCAGTACCAGCCATAGAAGATGGCTTTAAGCCTGTACAACGCCGTATTATGCATTCTATGAAGGATTTGGATGATGGACGTTATAATAAGGTGGCGAATATTGTTGGACATACCATGCAGTATCACCCCCATGGTGATGCGAGTATTGCCGATGCTATGGTCCAAATTGGTCAGAAAGATTTGCTGATCGATACTCAGGGAAACTGGGGAAATATACTTACCGGAGATCGGGCAGCAGCAGCACGTTATATCGAGGCGCGAATTTCAAAGTTTGGAATGGATGTTGTCTTCAATCCAAAAATAACCGAATGGCAGGCCTCTTATGATGGTCGCCGTAAAGAACCCGTAAACCTTCCTGTAATGTTTCCGCTATTATTGGCGCAAGGGGGAGAGGGTATTGCCGTAGGACTCTCAACTAAAATATTACCGCATAATTTTATCGAGCTTATCGAAGCTTCAATAAAACATCTCAATGGAAAACGTTTTGTGATTTTACCTGATTTCCCAACGTCTGGAATCGCAGATTTCACCAATTATAATGATGGCTTGCGCGGGGGGAAAGTACGTGTCCGTGCTAAGATTTCTCAACAGAGTAAAAACACCCTGGTGATTACCGAAATACCTTTTGGAACCACCACATCATCGCTTATAGATTCTATTCTAAAAGCGAATGACAAAGGTAAGATTAAGATTAAAAAGATTGAAGATAATACGGCTGCCGAAGTTGAAATATTGGTACATATCCCTTCTGGGATCTCTCCTGATAAAACTATTGATGCCCTGTATGCCTTTACTAACTGCGAAAATTCCATTTCACCATTAGGCTGCGTTATTGAAGATAATAAACCTCTATTTGTTGGAGTTTCTGAAATGTTACGTCGTTCGACAGATAATACGGTTCAGCTTTTAAAAAGTGAATTAGAAATAAAACTCGGTGAGTTTGAAGAGCAGTGGCATTTTGCATCCTTAGAACGTATTTTTATAGAAAATAGAATCTATCGCGATATTGAGGAAGAAGAAACTTGGGACGGTGTGATTCAAGCGATTGACAAAGGACTTCAGCCACATATAAAACATTTAAAACGCGCCTTAACAGTCGATGATATTACGCGTTTAACCGAAATTAGAATTAAACGGATTTCTAAGTTTGACAAAGATAAAGCTCAACAAAAAATTGAGGCCTTAGAAGAGCAGATTGCTGAGGTTAAGCATCATTTGGCGCATTTAATTGACTATGCGATTGCGTATTTTACCCGCTTAAAGAAAGATTATGGAAAGGGTAAAGAGCGTAAAACGGAAATTAGAGTATTTGATGATGTGGATGCTACCAAGGTTGTGATTCGGAATACCAAACTCTATGTGAATCGAGAAGAAGGCTTTATAGGGACCTCATTGCGTAAAGATGAGTATGTAGGTGATTGTAGTGATATTGATGATATTATAGTCTTTACCAAATCTGGGCAATTGATGATCACTAAAGTGGGGTCTAAAACCTTTGTCGGTAAGGATATTATCCATGTTGCTGTGTTTAAGAAAAAAGACAAGCGCACCATCTATAATCTCATTTATCGCGATGGTAGCCGTGGTGCTTCCTATATTAAACGATTTGCAGTGACCGGCGTTACAAGAGATAAGGCCTACGATTTAACCAATGGTAATACCGGATCTGTACTCTGGTATTTCTCAGCAAATCCTAATGGTGAAGCCGAAGTGGTAAGCGTATCGTTACGACAAGTAGGTAGTGTAAAGAAATTGAAATGGGATGTTGATTTTGCCGATATATTAATTAAAGGAAGAGCTTCGAAAGGGAATCTAGTCTCTAAATATTCTATTAAACGCATTGAGTTAAAGGAAAAAGGTGTTTCGACCTTAAAACCTCGAAAAATTTGGTTTGATGAAACCGTTCAACGCTTAAATGTTGATAATAGAGGAGAATTGATAGGAGAATTTAGAGGTGAAGACAGAATTCTAGTCATCACCCAAACAGGAACAGTGAAAACTATCGTTCCTGAAATCACAGCGCATTTTGGAGAACATATGATTGTACTGGAAAAATGGGTGCCTAAAAAGCCAATATCTGCCATTTACTTTGATGGGGATAAAGAGCGGTATTATGTTAAGCGCTTTTTAATCGAAAATGAGAGTAAGCAAGAAGCCTTTATTTCTGAACATCAAAACTCACAACTTGAAATTGTATCTACAGATTGGAGGCCAATGGCTGAGGTTGTATTTGCTAAGGTTAGAGGTAAGGATAGAAAAGATAATCTCGAAGTTAATTTTGAAGACTTTATTTCGGTTAAGGGTATTAGTGCCTTGGGGAATCAATTGACCAAAGACAAGATTAAGCAGGTTAATATGTTAGATGCTTTACCATACGTGGCTCCTGAAGAAGTACATGCCGACGATATTGAAGTGGTAGATGAGAAAGTAGTGGGAGACGACAGTCAAGCCAAGTCTGATCTCGAAGATGAAGGACAAATTAATTTGTTTTAATTTGTGGATTTTGATAAAATGACACCGCTTAAGGTGGGTTTTTAATCCTCGCATCCTTAAAAAGAACACTTAGGAATATCGTATAGGACTTTCTTAATAAAAACTCCAAATTATTTAAAACATAAAAGAGAAAAGCTTTTGCAGAGATGCAGAAGCTTTTTTTTTGTTAGAGATTTACCAAGAGCGTAATGGTAATGCTGCCGTGTGAAATCGAAGAATCAACGCAGTTAATCCTTTCCTGTGGTCTCATGCTAACCTCAACTGGCTATCGTTGGTAATGCGTGATGCTTAAGCCAGATCATCTTTTATAAAAGCCATCTCTAGAAATTAGTATAGTTATAGAAGCAATAGGTTAATCGATGCGTTTGGCGATTCCTTTTTGTTTGCGTGATTCTCCAACATAAGAGTATTCAAAAGTATAAGAGGAATCGGTCGTGACCAGGATTTTTAGGTGTATGTCCTTGCGTTCGGCTATACTATTCGGGTTGATGGTTTTAAATATGACTTCACAATCATTGATCCACCTCACAGTCGCCGAGTCTGTTTTGTTCTCGAAAGTTTCAATCTGTAAAGCATCAGTTCTAATAAAAGAGGATCTGTAATTGATGCTGTCTATAATGATGCTGCTCTCAAAGCGTCCCGTTTTGTAATCTAAACAGTTGCGCTCAATCTGGTAACAGCTCGTTAAACTAATGGTAATTATTAATAAGAGGATAAATTTCATGGCAATCTTAATTTGAAAACAAAAATACTAAAGAAACTTTTTAATTCGTATAGTTTTTGAAACTACCATCCTTATAAAAAATAATGACACGATCAATGTCCTTATGAGATGTCTTTGGGTCGGGTAGAGGTATAGCCGATTCAATTTGGGGCTTAATTTTTTTAGCAATAGGTTTCTCTTGAGAAGGAAAACTTCCCTTTCCATTTAGTAGCCAATATAAATCTACCTCCGAAAAGCGGTCTAGAATTTTCATCACAAACTCCAGACTCGGTTTGTTTCTTCCCGATAATATATGTGAAATACTGGAGCGTGGTACATTCACTTTATCGGCGAAAGCAGAGGCCGATAAGTTGTAATAGCCTATAATTTTTTGTAATCTTTTTATGAAATCTTCCGTGTTTACCATCGTAAACAAAGATAGTTATTCAAGACTTGTTTAGGAAATGTATTGGTGTTAAAATCAGAGATAAAATAGTTTTGAGAATAGGATTGCTTAAATAAACGGTTTAACAAAAACAAGTTAATATATTGAAATAGAGTATTTTGAATTTGAAGTATAAGAGCTGTTATTTTTTGTTACGAATGCTGTGTCTAACTGAAGAAAAGCTTTCACAAATGTAAACAACAAAGGCTCCGAAGATTGTTTACAAATGTGAATGTTAGTTTGTTTACTTTTGTAAATCATTTTTTGACTATGACAAGCCCAGTTGATTTGGAAAAGATATTTTACGCTTATAAGGAGGCTGATTTGCAGCATCGCTATATTACAAATGACCATATAAGTCCCTTACTTGAAAACTTAAAATCAGATTTTAAAGTGGATACTATTGGATTTTCTGTAAACAACCGCCCTATTTATGGTGTGGAAGTTGGCACAGGATCTAAGAGAGTATTAATGTGGTCTCAGATGCATGGCAACGAGTCTACAACCACCAAGGTGCTCTTTGATGTGTTCAATATGTTTTCAAACGAAGGTTCGGAGATGCTTCTTAAGGACTGTAGATTTTATTTTATTCCCATACTTAATCCCGACGGCGCCAAAGCTTATACCCGAGTAAATGCAAATAATGTGGATTTAAACAGAGATGCACAAAATTTGACTCAGCCGGAAAGCAAGATATTAAAACGAGTTTTTGAAGATTTTAAGCCTGATTACTGTTTCAATTTACACGGACAGCGAACTATTTTTAGCGCTGGTAAAGCAGATGCGTCGGCTACCTTGAGTTTTTTGGCCCCTGCTCAAGATAAAGCATGCAGCGTTACTGCTACCCGTAAAAAAGCTATGGAGCTCATTGCAGGGATGAATAGCCTGTTACAGACTCATATCCCTAATCAAGTAGGGATTTATGACGATGCCTTTAATATAAATTGTGTTGGTGATACTTTTCAGAGTCAAAATGTACCGACTATTTTGTTTGAAGCGGGTCATTTTGCCGAGGATTACGGTAGGGAAGAGGTTCGGAAATACCTTTTTATGGCCATGGTCACCGCTTTAAATTTGATTGCTAACAATCACGATACACTTGGAGAAAATCACCATGACTATTTTATTATTCCTGAAAATGAGAAGCTGTTTTATGATATTATTATCCGAAATGCTAGAATTACACAGGACGGAATAAGCTCGGTTATGGATCTTGCTTTTCAATTTGAAGAGGGATTAAAGGAAGGTAAAATTTATTTCACACCCGTACTTGTGGATTTTGGAGAGTTGTCGAAGGTTTATGCTCATGAAACTATTGATGCTCATAATGCTCATTTAGAATTACCTGAGGGTAAATGTCTAGAACGGGCCAACTCAATCGATTTCGTAATTATTGATAATAAGATATTTTCATTAATTTCAGTAAATAATTAATCAAAAAGACATAATCTTTAATAAAAATGTATTATTTTTGCTCTTTATTTAATAAAAAGATAAAATGGCAAAATTTAGATTAGACGAAATAGATCATCAAATTCTTGATATGTTAATAGACAATACAAGAATTCCTTTTACAGATATAGCGAAAAAATTATTAATTTCAGCGGGAACTGTCCATGTACGCGTAAAGAAAATGGAGGATGCTGGTATTATCAAGGGTTCTTCATTAACGCTTGACTATCATAAGCTTGGATATTCATTTATTGCCTATGTAGGTGTGTTTTTGCAAAATACCTCGCAAACAAAGTTTGTTTTGCAACGTATTAATGAGATTCCATTTGTGACCGTTGCTCATATAACAACAGGTAAATTCAATATCTTTTGCAAGATTAGAGCTAAGGATACGACGCATGCAAAGGAGGTTATTTTTATGTTAGATGATATCGAAGGGGTGTATAGAACAGAGACAATGATTTCCTTGGAAGAAAGTATTAATGACAAAAAACGCTTAATGCATTCTATTTTTAACGAACTTTAAGTATTGATTTCAATAAATGAAGTAAAGTCCTTTATTGAGAGCTCAATAAAGGACTTTTTTATTGATTCAATTTAAAAAATTACACGATGTTAGAAGCAAATGAATACAATACCTACTACGCAAACTATATTAATTTATCAAAGGGCCTAGAGCTTTTGGATGGCTTAGAAGATAGTTTTGAGAAGACCTTGACCTTATTTGAATCTATTAATGAAGATAAGTTGAGTTACCGTTATGCAGATGGTAAATGGACGATCAAAGAGATTATCCAGCATTTAATAGATACCGAAAGGGTGTTTTGTTATAGGGCTTTGTGTTTTGCTAGAAAAGATAAAGTTGAATTACCGGGATTCAATCAAGATGATTATCTGGAAAGTTCAGAAGTTAGCGCTAGATCTAAGGGTGATTTAATAGGAGAGTATAAGGCTGTTAGAATGGCGACGAATACATTGTTTTCTAGTTTTACCAACCAAATGTTATTGCAGATTGGAGTGGCAAGTAATAGCCCCTTGTCCGTGAGAGCGGCAGGACATATTATCATTGGTCATGAGACGCATCATTGTAATATCATAAAAGAGCGTTACTTTTAATCATTTTGAGTCTCATTGCTTAAATCGAGATCCTTAACATCCGCTTTTTCTAAAGCACCGTCAAAATTTGTCATGGTATAGTGTAATTTTGAGCTAACCTTGACAAGATATGTGGTTTCTTTTGTGCTGACCTCTACAGCTTCAATGGTTTCGTTATGGTGATTGTCAAAAACAATAATGTCTTTGTCATTATAACCATCAGGAAATTTTTGACTTAGTAGAGCTAAAATCTCAGGTGTAAGCTTTTTGTAATCGATAATTACGCGTTTCATGTTATTGCGTGTCGTTAATGAAAAGCAAAGATAACCGTGACCTATAGTCTTAGGTTAGACGGTTATACCAATTGTTTACAGTTTAAGAAATATTATATTCGCTAAACTTTTATTAAGTATACAATTCCTTTGAGGCTAGAAATATTTGTCAGTTCTAAAATTACAAATAATTTCAATTCAAAAGTATTTTTGGAAGTAAAAAAAGTGAACAATAAGCTATAATTTATAGTAATCAAAAGATTCTAAAATAAGCGCATTACTTACTTTGCAGTCAATTACTGGAATACCGATATCTTCGAGTAATACAAAGTTTATATTACCATGAGTATTCTTCTTATCAAACTTTAATAATTCGATGATAGGCTCATAATCCTGGTCATTAAATTCAATCTTACCGTATATCTTCGATATAATAGCCTTAATTGAACTTAGTTTCTCTAAAGGAAATCCAGTGAGTTTATTAGAAATAAAACAGGCTAAGATCATTCCAATAGCAATGGCTTCACCGTGTAATAAGGTTGTTTTTTCTTCCGAGCTCAGAAAATAGGATTCAATGGCATGCCCAAGTGTATGACCAAAATTTAAAGTTTTTCTAAGGCCATTTTCGTTTGGATCTTCGATAACAACATTCTTTTTAATTATGACCGATTCGTGGATTAGGCCATCTAAATCGGCTAGAGTTTGCTCAGAGAGTTTACACATTTTATCCCAATAGCTCTCGTCTTGAATGAGACCGTGCTTAAGCATTTCTGCTAAGCCTGAACGCATTTCATTTTGTGGTAAGGTATTCAAGAATTGCGTATCAATTAATACCATTTCACTGAAATTGATAACGCCAATTTGATTTTTAAGCACACCTAAATCTACACCGGTTTTTCCGCCTACCGAAGCATCTACCATGGAAAGTAATGAGGTGGGAACATTTATAAAGGCAATGCCCCGCTTAAAGGTGCTAGCGACAAAACCTCCTAAATCGGTGACAACACCACCACCAAGATTAATAAGCAGTGATTTTCTGTCGGCATTCCCATCGGAGAGCGTGCTCCAAACACCGGCACAGGTCTCAATATTTTTATTGATTTCACCGGCTTCAATTTCGATAATTTCGAGATCTTGCTGAGTTTCCACATGAGATAAAAAATACGGCAGGCAATTTTGATGTGTATTGCTGTCTACTAAAATGAAAATTTTTGAGAAATTTGAATTTTTTAAAAAAGCATTCAATTCCTTGTAACATGTTGAATTGAAGTGAATTGAGTATTCGGGAGTCGCTATAGATTTCATAATAATAATGCCAAATATGATGGCATGAAAATAAGTAGAATTTAATTAAAAAAGTATATTAGTATTAAATATATTTGCTTAAAATCTTTAAGGAAATGTCTAGAGCAAAAATATTTAATAACACCGAAATTGCTTTCCAATTAAAAAGTGATTCTGAACTGGAACGTGCTTTCTTTTTATTTAAAATGATTTCACATCAGCCTTTAGTAAGAATAGGAACGGCGGCCACAAATTTTGCCTTAAAAGCAAATTTACCTGTGGAAGGCTTAATCCGTTCTACGGTTTTTGATCATTTTTGTGGAGGCGTTAATGAGGATGATTGTCTTCAGGTTATCGATAATATGTTCGATAAGTCCGTATCTAGTGTTTTAGATTATTCTGTTGAAGGCAAGGAAGCGGAAGAACAGTTTGATGCTGCATTAGATAAAACCTTAGAGATTATTGAATTTGCCTCAGCAAAGGATGCCATGCCAATTGCGGTATTTAAACCTTCTGGATTCGGTCGTTTATTTTTATATGAAAAGAAGGGAGAAGGCATTGGATTCTCTGATGAAGAGCAAAAAGAATGGGATCGCGTTGTCGCGCGCTACCACGCTGTTTGTAAGTTAGCTAAAGCCAAGGATGTGGAGGTATTGATCGATGCTGAAGAAAGCTGGATGCAAGATGCCGCCGATGAATTAGTAGAGGAAATGATGCAGCAATATAATACCGAAAAGGCTATTGTTTATAATACCTTGCAGACCTATCGTTGGGATCGATTGGATTACCTTAAAAGCTTGCACGCACGTAGTGAAAGCGGGAATTTTAAATTAGGAATGAAGATTGTTCGGGGGGCTTATATGGAAAAAGAAAGAGAAAGAGCCCTCGCTAAGAATTATGCCTCACCCATTTGCGAGACCAAAGCAGCTACAGATACAAATTTCAATAATACCCAAAGCTATATATTAAACAATCTCGACGCGATTTCATTATTTATAGGGACTCATAATGAAGAGAGTTCTTATTTAGCAATGGAACAAATGGAGGCCCTTAATATCGCGAAAGATGATAACCGGGTTTGGTTTGGACAACTTTATGGTATGTCCGATCATATTAGCTTTAATCTTGCTAAAGCTGGCTATAATGTTGCTAAATACGTTCCTTTCGGGCCTGTTAAAGATGTGATGCCGTATTTAATACGCCGAGCAGAAGAGAATACCTCTGTGGCAGGGCAGACCAATAGAGAACTCAATTTACTTAAGCAGGAAAAAAAGAGAAGGAAAGTATAAGCTGAGTTTAGCTAAACATGCTTTTATTTTTCTTTGGCATTTTACCATAGCCATAACCATAACCTCTTTTTTGCTTTACACTATTTAAAAGGGCAACCATATTTGGCAATCTTTTTTCGTCGAACATTGTTTGGGCGACATGGAGTTGTCGTTTGTCAATATTATTAGCGCTTACCACAAATAATACCATGTCTGCAAATTTACTTATAAGAAGCGTGTCGGTAACCAGCCCAATAGCCGAGGTGTCTACAATAATGTAATCGTATTTGTTTTTAACCGCGTTGAATAGGATTTCCAAATTATCGTCTAATAAGAGCTCCGCTGGATTTGGTGGTATGGTACCACAAGGAATAATGTCTAGATGGTCATCAACCTTGATAATAACATCCCTAAAATTAATAGTTTCGTCAATGATGTAATTCGTAAGTCCTAAGCCTGTTTTATTGGGAACTTTCAAGTATTTGTTCAATTTGGGCACACGAATGTCTGATTCAATAATTAAAACCTTTTTATTCGAAAAAGATAAGGACTTCGCCAAATTAATAGAGGTATGAGATTTCCCCTCTTTACTTGTCGTAGAGGTTACAAAAATAGTCTTCCCTTTTGTTTTAATCGTATTGGGAAGCATGAAGTCAATATTTGTTCTAACAAGCCTGAAGGCTTCTGCTTTTGCCGAGTAGTCAAATTTATCTATAAAAACGTTTTTAGAATTAGATTTTGGAATATCACCTATATAAGGAATGGATAAAACCCTAGCCAAATCCTGCTTATTTCTTATTTTGGTATTGAGCATTTCTCTGATATATATGATGCTTAATGGAAATAATAAGCCTAATACGAATGCTCCAAGGAATAAAACTTCTTTCTTAGGCCAAATTGGTAATGAATTTGCATAAGCAGCATCAATAATGATTGCATTTGGAGAGGAAACACCATGCGAAATTGCCGATTCTTCTCGTTTTTGTAATAAATAGAGATAAATAGATTCCTTGATGGTTTGCTGACGCTCTACATCTCTAAATTGCCGTTCTTTTTCTGGAGCAGAATATATTTGAGAAGTGATTCTTCGATCCTGCTTGTTTAAAGCGTCTAGTTTTATTTGATATGAAGATTTGATACTCCTCAGGCCGGCATTTAAATTTTGTTTTAGACTTACAATTTGCGCGTCTAAATTTGAAACTACAGGATTTTTTTCACTGGAATTCTTTAAAGTTCGGTTACGCTGCGTAACTAAATCATTGTGTTTTTTTGTTATTTCATTGATAGAATTGTCTTGAAATAACATATTTGATGGAATAAGATTGCTTTTGCTTCCGTTGTTATCGGCGAGGTATTCCATCATATAATCAATTAAGTTGAGCTCTGTAATCGTTGCAATCTGTTGCGCCTCTATATCTCTTTCAGTTTGAAGAAATATACTAGATTGTGAGGAGAGGTCAGTTAATCTATTGTCCTTTTTTATGGTTTCAGAAGTTAAATCAACCTGAGATAATTCGGTTGATACGTCTTTTAATCGGTTATTAATAAAGTCTGAAGTTGTTTTAACCACTTCTATTTTATTAGTGATGACTAAAGTATTATAGGCTTCAATGATATGGTTTAAGATATCCTTAGCCTTTTCTTTAACGGGATCATCCAGTTCTAAATTTATGATACTTGAGTTTTCCCCGGAGCTGGTTATTTTGATTTTTTGATTGTAAAAAGAACTCACCTTTTCAATGGGTGAAATTTTTACGGTCAAATTTTTACCAACTTTCATTTTTGATTGGCTGAAATTTGGTGTGAGGATAAATTCTCCAAAGGACATTTTAATATTATCTCCGAAATTGTATTTTTTATTGATGCCTTTAATTGAAAATTGTGACCTAGAATCAACATGTAAAGTGATAGAGGTGTCAATGGTCTTTAAAAGACTGTCACTTTCTAAAAAGTTTATAGAAACAGGAGGGTTTTTGTAGATTTCAGTTTCTTTGATCTTACCAGTCACATAGTATTGGACTTGTAAGTTTAATTTTTTTACAACATTAGATATAATTGATCTAGAGCCTAATACCTGTATTTCATCAGCGACACTATTGTGATCTTGTTTAAAAAGGCCGTAATCGTTCAGTGCATTAGCCTCTTTAAGTGTGCTTTGTTCTTTGTTATTCGCTATTTTTATAGTAGCAGCAATTTTATAAGTATTTGAAGCGTATCTCAGGTATAAAAACGAAAGGGCAAAACAAATCATGAAACTTAGTAGGAACCATTTCCACTTCACAACATATTTGTCTAGCTGTTCTCTTAAATTCGTATTATTCATTGGTGGTGTTCTCATTGGGGCTAGAGTATTACTTTAATAATATGGCGATTATTGTTGCCAAAGTTCCAACAGCAGAAATAATGACGCCATTATTTTGGTTATAGTTTGAAGATCGGATCTTAGATTTATTAGGTTCGACATAAATCACATCATTTTGGGCCAAGTAATAATATTGGTCATTGACAACATTGATAGAACTTAGGTCGTATTTTGCAAAGCGTTTTTCTCCATTGACTTCTCGTATTAACATAATATTGTTTCGCCTTCCAAAAATTGTTAAATCTCCAGCTAATCCAATAGCCTCGGTAAGAGAAATACGTTCATCCTGAATGGTAAAAGTTCCAGGGCTATTCACTTCTCCGAGTACGGTTATTGTAAAATTTGCCAATCGAATATTCACTATCGGGTTTACGATATACTCGGTTAGTTTTTGCTTTAATAGAGCGTTCGCTCCGCTTCTGGTTAATCCTGCTATTTTAATTAAACCCAGAACAGGGAACTCGATATTGCCATCGGTATCAATTAAATAGGTTTGCATTTTTAGGCTGCCCTGAGCATCAATGACGGAAGTGTTAGTAGATACAGCTTCCAGATTAAAAGGCCTTGCTACAGCAGGGTCTAAAGCAGAAACTCTTATAGTGAGCAAATCATTGGTTTTAAAGCGCAATACAAAATCTTGTTTTTTTGCTATGGTTGAAATAGGCTCATCTTGAAAATAGATGATGTTTTTTTTTGAAGCGCAGGAGCCCAATAGCATAATCATGGATAATAGGCTGAGTTTTATAACTGTATTTCGTTTTAACTGGATTTTCATTTTGTGGTTTTAATTTTTGTGGCATCTAAAACTTCAAATTTTGAGTTATTAGAGACGTATTCGGGAACAATATCTTTCATTTTTGAGACAATCTCAATATTTTGGCGATATAAGTTTTTATGATATAAATCTAATATTTTATTTTTTATAATTTTAGTATCAATTTTTTTACTCTTTGCAATCATGATTTTTTCATGATAAGTGCGCTTAATATTTTCACCATCGGCTAATAGCTCTTCGTAAATTTTCTCTCCAGGGCGTAGTCCAATAATCTTAATAGCGATGTCCTCTGGATAGTTTAAACCAGAAAGTTTAATCATGTTGACCGCCAAATCAAATATTTTAACAGACTCTCCCATGTCAAAGACGAAAATTTCTCCACCATAGCCCATAGCAGCAGCTTCCAATACTAGAGAGCAGGCTTCCGGAATGGTCATAAAGTAACGCGTAATCTCAGAATGTGTTACGGTTAATGGGCCTCCGAGTTCTATCTGTTTTTTGAATAAAGGAATAACAGAGCCATTAGAGCCTAAAACATTACCAAACCGTGTAGTGATAAACTTTGTTCTTCCAACACCCTTAAGACATCTAATATAGAGTTCCGCAATGCGTTTGGTCGCTCCCATGACATTGGTGGGGTTAACCGCCTTATCTGTAGAGATCATCACAAATTTAGAAACGCTGTATTTTACGGCTAACTCTGCAATATTAATGGTACCACCAACATTGACCTTTATAGCTTCCTGAGGATTGTTTTCCATTAAAGGCACATGCTTATAGGCTGCCGAATGAAAAATGTGGTCAGGTCTATTGTCTATAAGAACACGTTCCATTCTAACGGGGCAACCAACATCTGCGATGACAATTTCAAAGTTTTCAACGTCATTTTGAATGAATTCCTGCTGAATATCATATAACTGGGATTCAGCAATGTCGACCAGGATGAGTTTTTTATATTTAAAATTACAAAGATTTCTAGCGATTTCACTTCCTATGGAACCGGCAGCTCCAGTAATTAGTACGACTTTATTGCTATACTCATCTGCAAGGATTGGATTTTCAAAACTAATAGGCTCTCGTCCAAGTAAATCCTCAATATTAACATCTTTTATTTGACTCGCTTGAAGATCTCCATCAATCCATTGCTTTACAGGAGGTACGATTTTAACATTTACCGATTTTTCGAAAAAATTACTCGAAATATTAAGTAGCCTATGATAGTTTATATTTTGAAAGGATATAATAATATCATCGATATCATGCTTCTTAATAAAATCCATATCGATATGATCCAAGCTATAAACATTGAGCATGTTTATCTTTTTGTTGATCATACCTTCATCATCATCAATAAAACCTACGACTTCAATATTTGTTTTAATGTCGTTTGTAATAGCGTCATAAGTGATATTTCCCGAGCTACCAGCGCCATAGATTAAAACTTTTGTTTTGGTTTTTATCTTAGATATGATAGATTTATAAATGCCCTTGACAAAGAATTTAGACGATATTAAGAAGAGGATATTTAAAAGTAAATGAATATAAATAACAGAACCTGAAATATTGCAGGGGATAAAAAAGTTATAACGCTTGGTAAGATAGGTTATAAGCAATAATACCGTAGCCATTATATTAGTACCAATGATAATATTTATAACATCTTTAGCTCCTGTAAATCGGACGATGCCTTTATAAGATCCAACAACTAGAAAACTTGATACTGCAGCAAATAGAACAAATGGCGTTTCATTGAAAAATTTCTGAAAATCAAATTCAAACTTAAAATTATAGCGAATAAAATAAGCTAGAAAGAAAGTTAATATTACTAAGCTTACATCAAATAATAGGACAAGCCATTTTGAAGCATATTTTTGCGATATCTGATATAGTTTATCTTTAAACATCATTAGGCATTCGGTATAGGTTAAATGTTATATAAGCTTAGAGTTAAATTCATTTCACAATAATAATCATCGATTTTCATCAACTTTTAAATGCAATATCCAAACCTGAGCATATAACTTATTTGGGGCGCTTTAGAACAACTAAAAATCTCAATTATACATTCTTGTTAATGAGTATTCTGGTGAACAGAAAATAAACTCATGAGAATTTAAGATTTGCATTTGTTATACGAGCATGGTAAATATCAATGTTTATACAGCATTCATCAAATAAAAACGATAAATAACTAATTTCTACGATTTTAAAAAATGAAGTTTGTGCTTCATCTTTAATACTAGGCATTTCATCGTATTAGTCAAAATAGGGAGATAATTTTATGCAAATTATGGAGAAATTTGCTAAAAGTGCATTATTTTCATCAGGAACTTTTTGTTTCTAAAAAAAATCACACTCAAAACCGCAAATATCTACTATTGAGAGACTTGAATTTGAGTATGATGATTGTAAATTATAATTTGAACTAAAAGTTAGCCTTTATTGTGTTTGATTTAGCGATATTTGAACAGCGCTTTTGAATTTTTTATGTATAAATATTTTATAATTAATGACTGATAATCCCTTCAACAAAGATTCCTTTAAAAAAATATGGTTGAAGTATTTTAATAATTCTAGGGAAGGTGAAGCTTTTAGTTTTATAAGCGGAGTAAGTTTTGTGAAACACAAAAGTTTACCGGTTTTTGTCAATATTGGTAAAAACTTAACGGATGGATTGACCTATGAATTAAATGCCAATAGTGAAAAAGATTATAAGGCTAAAGTATTTTTAATTAGAGACATTCCTTCCTATCATAGTCTAGGATCTCCAAGTTCTGATGGAGATTTAAAGTTAAAAAAGGTTTTTCAATACGAAGGTTATACCACTGAAATATCAAATTATGAAAACTTGGATCAATATATGAGATCCATTTTTAAATCGAATAGTAGATATAAGTTTAGAAGAAATATGGAGCGCTTAGAATCCTGTTTCGAGATTAAATACACCATGTACCACGGTGAGATATCACCAGAAGAATTTAAACGTGTTTTTGATAGCTTTTATAAATTATTAGAAAAGAGATATACCGATAAACAGGAACGCTGTGGGGAATTAAACCCCGAATTATGGGCTTATTATTCTGAGCTTGCCTATACGATGATCAACGAAAAATCTGCCTCATTATTTGTGATATATAATGGTGAAAGACCTATTGGCATCACTTTTAATTATCATTTTGGATCCGTGTTTATTGAAGCTTTAACTGTTTTTGATATTGATTATTATAAGTTTAATATTGGACATACTACAATTTATAAGTTGCTGGAATGGAGTTTTAATAATGGGGTTTCCCTTTTTGATTATACTCATGGTGATTTTGATTATAAGAAAAGATGGAGTAGTAGCAGGTATCAAAAAAGTCATCATTTATTGTATGATTCCTCGTCTTGGCGCTGTTGTGTGATCGCTTTTTTTATTGAAAAGAAGTTTAATTTAAAGCGATTATTAAGAGATAAAAAGATCATCAAAAAATATCATAATTTTAAATTTAAGTTGTCCCAAGGACCTTCAAAATCCGGGTTGGTTTTTGACAGGTTTAATATTGAAGAAACGGGTATGGAGGATTTAAATGAAAATTCTTCCAGAGAAATAATGCTGTATGAAGAGGGGCATTACGCCTTGAGAAAAGCTGTTTTTGATCATTATTACAAGCATCCGGAGCCTTTAGCACAAGTAAAATTCTTTAGAAGCAATGTCAATGAAAACAATTATTCTGCCATGGGTTTAAAGCATAATTTAAAAATTGAAAAAGTATTGATTAAAAGATGATAACTAATAATCCTTTCTTATCTAAAGTCTTTAGCACAATTTGGTTAAAACATTTTGCTAATAACAAAAGCACATTCCAGTTTGAGTTTATTAAAAATGTCAGCTTTTTAAAGCATAAATACTTCCCTTTTTATTTCAATGTAGGAAAGAATATCACCAGCGGGATGTCTTATAGCTTAGATAATCTCAAAGAGAACAACTCATATAAAGACCGAGTTTTCTTAATTTATGATGTCCCAGAATATTTTGAAATAGAATCAGATTTAGGATTATCAGGACTTAGGGTTACTAAAGTAAGACAGTATAATGGGTATTTGCTAGATTTGAAACCCTATGACAATTTTAATGACTTATTATTGAGTTTTAATTCAAAAAAACGTTATAAATTTAAAAAGAAGAAACTTCAATTAGAAAAAGATTGTGATATCAGTTATACC
>Ga0105356_10002530_pt1 | contig 18209 bp, 15 predicted proteins | sample GOMGulsemesocosm_3_FD_83502 | JGI IMG/M metagenome (GOLD analysis project Ga0105356, IMG submission 83502) | Methane-oxidizing microbial communities from mesocosms in the Gulf of Mexico - GOM9D Gulf of Mexico | ecosystem: Environmental > Aquatic > Marine > Cold seeps | place: Gulf of Mexico...
AAGTCGGCGTGCGCGCCCACCGGCGCATAAATACGGCAGGCCATGCCCTGTTGCTTTAACAGAGTGTCGTAGAGCGCTTGACCCATGCCGTGCAAACGCTGAAATTCATAACCCTGTCTTTTCTCAAAGCTCAAACCGTCGTCCAAATTCAATATACTGGCAACGCTGTAAGCGTTGTGGGTGGCAAACTGTGGGTATAAATACGAGCGGTAAGCCAGCAGGCGCTTGGCACATGCCTGATAGGAAACATCGGTCGAAACCTTGCGGGTAAATACAGGGTAATCACTGAGCCCCGCCTGCTGACTCCACTTAATTTCAGAGTCCCAATAGGCACCCTTTACCAAGCGCACCGTTAGTCTACGACCAACGCTTTCAGCCAGTTGCTTAGCCCACTCAATGACAAACAGCGCGCGCTTTTGATAGGCCTGAACCGCCAAACCAAAGCCGTCCCAACCATCAAGTTCCGGGTCGCGGAACAGCAACTCGATGATTTCAAGCGACAACTCCAAGCGGTCCGCCTCCTCGGCGTCCACCGTCAAACCAATACCGTGGCGCTTAGCGGCCAGTGCCAACCGTTTTATACGCGGCACTATTTCTGCAATCACTCGATGGCGCTGACTGTATTCATAGCGGGGGTGAAGGGCCGACAGCTTGACCGAGACACCTGGTTTACTGAGCGTGTCTCGCTGTGAGCTCGCACACCCAATGGCCTCTATAGCGTCCATATAGCGAACGCAATACAGCTTGGCAGCGGCGTCCGTGCGGGCCCCCTCACCGAGCATATCGTAGGAATAGCGATAACCTTTGGCCTCCTGACACTCAGCCCGCTGCAACGCATCCACAATGGTTTTCCCCATGACAAATTCGCTGCCCATAGCCTTCATGACGCAACCGACCGATGCGCGGACCAACGGTTCGCCTAGGCGCTGCAACACAGTCTTAAGCAGAGGTGACGGGTCAAAGTCAGAACCTTCACCCCGCACCAATTTGCCAGCCCACAGCAAACCCCAGCTTGACGCGTTGACGAAAGGGGAATCACTCTGGCCTAAGTGCGCAGACCAATCGCCCTGCCCAAGCTTTTCTGAGATCAAGGCGTAGCCGGTTACTGTATCCGGTACACGCAACAGTGCCTCGGCCAGGCACATTAAGGCGAGACCTTCATCAGAGGATAATGAGTACTCCCGCAGCAGGGCCGTCATACTGGTTCGCGCTATCGGAAGTTGGCGGATCTCTAATATCAATTTCTCGGCATCGCGTTGAATACGCTCTACCACATCCACAGGCATTGCAGCCGCCGCCAGCAACTCATCAACGACCGCGTCCTCAACCATGCGATAACGATCACGCATAGCCTGCTGCAAGGCAGTAACGCTAGGGAATGATTCGCGTGTCAGTACCATAGGACCTCTATGCCGTGAACCCTGAGCAAGCGCCTCCACCAAACTGAGGCATTTACCTAAGTACAGCAGATCCCCCCAAAAACAAACGAAAATCGACTTAGCAGGTAACCCGTGGCTCTCCGGCTAGCCCCCCAACACATTTATCAATCGATCAAGATTCCAGATATACTGTCGTTCTTAATTTTACCTGCCGTTTATACAGGTTGACGCTGAAATCACTCGCCTTCAAGCGGCTGTGGTTCGATCGAGCCAGAACCGAATCATTAGCGCCCCAAAAACCCTGTAAGTACCAACATAGAGACGCCCCTTGCCAGATACTTCACTCACGCCCATCAAGCCACTAACCACGCTACCTGCGGGGGCTAGACGCTTTTCTGTTGCCCCGATGATGGATTGGAGCGATCGTCATTGCCGCTACCTGTGGCGCCTTATCTCTAAGCAGACGCTACTCTATTCGGAGATGGTCACCACCGGCGCGTTGATTCACGGCGATGCCTCACGCTTTTTACAATTCAACAGCGAAGAGCAGCCCGTGGCTTTGCAGCTCGGCGGCAGCGACCCTACGGATCTTGCAAGCTGTGCGCGTATGGCGGAGAAATGGGGCTACAACGAGGTGAACCTCAACTGTGGCTGCCCCAGTGACCGCGTGCAAAACGGCATGATCGGCGCCATATTGATGAAACACCCCACACGGGTCGCCGATTGTATGAAATCCATGCAGGATGCCGTGTCGATTGATGTCACCATCAAGCACCGTATCGGCGTCGATGATATGGAAGATTACGCTGGGCTCGTCGACTTTGTCGGCACCATTGCCGACACCGGCTGTCGGACGTTTGTGGTTCACGCACGCAAAGCCTGGCTACAAGGCCTCAGTCCCAAGCAGAACCGCGAAGTGCCGCCCCTGCAATATGAGATGGTCTACGATTTGAAGCGACAATTTCCAGAGCTGGAGATCATTCTTAATGGCGGGCTGCACTCTATGGCCCAGTGCAAAGATCAGCTACCGCACCTAGACGGGGTGATGGTAGGCCGCGAAGCCTACAGCAACCCGTACTTGCTGGCGGCGGTGGATCACGAAATTTACGGCGCTGCGTGTGAGGCTCCCAGCCGTCTCGAGGTGGCCGAACAGTTCATGGCGTATTGCCAACAGCAGATTGATAATGGCCTAAAGCTTAAATACATGTCACGGCACATGCTGGGGTTGTTTCAGGGTGAATATGGCGCGCGGGCTTTCCGCCGCTATATCAGCGAAAATGCCTATAAAGAGGGTGCTGGTATTGAAGTCTTAGAACAAGCGCTCAAACTGACTGAGAAACCCATTACCGCTTACTGACCCAACATGGGTTAAGTTGATTCACGCAGAGGTCCGTTATGCTAAGTAAAATCCAAAAATTCTTCGAAAAAACACTGCAAGAACCTGCGCCGACACTTTCACACGAGGAAAAACAACTCGCGGCCTGCGCACTGATGGTGGAAGTAGCGGCGATCGACGAACACTTTTCAGACATTGAGCTCGCCGCACTGGGACAAGAAATGCAGCGTCAATTCCGCCTGCCTGCGGATACAGCCAGTGAGCTGATTAAACGGGCGCGGGTCGAACAGGACAGAGCGGCATCACTGCATCAGTTCACGCAACTGGTGAATGACCATTGTGATACCAATGAAAAATTTGAGTTGATGGTGGGAATGTGGCGTATAGCCTTTGCCGATAACCACCTCGACAAGTACGAAGAGTACATGGTGCGCAAGGTTTCGGAGCTGATCTATGTCGGCCACAGCGATTTCATTCGTTCAAAGAAAATCGCTAAACAGGGATAACTAAGAGGCGGGGGAAAGCCATCAGCAGCTCTCGAGTGTCTTTACTAGGTCTTGAAAAGTCTCTCGATTTTCTTCGTTTAATGCCATAAGCACGCGGTGTGCTTCGAGTACTTTTTGCCGAGTGGTACACTCGTCTTCTGTGTCTTCGAGTAAACACACGGCCGCGTCGATGGTGGTGGGCGCTTCATTGATAATATCGAAAATCTCCCCAAACCCCATGGAATCCAACAGCCGATTCATACTTGGGGAGGTCGACAATACCGCTGGTCGTAACTGTTTTCGACTGTCGGCAAGAATGGATATTTTGGCCATCAAACCAAGCGTTGTACTGTCTACCAATTCCGCCTTGGTCAGGTCAAAAATAATAGAGCAAAAATCATCGCGGCTGAACATATCATCGATGAAGCCATCAAAAGACACACAAAACGTCAGGCGTACATCGCCCTCCATTCTGATAACGTAAACACCGTCATGGTCGGCAACCCAAATCTTACCTGGCTGCATAAACAAACCTCTTATGCTTCAAATCCATCATTATCAACCACACACGAAGTAGCGGTCTACTCATGCTATTGCGAGCTCTCAAAATCGCGGCGGATACTGAGCACCGCGATGTCATCTGGTGCTGATTTTAGCGTATCCAGCTGCAGCGCGCTCAACACTTGCGTGAGATTCTGCGCATTGCCGGACATCAACTCCAAAAGATACGCCTCTTTCTCCAGTAGATCCTTGGGTGGCAGTACCTCCAACACACCATCGGAAAAACCGATCAGTGAGGCGCCCTCAGGGAAATCCGCCTCAAATACACCCCACTCCTGTTGAGGGAAAAGCCCCAGTGGGCGCCCTTTCCCCTCTAGGTAGTATGCGCCACTTGCATCGCTGATCAAAGGCATGGGCAGGTGCCCCGCAACAGAGTAGCGCAGCTTATTCTCCTGCATATCAATGATGCCCGTAAAGCAGGTCATATGATGACCCAGCTTGGAGGCAAGCAGCTCTTCATTTAATGCATACAAAAACGGATTATGACCTTCATCATTAACCCAGTTGTCTTGTATCACCAAACCTTGCTCGACCAATGCGGTTGAGACATGTTTAAGCCAAATAGTCGCGAAGGCAGAGGAGGCCCCGTGCCCCGACACATCGGTCAGGTAAAACGCAAAATAGCGGTCGTCGTAGTAGGCGAAGTCTATAAAGTCTCCGCTCAAGTACAGCGATGGGATGATTATGTGCTCGGTGATATAACCGTTTTTGGTCACAAAGGGCGATGGGGGTAACAACTGCTGCTGAACTCTGCGCCCGGCCTCATGGTCCTTTTCAAGGATCTGTAAGGCTTCCTTCAATTCTTGGTTGGCCCCCTCGAGGTCTTCTCGGTAGCGGCGGTTTTGCTCAAGCAGTTCACGACGCTCTAAACTTTTCGAGATCGCGTGCACCAACATTTCCATATCAGCCAAAGGCTTTATCAGATAGTCCACAGCCCCCAGGCGCAAAGCTTCGACTACATCGCCCATCACCCCAGCGCCGGAGATCACAATAACGGGCGTGTCGGCATTTAACCGATGAACTTCATCCAGTAGGTGCAGACCATCCATTCCCGGCATACGCAAGTCGGTCAGTACAAGGTCTGGACTGTGCTGCTGGAAAAGCTCTAAACCTTGCTGGCCATGATTGGCCTCAATGACGTTAAAACCGCTGTCTTCAAGATAGGCGACCACGCTCTGGCGCACAATCCTATCGTCATCAATGACGAGTAATTTCCGTGTTCCATCAGGCATTACCTTACGGGCTCCAGCACCTAGCTCTCGATTTTCATGGCATCGAGGAGGCTTTTTATAGACAGCTATTTTGACCAATTAGATGAGGCAAACATTACTACTATCACAGTGGCCACGCAAGCTGTTCAAAACCCTAAAACTAGGGTAGTTTTGGAGCTGTATAATACAGCTTGATCAAATACAGACCAGATTTACAAACACCTTGGTAGCTTGCGAGGCCAAGATAAAATAATAACAGGAGTTGCTGATGAACTTAGCCAGTCGTGATTACAGCGAAAAACGTAATTTCATGCGCATGATGATTAATGCTCCCGCGTCCCTCACCCTTACTGCCGATCAATCTACCGTCACCGGTAGCTGTCATGACCTTAGCGCCAACGGTATGCAGGTTGCTTTGGACAAAGCCTTGCCGGTGGGTACCGAAGCCCATATCACCATCCAATCACCACAGGGTGATCGACCAATGATGAAAGCCCGCATAGCGGTTACCAGAATCATCAGCAATCCCGACGAACCCTGCTTGGCCGGGATGGAAATACTAGAGATCTGTGACTAACCAATAGCGCATTAAAGCCCCGAAAGCAGGCACCATAAAAAAGCCCGCACTCTCAGCAAGAGCGCGGGCTTTTTTGTCGTAAATTCGAGTTTATAGCGTTCAATCAGAAGCCATCATCACCAAAGTCACCGCCAAAATCATCTTCGACCTGGCCGTCATTAATAAGGTAATTACGACGCTGTAAGAAAGCATCACGCATGAAGACATATCTATCCCCGCTGATTAGGCTTTCCGCCGCCAGCAGATTTGCACGAAGCCCCACCAGCTCTGTTGCCCACAGACTGTTGCGAGTGGGTACATGGTCTACACGACCAATTGGATCTGCAAGAGAGTTAATGGGCAAACCACCAACATCACGTACCGTACTCGGGCCCAGCAGTGGCAGAACGACATAAGCTCCCTGCCCTACACCCCAAGCCGCCAGCGTCTGCCCAAAGTCCTCACCATCACCCTTAGGCAAACCCATGTGTTTTGCGACATCAAAAAAGCCAGCTAGGCCCAGCGTCGTATTGACCACTAAGCGCCCCGTGTCATTGCCCGCCTGGGACAGCTTTCCCTGCAATAGGTCATTGGCGATATTTCGCACCTCTTTAAGGTTCGAAAACACATTAGAGAATCCATGTTCAAGCTGATCAGGCATCACGGCTTGGTAGCCTTTGGCAACGGGTTTTAAAAAGTACCGATCCAGCGTGTCATTGAAGGCAAACATTGTGCGATTAAAACCTTCCCATGGGTCGACGGTATCCGTCGACTCTGCGGCCAGCACATTGCCTAACGGCGCGCTCACTAAAGCCAGTACCAGCACCGCGTTACGCAGTTGTTGTGTCCATCTCATTGTATTCTCCTTGCGCCTATAACAGGCAACATACCAGCAGTATATAAAAACGTACGTAATGACGTCCAAGCACTTCGCACGCCCCCAGACCAAGTATTACAACCGTAATCTGTTCTGATCAGCACGCCCAGTAAACAACGTCTATTGGTAGCGAGTAAAAGATACATTTTATCCGCTCACCCAGCGTATGTAAAAGAGCAGATCAACATTTACTAAAAAGGCTGCGGTGAGTTACCACGGCAGTCTTCGAGAATAGTAGAGGATTTCGTACTGGGGGGTTACTGCTCTGCACAGGTAAATTGGTAGTGCAATAAATAACCTGTTTCAGCGGCTACCACCCACTCCTTCTTCTTGCTCCAGCCCGCCGAGCAGTATTGAGCCATCTGTACATAAAGGCCATTTAAAGCTGACTGCGGACCACCGGTTAAGGTAAAGGGCTCACGAATATTGAAGGTAACCCCCGCATTACTTTGCGCAACCTCAGCAACAGAGGCCGCATCCGCGCTCATCGCCGTTGCGGCTTTTGCTGTAGAGGTTAGCGCAGCAGGCGTTTTTACTTGATCAGCGTAGGCGGTCACCACCTTGCCCGTCTTGCCGAAGAAGTTGGATTTTGATTCAGGGTCATACAAAGTAACGGGGTCTTTTGAGCATTCAACGTGCATGGCGTGAAAGTCTAAGCTGTCGGCCATATCCACGGCGTCTTCACAGTTGGTCTCCGCATTTAACAGCCCCGAGGCGAATAAACAAACAGTGGCTATCAGTAGGTGTTTCATTTTTATCTCCTATCGCTCTACTCTAGCGCGATGATAATTCTTACTTAACATTTACTTCTTGAGTAAAAATCACTCTCGAAACAATAAGAAAGGGGTGCCTAAGCACCCCTTTCTTAACATCAAGCTCAAGCAAGCTTGATTAGAACTTGTGCTCCATACCCACACCGAACACTTCCTCTTCGGCCTCTGTACCACTAGCCGTATCAGTATTCTCTGTGTAGTAAGCGAATATTTTGGTCTTCTTCGCCAGTTTGTAATCTAGGCCCAGAGAGAAGGTTTCTTCTTCTTTTTGATTCTGGCTGTCTTCAATTTCACCGTACTGCCCCTTTACAGTAAAGCCATTACCCAGCTTGTACTTAGCAGACAAGAAGTAACCGTCCTCGTCTTTAGCCGTGCTGTCCGCGTTGTCTTCGCTGGTCTGGTACATAGCGCCAACTTGCAGGTCACCCATGCTGTACTGAGCAACCAAACGCATTAGGTCCTGATTGTCGATGTCCTGGTCGCCAGACAGGGCAACATACACGTTATCCACGCTGTAACTTAACGCGTAGGACAATCCGTCAAGGCCATCATCATCATTACCGTCCTGGTCAACGTCGTCACCTTCGGAAGCTACGGCCATCAAAGAAGCCGAGAAACCGCTCATCTTGGGCGTGGTGTACATCACCATGTTAGACACACGGTTTTCACCTTCAAATGTGTGTTTGATATCGCCGCTCAGGTCGCCGAAAAGATCGATTTTCTTCTGCGACAATTTTGCTGGGGTGTCGTGTTTACCCACAATCACTGTACCAGCAGAACCCGTCAAACCGACGTAGATGTTACGCTGTTCAAACTCATCATGGCCATCCGCTGTTTTACCTGAATCACCATCATCGACATATATTTCGAATTCGGCTTTATAAATAGCGTAAAGGCCTTTCGAAAGTTCCGTCTTACCCTTCACGCCAATACGTGATGCGTTGCTGTTCACTTCGGTTACAGAATCAGTACCATCATCAACAGAGTCAAGAGTAACGCTGATTTTCCCGTAGATCTGACCGTCGATTGGGCCTACAGCGAAAGCAGACATAGGCATTACAGCGGCGATTGCCAAAGGCAGTAGAGCTTTTTTCATGGTGTCATCCCCAAACTTTATTTTTAGTAGTAACCGATTATTTACTCGCTTTTAACGAACCCCGTTACCGGTGATCACGTTATGAAAAGCATCCTGCACAATGAATGTGTCAGTAATATGACCAACGCTTAAAAACTTAGGTTTTAATTGCGTTTTTGCAAGTAAATGCAGCGAATACCACACTAAAGGAATAACTATATAAATCAATAAGTTAGTAGATAAAAACAACTAATCAAAATAAAAATCGGGCTACTTATTATAAAATAATGTCACAGGTTTGTAATTTTAGTAATAAATCATGCCCCATCGAGACAAAAGCCTGTAAATCTGGAAATTGGCTTTCTTCACCTAGCTGCATCAACAACGCACGACCAGAGCTGTGCTCCTGAGCTGAAAGTAACTGCAATAGTCGCACCGTCAGTGCGTTACTTTCCATAAACTGAACTTCATCTAAACGGTTTCGGTACACCAGTAGAAAGGTCGGCTGCTCTGGCGCGACGTTCGGCTGATAATCAGGCCCAATGTGATGCACAGGGAACTGGTATGACAGGGTCCACACCAGTGGTGAGGCAACCGGTAGCTCTTCAAGCAGGTCCTGCGTGAGCACCTCTTGAGCTGTGACAGGTAAGACCTCCTCCGATACATCCAGCGCCAGCTCAACCCATTCATAGTGCGCAAGCTCTAACATAAACACTGGGTCGCATGCTTGCATCTCCCTATCGTTCTGCAGATACTTGAGAAACTCCTCACTAATCTCAAGAAAATAAGGGCTATGGCACTCATGCGTCACGATAAAATCACGTACTAACCGCTGCCAATCGCTCTGATTATACAGCTGCCTTAAAACAGGAAAGCCACCAGAGATAAAGCCTTCGATGTTGTTAAAGATCAAATCCTCGTAGATTTTTAGACGACGAGCTTCCAGCGGCTGCAAGGATTCCGGCAGTGGGGCTTCTGGATTGCGAAGGTATTGACCTAGGTCACGTTGAACGTGTTGAAAACGGCTCACTGAATTCACTCTAATAACAATTGATGGACCAAATTACCTAAGCGGGCTTGTCTAAACTGGGTTGTCTAAACGGCGCCATCTAAACAATAATCGTTTGCTGGGAGGGAAACTGCTGAGCCCCCTCGTAACGCGCCTGTATGTCTCGAATGGTCTGCACCTCAGTTAACAACTCGGCAACAGGCGGAATATTAAAGTCGCGCTCAAGCAGGGTCGGCATCACCCCAAAATGTTGGTAGGCCGCCTCGAGAATATCCCAAACAGGGTCAATAACATCGGCGCCATGGGTATCCACACGTAAATCTTCAGCCTCGTCAAAATGGCCTGCGACGTGCACATAGGTCGCCTTTTGAGCGGGCAGTTTTTGTAAGAATTCGATCGGGTCGTAATGATGATTAATGCTGTTCACATAGATGTTATTTACATCCAACAGTAAATCACAGTCGGCTTCAGCAATGACGGCGTTGATAAAATCAATTTCGCTCATTTCCTGCTGGGGCGCGCAATAATAGGAGACATTCTCCATGGAGATACGTTGCTCCAAGACATCCTGTACCTGACGAATACGCGCCGCGACGTGTTTTACCGCATCACAGGTAAACGGTATCGGCATAAGATCGTAAAGGTGACCTTTATCACTGCAGTAGCTTAGGTGCTCTGTGTAGTGACGAATATCGTGTTGTTTTATAAAGGCTTTGATATCACTCAACAGGTTCATATCAAGCGGATCGGTTGAACCAATCGACAGTGATAGGCCGTGAGCAACAAAAGGAAAACGTTCGGTATAGGCACGAAACTGCTTGCCCATCCGTCCACCAAGATGAATCCAGTTTTCGGGAGCAACCTCCATAAACTGAACGTCTGTGGGGGTTACATCAGTCAGGGGCGCCAGCAAACTGCGCCGAAGCCCCAAACCCGCACCCGCTACCAAGCGCTCGACACCAATGTCAGAGGCCTGGCCGGCTGCGCTTTTACTACGCGGTTTAAGCATAAAACGAACTCATTTAGCTCCGCACTTACCTTCACCACATTTGCCTTCTTTCATGGTCTTTGCTTCGGCTTTATTCTCGCCGCATTTACCTTCACCACACTTACCTTCTTTCATAGCCTTGGCTTTGCTCTCGCCGCATTTACCTTCACCACACTTGCCTTCTTTCATGGCCTTGGCTTTGCTTTCGCCGCATTTACCTTCACCACACTTGCCTTCTTTCATGCTCTTGGCGTGGTCTTTGGCTTTGTTCTCGCCACATTTTCCTTCACCACACTTACCTTCGTGTTCTTTACCCGCCAAGCTATAACCTGAGCTGAGCTCAGTCGCTGCAAATGGATTCTCCGCGGCGGAAGCAATAGGGGCCAGAGCCGCTGATGCGACAAATGCGATGCCCACTGCGGCCGCCAAAGGTTTTATCATTGTTTTAGCCATTATTCTTTTCTCCTAGAAAACGATTGCTCAAAAATTAGTGTTGTATGTCAATGTTTGTGATCAATATCTTACAGATTCCGCAACCTTGGTAAAGGCAGTTGCTGCATCGTGCATACTCTGACATAGGCTCTCGGATGAAGTTCAAAGAAATGTAAATAAATGACAAGATCACAGCACTAGTTGTAACGGATTTAGATATGGGCAGCAACCATCGACGGCAAACTATGCCGACTGGCGAACAAAAGCGGGGCCTTTTTGTTTATTTTCAAGCCAGTGATGCAGTACCAAAAATTGACCTTCACAGGTGCATCGATGGGTTAACCGTGAGGTTTGACTGTAGTTTCGTTGGCTACCGCCACGGCGACTCGGCCCCACCGGCTGTGCATCGTGACGACCCGACATCGCCAACCACAGCCGAGTATCCCCAATTGGCCCCTCAGGTGGCGAGCGGCCAAGAAAAAATTAAGCTGGGGGCAAGCCTTGCGCCTCAGGACTTCAAGCGAGCGACCCTGCCCAAAAATACGCTGCTTATATAACAACGATTTAAGGAAGGCGGCAGGCGCCCCACAGCGACAGCGGTAAACGTGCTATTCAGATTCTTTCCACAACTTATTGAGACGCTTCGCCGACACCGGCATCAAGGTTCTTAACGACTGCGCAAACAAGGACACTCGGTACTCTTCCAGCATCCAGCGGTATTGCTGTAACTCCGGCTTACCCAGCACCAGTGCATGGCCTTCTTTTTCCAGACGCGTGTACCAACGCTCCGACAAAGAGTCCATTTCCAATGTCCAGACCTTGTCTTTCTGTATCTGTGACGGTGCCTTCTCTAGACGCAACAACATCGCTTTTAAGTAACGCGGGTACTGCTGAAACCAGTTGGCCGGCGTTTCAAACAAAAAACCTTTGTATATAAGCTGTTGTAACTGCTTATTGATATCGCCTGCGGCAATGGCGATGGCCAATGCATTTTTATTGCCCTTAATGGTCTTCTTAATGGACACGACAGAGGCCAAAGTATCCACCAAGGTTTTTGCTATGCCTTGCGCCCGTGCGGTTACCTCTTCACGCCCCTGCGCCAAGCACGCCTCAAACTCGATTTCATTTTTAGGCAAAACAGTACCGTCTGCAAAACAACACTGGCGCACCGCCGCCATGATCATGTCGTCGACCACCTGTTCACGCTTACCCAAATCAACCACCGTTAGGCCTAAGTCCTTCCCCTTGAGCAGCTCCTTGCGTAGGTATTTAACCGTGACCGACATATTCAACAGCGCTAGGCGACACAGACCACGCTCAGTTTCAAATCTAGACTCAATGGGATTATCCCGGAGTTTTAGCGCAACACTGTCGCCCTTATCTATCAACGCAGGGTATGCGCTGATATTCATACCTGCGCGTTTGAGCTTAATCGTGTCCTCAAAAGTGTCGAAATCCCAATGAATAATACCTTCACGCTCAATACCATCGTCCTGTGTTTGCAGCGTTTGCTGCAATTGGTCGCGGTATTTCTCACGCAGGCTAAGCAAATCACGGCTCTGCTCTAATACGCGCCCCTGGTCATCCACCACCTGAATATTAAAGCGGTAGTAGTCCTCCAGCTGCACCTGCGCCCACACGTCACGGGGCACCGTCACCAGCGTTTGGCGCTTAAGTTGATGGTCCAGCGCCTCTATTAGCGAGGTGTTGTCGGCCTTAAGTGATTGCAGCGCCTTGTCGACCACCGAGGGCACCGGCACAAAATTCTTACGCCACTGTTTCGGCAGCGCTTTCAGTAGTGCAATGCACTTCTCGCGTAAAATACCGGGAATCAACCACTCCAAGCGCTGTTCCGGCACCAAATGTAAGGCGGCAACAGGTACCTGAACGCTGACACCATCGGCCGGGTGGTTGGGCTCAAAGTGGTAGCTGAGCCTGAATTCAAGCCCATCACAGACCAACCGCTCGGGGAACTGCGCTTCGGTAATGTTGCTGGCATCGTGCTGCATCAACTGCTCACGCCCTAAATACAACAGCTGCGGTTTTTCTTGTTCGATGTCTTTGCGCCAGCGCTCAAAGCCGGCCAAATTCACCACGTTCGCGGGGATACGTTCATCAAAGAAACGGTAGACTGCCTCATCATCTACCAAGATATCGCGGCGTCGTGATTTGGCTTCCAACTCATACAGCTCCGCCACCATGGTCTGGTTTGCGATGAAGAACTTTCCGCTTGCACGTGCCTTACTGCCGCCTTTCATGCTCTCTGCGTAGCGCCCTTCTACCAGCGCCGCACGAATAAAAACCTCACGGGAGGCGACGGGGTCTATTTGACTAAAGCTCACCCGCGCTTTTTCAATCAAGATCAAGCCGTACAGACTGACCCGTTCATAGGCCATCACCTGCCCAGCCTTAGCATCGTAATGAGGCTCAAACTGTTGGCGCTTCACCAGATGCGTTGCCGCATCCAAGATCCAGTTAGGTTCGACTTTCGCCACCTGGTGGGCAAACACTTTCGAGGTTTCCAGCAATTGTCCCGCCACCATCCACTTGGGTGACTTCTTCGACTGGCTAGAACCAGGGAAAATCATAAAGCGGCGATTGCGTGCCCCCAGATACTCTCGGTCTTCCGCTTTATTGCCTACCATGCCCAGCAAACCAGGCAACAGTGCTCGGTGGAGGCTCTCGTAGCTCGCCGGTTCCGTATTCTGTTTCAGCTTTAACGGTTTAAGCGCCGTCAGTAATTGGTGATGCACCTCACGCCATTCACGTAAGCGCAGGTAAGATAAAAACTCCCGCTTACAGAGCTTGCTCCATTGATTAGAGGACAACTCCTGACGCTGGGTTTCTACATACTCCCAGAGGTTCAGATAGGCGACAAAGTCGGAGTGATCGTCATTAAAGCGGCGATGCTTTTCGTCTGCGGCCTGTTTTTTATCGGAAGGTCTGTCGCGCGGGTCTTGTACCGACAGCGCACTGATAATAATCAGCAATTCACGCAAACAATTACTCTGGCCGGCGGCCAACAACATACGACCCAGCTTAGGGTCAACCGGCAAGCTCATAATCTGCCGACCTAACGGCGTGAGCTTACTCTTGCCATCAACCGCCTGTAGCTCTTCTAACAACTTGAAGCCATCGTTAATCAAGCGCTGGTCCGGTTTATCGACAAAATCAAAATCGCGTATATCACCAATGCGCAGATTCAGCATTTTCAAAATAACCGCCGCCAAATTGGTGCGGGTTATCTCGGCGTCGGTAAACTCGGGGCGCCCTAAAAAATCTTGTTCGTCATAAAGGCGATAACAAATACCAGCGCTGACACGGCCACAGCGCCCTTTGCGCTGATTGGCACTGGCCTGCGAAATCGCTTCAATAGGCAACCGCTGAATTTTAGAGCGATACGAGTAGCGACTGACACGGGCGAAACCGGGGTCAATCACATAGCGAATACCCGGCACTGTTAGCGAGGTTTCCGCAACGTTGGTACTCAGCACCACACGACGACCCCGGTGGTTGTTAAAAATCTTGTTTTGCTCTGCCACACTCAGGCGCGCATAGAGCGGTAAAATATCCAACTGTGGATAGCTGGCATTGCGCAACGCCTTGGCTGTTTCACGAATTTCTCGCTCACCACTGAGGAATACCAGAATATCGCCACCGCGCTGAGACTGCCCCTTCTCCTGCTCGAGGATTTCGCCAACGGTATCGGTAATCGCTTGATACTGGTCGTCGTAATCATCGGTCATGGGACGGTAGTGTGTCGTCACAGGATAGGTGCGACCCGTTACTTCAATCACCGGCGCTGGATTGCCCTGGGCATCACTGAAGTGATTTGAGAATCGCTCTAGGTCGATGGTGGCCGAGGTAATGATTATTTTTAAATCAGGGCGTCGCGGCAGAATACGCTTGAGATAACCGAGTAAGAAATCAATATTGAGACTGCGTTCGTGCGCTTCATCAATAATAAGTGTGTCGTATTTACTTAAGAAACGATCGTTTTGCACTTCAGCCAAGAGGATACCGTCGGTCATCAGCTTGATATGACTGGTGTCTTTACTGTGATCGGAGAAGCGCACTTGATAACCCACCGACTCCCCCAGAGGGGTGTTCAGCTCTTCAGCAATACGACTTGCCACGGTGCGCGCGGCAATACGACGCGGCTGGGTGTGGCCAATGGTGCCTTTAACACCCCGCCCAAGCTCTAAACAAATTTTCGGGATCTGGGTGGTTTTACCCGACCCCGTTTCACCCGCTAACACCACCACCTGATGTCGCTCAATCATCTCGCTGATTTCTTCTCGACGCTCCGAGATGGGCAAACCATCAGGGTAGGTAATCGTCGGCACCAGTGCTGCGCGTTTTTCGCGCAGACTAATCGACTGTTCTAACGCCCGCTGTAATTTTTCGATACGCGGCGCCAAGGCTGCTGGCTCTGATCCCTTCTTCGTCGCGCCCAACAACTCACGGTATTGACGCTCTAAACGGTAATGATCGCGTGTCATCACCTCATTTAATTGGGATTTCAAGTTGCTTAGTAATGCTTGGCTCAAAGCCTTTCTCCGATAACAACGAACGCAGTCCCGCGGCGACACAAACAGCCAGCGGAACAAAAACTGCGATTATACGGGCTATCGCCCCAGCCAGCACCCTCATCGCTTAAGACGCTCCTTCACACCATCAACTACACTTAGATGCACTAGGACTAACGACAGAGCATTTCGCTATATAGAGGCTGATCCCAGAGAGGTTTAATGACGTGGATAGAACGGCTAGCGCCAAAGGGGCACCACACCAGCCCACACAATCCAGCTACGATCTCGCGATTATCGGTGGCGGCATCAACGGCACCGCCATAGCGGCGGCGGCGGCCAGCGCTGGGCTCAGTACCGTGTTACTAGAGAGCAGCGACCTTGCCTCTGGGGGCTCATCCAGTACGCTGGGGTTACTCAGTGGTGACCTCAACCTACTCGACCAACTTGCCTTTGACCGAGTGCGCCAGCACCTTAAAGAACAACAAACCGCACAGCGCCGCGCACCCCACCTTGTGCACCCCCACCACTGTTTTCTTTTGGATCAGCCCGAGGTGCGCAGCAGTCGCCGAGTCAGTACCGGCATGAAACTCTACCGCCGCCTGCAATGTCAGCTGCCAATACCCAGCAACGGTCTCGCGCCAGCCAAGTTGTTGCGCAAACCCCAACTCACCAGCTACCCCTATATTGATTGCAGCTTTGACAGCAGTCGTTACGTCACTGCACAGGCATTACTGGCCGCTAACCAAGGCGCTGAAATTTTCAATTACACACCGGCCATGTCCGCTAAGCGCTGCCAAGAGAGTCGCCGTTGGCTTATATGGCTGCTACCGCAGGGACAAAACCAAGAACAATCCATTACCGCCAAAGCCTTGATAAACGCCAGCGGTGCCGACACAGGGAACTTACTGGGCGACACCATGCAGCTTGAGTCTCGCTGTCAGGTCACACCGATAGACAGCATCAGTCTGGTAATCCGCGGTTTAGATCCAGCCTTTAGCCAGCATGGGTTTTGCTTTCAGGCGCCGAACCGCCAGTTGATTCAGCTTATCCCCTGTCAATTTCCACCAGCCGTTCCAACCGAAGCTGGTCCATTGTTTCGCCTGAGCTGCAGCACGCCGCCACAGCAACTCGAAGCACAGCAGCGACAGGATTGGCTGCTCGACTGTGTCAATCAACAGCTCATGAGCCCGATCACCCCAGAGCAAGTCCTCAGCTACAGTTGTGGGCAGCGCAACCTGTGCCGCGAGGCTTGGCTTAAGCTGCAAACCGAATCGGTACCCACCGAACCAGCATTGGTGGACTTTGACTGCCGCGATGGACACTCGCCATTAATCAATATTTTTAGCAGCCACCTCAGCGCTCACCGCCTAATGGCCGAGCAGACCTTAGAGATGCTTACGCCCTACTTCGGCGACAGGCTCAACCGTGAAAAAATTCAAGCACACGCGCAATTGCCGCTGGCAGGCGGTGACTTTGATCACACCGACCTAGGTGGTTTCATCCAACGCTTAGAAGACCACTACCCACAACTGGCGGCGAGTTTACTGCACCGCATTGCCCTGCAATATGGCAGCAACAGCCGCAAACTGTTGGGCTCGCGACAGACACGTAAAGACCTAGGTCAAAAACTCGCCCCCGAGCTCTACGCCTTTGAAGTCGACTACCTACTCAAATACGAATGGGCCAGCTGCGCCGAAGACATTCTTAAGCGGCGCTGCGCCATTGAGCACCTTTGCGACGCCGCGGATATCGAGCGAGTACAGCAGTATATCGCGGTGATTCAACGAAACGAGTAAGCCACTGAAAGGTTATTTACCGGCATAAAAAAAGCCCGCACACAACTACTGTGTACGGGCTTCTTACTTAAGCAGGGACAAGAAATTACTTTTTGGCCAGCTGCTTTATACCGCGATCCATGCCCTCAAGCGTTAACGGGTACATGTGATCATCGATCAAGTCGCGCGTCATCTTAATACTCTGGGTATGGTCCCAATACTTTTCTGGCGTCGGGTTTAGCCAAACAACGTTTTCAAAGGTGCTGGTCAGACGCTGCATCCAGGTCGCCCCCGCCTCCTCATTCATGTATTCGACACTGCCGTATTTATTCGCAATCTCATAGGGCGACATAGAGGCATCGCCAATAAAGATCACTTTGTAGTCACTGCTGTAGGTGTGCAAAACATCGTAGAGCTTTGTCACTTCGCTATTGCGACGGCGGTTGTCTTTCCACACATAGTCGTAGATGAAATTATGGAAGTAAAAATACTCCATGTGTTTGAACTCAGACTTACAGGCTGAAAACAACTCTTCACACACGCGTACATACGGGTCCATCGAACCGCCGACATCGAAAAACAACAATACTTTTACGGCATTGTGGCGCTCGGGCACCATTTTTAAATCGAGGTAACCGGCGTTGTTGGCGGTGGCGCGAATGGTGTCGTCCAAATCCAACTCTTCAGCGGCGCCGGTACGGGCAAACTTGCGCAGCTTACGCAACGCGACTTTAATATTGCGCGTACCCAGTTCGGTACTGTCGTCGAGGTTTTTAAACTCGCGCTTGTCCCACACCTTCGCGGCGCGCTTGTTACGGCTTTCGCCACCAACACGGATCCCTTCTGGGTTGTAGCCACTGTTACCAAACGGCGACGTACCACCGGTACCGACCCACTTGCTGCCACCTTGATGACGTTTTTTCTGTTCTTCAATGCGCTCTTTAAATTGCTTAATCAGCTCTTCAAGACCGCCCATTGAATCAATCTTTGCTTTCTCTTCGTCACTGAGATTTTTCATAAACTCAGAGCGAATCCAGTCGTCAGGGATCAATGCTTCGACGATGTCTTCGAGGTTTTCGAGGCCTTTAAAATAAGCGCCAAAAGCTCGGTCAAACCGATCAAAGTATTTCTCGTCTTTCACCAGACAAGTACGGGCCAGCAGATAAAAATCATCAATACTGCCGAAGGCCATGTACTTTTCCATGGCCTCCAACAGCACC
>Ga0105356_10002538_pt1 | contig 18188 bp, 12 predicted proteins | sample GOMGulsemesocosm_3_FD_83502 | JGI IMG/M metagenome (GOLD analysis project Ga0105356, IMG submission 83502) | Methane-oxidizing microbial communities from mesocosms in the Gulf of Mexico - GOM9D Gulf of Mexico | ecosystem: Environmental > Aquatic > Marine > Cold seeps | place: Gulf of Mexico...
GGTGGTGTAATTCAAAATGAACCAATGCGTGGTGGTGGTGTAATTCAAAATGAACCAATGCGTGGTGGTGGAGTTATCCAAGCTTAGTATTGAGGTTGGTTAACTGAATAGCTTTTATATCGGATAATAAATGATTTGGTTGACAAAAAGTTTAAGTATTACTTTAGCTGCTCTTGTTGTTTGGGGCTTCTTAATGGGCTTCTTATTTAATGCTCTAATGTGGTTCACAAAAAATAAAAAAGACAGTTTGTTGCTTTTCACATCTTTTGTGATGTTTATGTCTTATTTTATCAGTGATCATATTTATCAATTGGATCTTAGTAATTATGTGTATATTACTTGGTTCTTTTTTGATATTGGAACTTTATTAATAATAGCGTATTTTTATGTGAAATTTAAACTCCCTGTATCTGTAGGTGTTAAATACACAACTCTAGGATTATGTATAAATTCTATATTATTTTTATCTATACACATTGATATAGTCGTTATGGAGACTACACAGCGTTGGTGGTTATGGAGCGCTTATTCAGCTGGAGTTAACATAATAGATTTTATGATGATATTTGCACTAATACTTAATAGAGATTATTTAGGTTTTATTAAAATTTCTAAATATATGACTTCTTTTATACGAGAAAAAGCGCTTAATTAGCGCTTTTTTATATCCGAAATACAAGTTGCTGTAGCTCAGTTTATATTGAAGCTTCAAATTCAAAACCTAACATTTGTCATTCCCGAAGTGTTTGAACGAGAATCTTGGGAGTCCAATATCGAGAAGATCTTCGATAAAACACTTTGAAGTAGACGTCTGAAGAGTACTGATAACCCCTACTTCAAATATTCTGAAAATACATTGTTAAACTTAGCTATTTTAGGCCCTATCAACATGCTGCAATAGGGTTGTTCTTGATTAGCTGCGTAATAATCTTGGTGATAGGTTTCTGCGGAATAAAATGTTGGTGCAGGGCTTACTTCAGTGACTATTTCATCGGTATGATTTTCTTGATGTGTCGTTATGGCTTGTTCCGTTAAGTACTTTTGTTCCATATTATGATAGAACACCACACTGCGATATTGGGTGCCAGTATCATTACCTTGGCGATTTAATTGGGTAGGATCGTGTATCGTAAATAACATATCAACTAATGTACCAAAAGATATTGCGCTCTCATCAAACTTAATTTCAATCACTTCAGCATGGCCTGTTAAGCCGGTGCAAATTTGTTGATAGGTCGGATTATCAATAGTACCACCGGCATAACCTGAGCGAACTGACTCTACGCCAGCTACATTTCTAAAAGCGGCATCTATACACCAAAAACAGCCAGCGCCAAAAGTGGCAGTTTGAAGATTGTTATCCATAAATATAAATTCGAATTTGAGATATGTAACAGCAGTATAACTTAAAAAGAAGGAGGGTCTAGGTTCTAGGTAAATGCCTAGAACCTAATTGGTTATTGAAGTTAATCTTTTTGCGGGAACTTCGTTTTTTGCTGTTCTAATCTTTTTTGTAAAAACTCAGGTGATTGCGTTTTACGGGCTAATGCGTAATAAGCACATGGAACAACAAATAAAGTTAAAGTGGTCGCAACGATAACACCGTAGAATATAACTGTACCAATTACCATGCGACTTTCAAATCCTGGTCCTGATGCCATAACAAGTGGTACAGAGCTCATAACCGTCGTAAGAGATGTCATTATAATCGGGCGTAATCTTTGTATGGAAGCTTGAATAATCGCTTCTTTGAATTCCAAACCTTTATCTCGTAATTGATTAGCAAACTCTACAATTAAAATACCATTTTTAGCACTTAAACCTATCAACATGATAATACCTATTTGGCTATAAATATTAATACTTGAAGCACTAAAATATAAACCTGCTAAAGCACCAATTAAACCTAATGGCACGGTAAGCATAATAATCAATGGATGCACAAAGCTTTCAAATTGTGCTGCTAAGACTAAGAAGGTGACAGCTAAGGCTAAAATGAATACATATGTCATAGCAGAAGCACCTTCGTAAAACATTTGAGATTCACCTTTGTAGTCAATTGCGCCATCTAAGGTATTTTCTTCCATCGCCACTTTATTTAAAAAGTCTAAGGCAGATTCTAAAGCGTAACCTGGTGCTAGATTAGCGGTTAAGGTAATGGCGCGCATTCTGTTATAACGATTTAAACGGGCGGCAGTTGCTTGCTCAGATAAAGTGATCACACTATCTAAAGGTACTAAGTCACCAGATAAAGACTTTAAATAAATATCGGATATATTTTTTGGTTCAACAAAGTCTTTTTTGGTACCTTTGATTATGACATCATATTCTTCGCCTCTATCAATAAAGGTAGTTACACGACGTTGGCCTAACATCGATTCTAAGGTATTGCCTATTTCTGAAATAGTCACACCTAAGTCAGCTGCTTTATCTTTATCTATGCTAATTAAGAATTGTGGGTAAGTTTCTTTAAAGTCATGATCTAATCTCACGAGTCCAGGGTTTTGCTCGGCACGTTTAATGATGCGATCACGCCATATAGCAAGCTCTTGATAATCATTACCTTGTAAAACGAACTCAATAGGGCGACTCATACCACGACCACCGATACCTGAACGCATAATAGCAAAAGCACGCACATCGGTAATAGTACTTAGCTCTGAGCTTATATCGCCCATGATATCCCAGCTAGTACGCTTTTTATTTTCCCAGTCATCCATGCCAACGATAGCAACTCCGCCACTACCACCCCAACCAGGAACTCGTACTAATAGTCTATTGATATCACCGGACTCTACAAATGGCTCAAGTTTCTTTTCAATCTTTGACATATTATGTGCGTTGTTTTCATAACTGGTACCTTCAGGGCCGTTCATAATAATGAATGCGGTACCACGGTCTTCTTTTGGAGTAAGTTCTGATGGTAATTTATCAAACATAATAAAGCTGGCGATGCCTGATAGAATTAAAACTAAAGCAACACTGCCAGTTCTGTGCATATTGCCCAGTAAAATGCTTTTATATTTAGCTTCAACTTTTGAAAATAATACATCTACGCCATGACTGAATTTTGATTGTCGTTCAGAATTTTTAAGTAATTTAGAACATAAAGCAGGAGAGAGCGTTAATGCTGTAATGCTAGAAAACATTACCGCAGCACTTACTGCAATGGCAAACTCAGTAAATAAGCTACCGATTCTGCCATCCATAAATATGAGTGGGATAAAAACGGCAATGAGTACTAATGTGGTCGCTATAATTGCAAAACCTACTTCGCGAGCGCCTCTATAAGCTGCCAACAATGGTGGTTCACCTAACTCTATTCTTCGGTGAATATTTTCAAGCATTACGATTGCATCATCAACCACTAAACCAATCGCTAATACTAAGGCTAATAAGGTCAATAAGTTAATTGAATAACCCATGGCATATAAAAATATAAAAGTGCCCACTAAAGCCACTGGAACGGTAATTGCCGGAATTAAAGTTGCACGAATATTACCTAAAAACAAATAAATCACTAATACAACTAAAGCCATAGCAATAGCTAATGTGAGATATACTTCTTTAATTGATTCTTTAATAAATACAGATGAATCATATGAATCGTGAAGGGTTGTGCCTTCTGGTAACGTCATTTTTATTTTTTCAAATTCAGCTCTCGCATTTTCTACCACAGTCAAAGTATTGGCTTTTGTTTGTTTAACGATACCCAAACCTATCATGTCTTTTTTGTTGCCTCTGAACATGCTTTCTTCATTCTCAGCTTCGAGTTGTATATTAGCAACTTCATTTAAGCGAACTAAATAACCATCATCACCACGTTTAATCACTAAACGTTCGAAATCTCCAGGGCTTCTATAGCTGCGTGCAGTTCTTACAGTAAAGTCTCTATCAATAGATTCTATTTTTCCTGCTGGAAGCTCTACATTTTCATTATTTAATACTTTTTCAATATCTGAACTGGTAATGCCACGGGCTGCCATAGCACTGCGGTTAAGCCAAATTTTCATAGCATATTGACGTTCACCGCCAATGATCACATTGGATACTCCATCTACAACTGAAATTCTGTCAACAATATATCTTTGTGCGTAATCAGATAATTGCAACGAATTCATAGTGGTGCTGTTTAAAAGAAACCAAGCTATTGGGCTACCATCAGTATCTGATTTTGATACTTCAGGCGCACGAACTTGATCTGGCAAATTATCTGCGGCACGAGATACTCGCTCTCGTACATCATTTGCTGCAGCATCAATATCACGGTTAATATCAAACTCAATGGTAATATTCGATCGACCATTACGGCTAGATGAGTTAATGCTTTTAATACCTTCAATACCTGATATTCGGTTTTCGAGCACTTGGGTTATTTTTGTTTCTATAATTTCGGCTGAAGCGCCTGTATATTCTGTACTGACAGAAACAACTGGCGTATCAATATCTGGAAACTCTCTCAAAGGCAACATGGAAAAAGCAACAATACCAAAGGTTAGAAGTAATAAATTAATTACAATGGCAAAAATAGGGCGCTTAACACTAAGATCGGTTATCTTCACTTAGCTTCTCCTTCGGTACGAACTGCAGAACCAGGCTTTATTTTAATGATACCTTCAGTAATGATGACATCACCTTCTTTCAGTCCAGACTTTATTTCAACTAAACCGTTATGACGTATCCCAATAAATACTTGTTTTTTTATTGCTATATTTTCTTCAACGATATAAACAAAGTGTTTTTCTTGAATTGGGATGATTGACTTTTCAGGTACCTGAAGCGCGGTTAACTCTGATAATTGCAGGTAAGTATGCAATAACATACCTGCTCTGAGCTGGTGGTTTTGATTAGAAAAACGCGCCGTAATTAATACACTTCGCGTTGTTGGGTTAACTCGAGACCCTATATGAGTCACCTCACCAGTAAAAAACTTATTAGGGTATGCTGGGCTTTTAGCTTTTACATGCATGCCTATATTGAGTTGTGCTAAGTATTTTTCAGGAATATTAAAGTCTACTTTAATAATGCTAATATCATCTAACGTGGTAATTACACTACTGCTAGTAATATAAGCACCTAGGGATATTAAGCGTTGGCCTAACATACCATCAAAAGGGGCTTTAATAGACATTTCAGATAACTTCACTTTAGCGGCTTCAAGTTGTGCTAAAGATGATTCATATTTGGCTTGTTGTTCATCTAATAACGATTTTGCTGTTGATTGTGTTTTAGCTAATTTAGTTAATCTGTCTAATTGGCGTTTATCTTCTTTTAAATTAACTGCTAATTCTAATACTTGTGCTTTTTCTTGCGCGTTATTAAGTTGCACTAAAATCTGTCCGGCTTTTACGATATCGCCATCATGAAAATGAACTGATTTAATATAATCATCCTGAGCACTGTTAATAAAAATAGCTTGATTGGCCCTACTTGTACCCAAAGATTCTATATCGATACTCTGAGTTTGGTTTGAAACAGTGACAACTTTTACTAATGTTGCTTGTATTTCTTGATTTTGTTGGTTATTTTTTGAGTTTGGTAGGTAAAGATAAATACATAAAGCAATTAAAATAGCTATAATAAATGGAAATAGAGCTTTACCAGATTGTTTACGCAACATATTGATGATTCATTAATAAAATAATATTAACTCTATTGTATGAAAGATTGACATTAATGCGTCTGTTAAGCATCTTGTTTAATTGTTAATTAAACGAAAAAAGAATAAGTTTTTAAACTTTAAATTTTCAAAGTGGAAATAATGGTCAAAAAACAAAGCTGTGGCTACTGTAAAAGAATGCGCTATATGTTAATTTGGGCGTGTTTGATGGCGGCGTTGTATTTTTGTTATTTTTAGTGAGCTGCAAAAATTAATTTTTCACTTGGTGAAAAATGATTAACGATGCTCTAATCAATGAGCACTTGTATTGCTATAATATATATAGGTGTTGTAAAAGTAATAAGATTAAAGATAAATTTATATCGTAGGAATGAATTAAATGAGTGAAAGTGAAAGAGCCTATATAACAAGTGGGCGTAATACAATTATTCATAAAGAAAAAAAATTAGATTTAGTTGTTGTTAATGGCGAAAACCACCCAAAAATTAAAGTAACGCAAAATGGCTTAGAACCTTTTAAAGAAAAGCTACCTAAAAATAGAAGGGAAGCAAAAGAGCGCTATTTAGAAGTTGTTTATGTTGCAACTCAGGATGTTTTTAGTGAAGTTAAGCAATTAATTTTTATTCAATCTTTAGATGGCAGAGAGTATAAGGTTGATTACAGTAAAATAGGCACAAAGTTATTTGTTAGGATCCACCAAGAAAGCTACATGTAAAACGTGACTTTATAGTGTCAAAAATTTCTGGCTAATATTTTGCATATTGAGTTTAGAGATAATGATAATTTAGGGTTCGCCATGAATAAAAAAGCTTTAATAGCTTTATTGGCTGTAAATATTGCCGCGTGCGGTGGTGGAAGTTCAGATTCAGAAACCAAAAAAGAAGTGCCGGTTAGTGTTAATGCAGGTTTAGATCAAGTTGTAGATGAAAAAGCAACAATAACCTTATCTGCAATAGCCGCTCCTGCGGAAGGAGTCTTTTCTTGGACTCAAACGAGTGGGCCAATTATTGAAGGCTTTCCATCTGATGTTGCTGAACAAAGCTTTGTAGCCCCTGAAGTAAAACAAAACTCACAACTTACCTTTCAAGTGCAATATAAAGCACCAGATAATACAACTGCTAGTGATGAAGTCGTTATTATTGTCAGCTCTGTAAATCAATTACCTACGGTTTCAATAGAGCAAACAGCGCCAATACAGTTACCGTCTAAATATAACGATACAATTACCTTAAGCAGTGATAAGTCTTTTGATCCCGACTCAAATGGTTCTTTAATGACTTATCTATGGCAACAAACTAAAGGTGACTCAGTCACGCTAACAACTGTTAATCAAGCCACATTAAGTTTCTCTCACCCTTTATTAGAATCTGATAATACAGCACAATTTAGTCTTACCATTACAGATGATGAAAACGGTAGCCAAACAAATTATTTTGATTTATTGCTGCATAAGACAGATCAGGTGATTGATGTAGATACAGGTATTACACAATCAGCAAATGAATTTGAAACCGTATCTTTAGATGCTAGTAATAGCACAGCTTTAACACCAAGCTTTAGTTGTTTATGGTCCCAGGTATCTGGAACAAGTGTAAATTTGATACAAGCGAATCAATGTATTAGTCACTTTTTAGTGCCTGATGTTGATGCTGCAGAGCAATTATTATTTTCTGTGGCAGTAACCGACGAAAAAAACAGATCTGAAATAGGTAGTGCGAGAGTCAATGTCAAAACATTTGCTTTAGGTATCGGTAATGACTCTGGCATGACCGAGTGTTTTGATGAGCTGCAAAAAATAGCGTGTAATAGTACAGACTTTCCAGGACAAGACGCTGATTTAGGTCGTGATTCAGTAGCACAACATTTAGATAAAATTGGAATAGGTAGCTCAGGTTTTGATTTTACTAAATTAGATGAGTTCGCCGATGAATTACCTGATAACTCTTCTGATTTTTCATGTGTAAGGGACAATATCACAGGATTAATTTGGGAAGTAAAGCAGGAGAATACAGGCACTATTCCAAATACCCAATTACGTGAAGGTCAAAATAACTATACTTGGTCTTACTCAGGCGAGGGCAATGGTGGCGTTGAAGGCACAAAAGGGGCTGCTAATTCAACTTGTCCAAGTAATGTCGATTGCGGATTAGAAACTTATGTGAGCGAAGTTAATGCAACTAACTATTGTGGTGGTAATAATTGGAGAGTACCCAGTTACAATGAGTTAATGGGGTTAATGGATTTAAGTCAGCAAGGGCAAACTCACTTACTCAATACTGAGATCTTTCCAAATATTCCTGAACAATCTGCGCTCAATCACTTACGTTATTGGACCCTTGAAACTAGCGCTGATGGCCAGAGTTTAAGTTTTGCTTGGATTTTAGATATGCAAACAGGCAATGATCTTGCGTATCCTAAATCAAATACAGGTTATTTACGTTTAGTTAGAACGCCATAATAAAGCGATAAAGCCGCTTTATTTAATGTCACAATTTGACATGAAAAAATTGGAATATACGATGAAGAATACTCAAATAAAATTATGTGTAATGATCACAATGTTATTTAGTCAGTATGCATTAGCTCAAACTTGTTATGACTCTGACTTAACAGCAACAACGCCAACAGATCGTTTTGTGCAAAATGATAATGGCACGGTAGAGGATGGTTTAACTGGATTGATGTGGATGCGTTGCAGTATTGGTCAAACATATAATAGTGAAACCGCTAGTTGTGATAATGACGCAAAACAAATGACTTGGAAACAAGCGTTGCAAACAGCTCAGTCAACTGAGTTTGCTGACTTTAGCGACTGGCATGTTCCTGACTTTAAGCAATTAGCAGGTGTTGTTGAAAGACAGTGTGTGAATCCCGCGGTGAATAAAGTCTTATTTCCAAATACTCCTCCTGAAAATTATTGGACTAATACCACAAGTATAGATGTTGGGGATCATGCATGGTCATATGCTTTTTATAGTGGTAAAAATAACCTAAAAAGTAAAAATGCTGATATTTATCTGAGATTAGTTAGGTATGCTAAATAGCTAAATATCCTTCATAACGATTAATAACGCAGCTTTAGCTGCGTTTTTTATTTATACCGTAATGGGTATCCTTCGCTTTTTTTGTTAAAGTAAGCGGATAGGTATTTTTATGAGAAAAATAATGTTTTACAAGTTTCGCATTGGCTTATTTATAGTTCTTTTTGGCTTTTATTTTTTAACTTTTAGCGCCATTGCAGACGAAGAATGTAATGTTGAATTAGAGCATGGTCTTATTATTACAGATCGAGTGATTCGGATCGTAGATAAAACTCAAACGCGAGTTCAAATAAACTTAGGGTCAAATCAAAAAAGTACTCAAATATTTATTAAAGGTCAATTGATTGAACTAAGTGCCGAAGAAATTCTTGTATTAAATGAATTTGAACAAGGCTTGCGTAATACAGTACCTGAGTTGGTTGATTTAGCAACAGATGGTGTTAATTTAGGATTAACAGCAATAGAGCAAGTAGTGAAAGGCTTTTCAGATAAAGAACCTCAAGTATTAAAAAATCAATTAGAGTACGTTGAAAAAACATTAATGAGTAAATTTAAAAGAGGTGATGACTTTTATTATATTGCACCTCAATCTTTATCTCGATTAGATGACTTTTTCAAAAATGAAATAAGTGAAAAAATTCATGCCGCTGTTCATGGTTCTTTAGGTGCAATTTTAGTTGCATTGGGTGATGCATTTGAATCTGATGAAGGGAACTTAGAAGAGCGCATTTCAGATATGAGTACGCGAATGGATATCATATCAAAAGAAATTGATAAATCATTGCAGAAAAAAGCAATAATATTAGAGGCGAAAGCTGCCGAGTATTGTAGTTGTTTGCAAAAACTGGATAAAACAGAAACGCGTTTGCAAAAAATAATTCCATCTTTACTTCAATTTGATTTAGTAAAAATCAAACCTCAATATGAACTTTAATCTCGTTATTTAGCCCATTAAACAATATCTGTTTCGTTATTTAAGTCGTCACTTAATTAACGCAATTGGTATAAAGTCAATCAGAACTAAAGCGATGGTATTACTTTAGTTCTGATTGACTTTTTTGCTATAACTCAAATTTAGTCACTTCTCTTTCTAAGCTCGCTGTTAATAATTTAATTTCATCTGTGGAGGAGTGCGCTTGATTAGATACTTCAGCCGTATTGTTCGCCGTATCCGATATGTTCACAATACGTTTTGCGGTATCTTCACCAGCTTCTAATTGCTCTTTTGCTGCTATAGATATTTGATGACTCATTTGAGATATTTCAGATAATGAGTCAGCTATCTTCTGTAACTCTTGAGATACCTTTTGAGATTTTTTAACCGTTTCTTCACTGGTAGACATACTTTGTGTTACCGATGATTTAGCATCTTTGGTTGCACCTTGTAATCGTGAGATCATAGTATGAATCTCTTCGGTACTACTTTGCGTTCTTTGGGCTAACTGTCTGACTTCATCTGCAACAACAGCAAATCCTCTACCTTGATCTCCGGCTCTAGCCGCTTCAATCGCAGCGTTAAGTGCAAGAAGGTTTGTTTGTTCAGCAATACCTTGGATAACAGTTAATACATTTGCAATATTATTAACTTCATCATCGAGTATTTGGATATTTGAGCCAGCACTTTCTATTTGAGTCTCAAGTAAAGTAATCGTTTTTGAAGCCTCTTCTGTGAGTATATGTGCATTTTGGCCTTGTACCTCTGCTGCTTTTACAGATTCAGCTGTTTGTTCAGCATGGCTTGATACCGCTTCAGCTGATGCGGTTAACTCAGTTATTGCAGATGCCACCATTTGTGTTTCATTACTTAATGCTTGGGTTAGGTGATCGAGCTCAACAGAACGTTTTTCAGAATCAAGCGTTTGTACTTTTAATGTATCAGACACATTTTTAATGCCTTGAACAACTTCTTTTAATCCATTTTGCATATAAGTCATCGCTCCGACAACGCTGTCATTCTTGGCGTTTTCGAAAGTTCGACTCTGCTGTAAATTACCTTTAGAAACTTTGCGAACTATTCTTAAAACTTGATTGATTTCAGCTCCTAATGCATTGTTTAACTTCAAACCAAAATGACCAAGCGCAAAAGCCAAAGCAATGGCGATTATAATCGATAAACCTAATAACCATTTTGCATTAGACCAATACCTTTCATCGACTTCTTTATAACTAATGCCTGTGCCAATATACCAGCCCCAGTCTTGTGTTTTTTGCACTACAGAAGTTAAATCAACCACTTCACCTTCACGCTCAGACTCCCAGTGATAAGTAATTATTTGGTTTACCTTATTACCAACTAAGCGTTCTACAAGCTGGCCTATACTTGCTCCTTGGGCATCCTTAAAATCATTAAAACTAGTACCATGTAGTTGAGGATCGTGCGGAGTGGCTACAAAATTAAGGTTGTCATCTACAACATAAACATATTCTGAATCGTGATATTTATTTTCTCTTAGGAGTTGGCTTGCGTATTGTTTCGCTTTTTGTTCTGTTAATTGACCAGAAGCTTCGAGCTGTTCAAATTGTTGTACTATATTTGTTGTACTTTTCATTAACTGGTTTATACGTGCTATGTTGTCATTTTCGCTGGCATGACGTAATGCTTGTAAGCCCAATACTGCAATGCTTATAAGGGCAACAAACAACACCCCTACAAAAGCAATAATTTTCGAACGTAAACTCATACAGCTATTACCTCTGATTTATTATTATTCCTTTATGATAATAGCGTTTTTAAAATTAAGTGCTAGAGATATTGATTAATAAAAATCATGAATGTCATGATTTTTATTAATGTTTCAGAGGTTGGGACTGGCTAATTTTATTAAATGCAGTTTATTTCATCTTCAGTTAATACACGGTATTCACCTGGCGCTAGGCCTTCATCAAGACAAATATCAGAAACTTGTTCTCTATGTAATGCCGCAACACTGTTACCAACAGCAGCTAACATTCTTTTCACTTGATGGTATTTACCTTCTTGAATAGAAAGTTTTAAGCTGAAGCCTGCTATTTTATTAACTTTAGCAGGAAGCGTAGGTGCTTTTTCGCCATGTAACATCACACCTTCTTCTAGTTGCGATATTTCTTGGTCAGTAATTTCAGTTTCTGTTTCAATTAAGTAGGTTTTGAATTTTTGATGTCTCGGTGATGTTGCACGATGTGACCAATCACCGTCATTCGTGATTAACACTAAACCTGTGGTATCAATATCAAGTCTACCTGCGATATGTAATTCACTAAGCTTAGGTTCGTTTAAAAGTTCAAATACAGTGGCATGTATTTCATCACTATTTGCACATACATAATCTTCAGGTTTATTCAGCATGTAATAACGCTTGCCTAAATCAATCAATTTTTCACCATCGAACATAACTATATCGTCAGGTTTTACTTGATAATCAAAGCTACGGATTACTTCCCCATTAACGGTAACAAATTTCTTTTTTATAGCTGCTTTGGCTTTGGTTCTAGGAGTTTCAGCCAAGTGGCTAATAAATTTATCTAAACGACAAGGAAATTTCATTATGGTGTTCACGTAGGAGAATTTAATGGCGCGATTATAGCGGATAGGGAGGGATAGATAAATAAAGCTTTAGATAAGGATAAAAAAAGCCAGCAATTAAGCTGGCTTTGAAGGGTAATAAACAAACTTGGGAGTTATGTCGTTATTTAATTAAAATTTAACTTCTGCGCCAAGGTAAGCAAAACGACCTACACCGCCGCCATAGTTACTATCGAAGTTACCTTTACCACCTAAAACAAATGGGCCGGTATTATCGAATATGTTATTTACACCACCAAATAAACGCATTCTACTATCAGTACCAATATCCATATTATAAGACACTGAAAGACTATGTTTTACGTAAGACGGGATATTGTGATAAGCCAAAGTTTCTGGGTTTTCAACACATGAATCGTCGCCAGCTGTACAAGCTGCGGTATTGTCTGCAATGTAATCATCATAGGTTTCTTGACGACTTTGGCTAGAGATCACATCACTTTTATATTTAGTGCTCCAACGAACGCGTAAATCATCTTTGTACCATGTTAATGATACAGATGCTTTATCAGTAAATACGTCGGTATTTAATTGACCTGCATATTGAACCGTTTCAAATCCGTCATTGCCTTCATATGTCTGTGAGTTTTCAATAACGTGTGTTAAATCACCTTTTAATTTTAAACGACCTAAGTCATCTAAATCAAAACGGTATTCAACAGCGACATCATACCCACGACTTGTTAAGCTATCTAAGTTAAATGAACGTTGTAAAATTTCAATGATATTACCTTCGTCATCACGGGAAATATCATTACAAAAACTATTTGTATCGCCCCATTCTGCCGATGAATCGTAACATTCGCTGATAATATTTTGATTGCTGATTTGTGAAATAGCATCTGTTACTTCAATATCATAATAATCAATTGCGATACGTAACCCTTTAATTTGCGAAGGAGCCATTGTTAAACCAAACGTGTAAGTATCAGCCGTTTCTTCTTTTAGTTCTGAGTTACCTGTATTTGGAGAGTAAGAGTTGTTATCGTCTTCAAACTCTCCTTCAGTGGCTATAATTGCTGCTAGTGTAGGCTCTAAGCGACACTTATCATGGCCTGCACCAGTTGAAGTTGCAGTTAAGCCATCACAGATGTCATTAAAGCTATCATAATCGCCTCGAGGTGGGGACATTAATTCAGTGATCGTTGGAGCACGTTGTGCGCGAGAGTAGTTACCTCGAACCATGTAACCTTCGATTGGTTCCCAAATCAAGCCCATTTTGTAACTTGATACCATGCCTACATTTTCCATACTGTAATCCGCTATACGCGCAGATAGTTCAGCAGTTAAATTTTTAGCAAGAGGGGCGTCTTTTAATAATGGAAAAGCCGCTTCTGCAAATGCTTCATATACTTCCACTTCACCTTCAAATGAAGGTACTACGTTAAAAGTAATGCCACCATACTGTTGTTCATCACTTGTTTTCACTTTTTGTGAATCTCTACGGTATTCAGCACCAAATACAGCAGAAACCGTACCTGCTGGCATTTCAAATAAATCACCTGCTACGTAGCCTAGTACATTGATTTGTTCGATATCAGTTGTGATAGTTGGATTTGAACGGATGTAATCAGCAGCCTCTGTAGAAATTGAGCCTATACCAAATAAGTTTAATGGTGCACAACCTTCTGCTCGGGCATCAGCATCAGCACATTGAATCGTTACACCATCGTCAGCGTATTCAGCATCAAGTGCATTGGCTACTCTGAAGGTATTTAATTCGTTATAACGTGTTTGTTCTTGTTTAAATTTACCGTAACCTACTGATAAATCCCAATCCCATTCACCATCAAAAACAACACCCTGTAAACCAGCCCATGAACGCATTGTTGTGCGTTCATTATCGGTAACTATATTACCAACCTCATCAAAACGACGATCCCAATAGATACGATCTTTATATAAACCAGCATCTTTGATTTCTTGAGGAACATATGGGTTGTCCATAGAGATGTAGCCTGGTTTTACACGACCAGGTGCACCTGTTTCAGGATCTAATGTTAAAGCATATGCACCTTCGTATTCATCTTCTGGAGATTTATTATTAACAGAGTGGTTTTGACTAAGTTGTACTTGGAAGTAGCTAGTTAAATCATCTGTAATGTCATAGTTTATTTTAACAGCGCTAGAAAGGGCATCATCAGGAACTTTTAATGCAACGTATTGCTGAGAGTTAATACCGTATTTTTCTTCGTTATCTTTCCAGTCACTGCGTAAACCGCTTTCGTCATACCAAAATTGTGTATCATTTTTACTATACTCACCAAATACACCTCCTAAAGTACCATCACTACGACTACGCCAATCAGCTTGTGAAATATCACGCATACACTGATAACCATCTTCGGTAAGCATTTGGTTACAGCCTTCACTTGCATTATATCTGTATGAATCTTCAATCTGCGCTTGGTCTCTATCATCGAAAGTTAAACCAAATTGACGTTCCCAGTTAGTACTGAAGTACATGTATCCACGGTCATTATCAAATGAGGTACCGTAATTTAAATCTAATGTAAATTCTTTCGCGCCGCCTTCAGTAGACTCGCCTGAACGTGCTTTAAAACCAAAACCTTCTTTATCTGTTTGTGTGATGATATTCACTACACCCGCAATCGCATCAGAACCATAAGTTGCAGAAGCGCCACCACTGATAATTTCAACTCTTTGTACCATACCACTTGGGATTGTACTTAAACTTACATAGTTACCGCTGTAGCTGTTAGAAACAACACGACGGCCATCAACTAAAGTCAGTGTTCTGTTTGTGCCAAGGTTACGTAAATCAATCGTTGATAAACCTGTATTTTGCACACTTGACTGTGAATTTGAATTACTGCTGCCTTCACTGATTGCAGGCATACCATCAACTAAAATTTCAGAAAGTGAACCTAAACCCGTATCTTGGATTTCATCTAAATCCATTGTTACAAGAGGTGTTGCAACACTAAAGCTATCACGACGTAAACGTGAACCTGTTACTACTATTTTTTCTACTTTACTTTCTTCGGCTTTTTCATTGCTGATAGACGATTGTGTTTGCTTTCTTTCAATACTGTCAGTGTCAGCTGCAAAAGCTTGACCTGATATGGCAAAGGCAATAGCAGTTGCTATGGCGCCGCGATTAAATGTTTTTTTCATAAGAGTTCCCCTGAACTATATTGCTAATGTGCTACTTATTATTTTATTTGTGGTAGTTCAAAAAAATTTTTACATTTTATATGAACTCCTACTTCAGTACTCGAAAGTAATTATTGAAGCAAAACCAAATGGCTTAGTTGTTTTTTAAAGTAGTTTTTACAATTGCTCAATGTTTAGGGTCTCTATTATTAACCTTTTATACATCTATTTAGTATCTATTCAAATCTTCACAAAATAAAACAATAGGTTACAAAGTTGTCGGGTATTGTTGCATTTATCGGTATTGTTGTTATTTCTCGTAAATTATTTACCTTTTTTATAAGGTTTTAGGTATGCTATGAAATCTAATATTTTGAAATAGTATCGATACTTAATGAACCTAAATACGGCTTTTAAACTGAAACAATGTGAAGTATTGCCACCAGAGAATATTATTTCTATGGGTGAGATCAAGCTGACATTACAGCCAAAGTTTATTGAAGTATTAGCTTTTTTAGCACAGCAATATCCTAACTTAGTAACACGTGAACAAATCATTGATGAAATTTGGGATGGTAATTTTTACGTCGGTGAAAAAGCATTAACAAACGCTATTTGGCATTTAAGAAAAAGTCTTAAAAGTTTTGATGCTAATGTTGAGTTTATCGAAACAATTCGTAAAACGGGTTACAAACTATTAATACAACCAGAATATATAAAAGCAAAACAAGAGCTAAATAAGTCATTTAATATTACTTGGTCACATACTTGGTCTTTATATGCTTTGGGGTTATTTGCTTTAATATTTATAGGTTTTATATCTTGGCCAGATGAAACGCAAAAAACACAATTTTCAAAACCTGAATTGGTCACACAATATCCCGGTAGAGAGTTATACCCGTCGATATCACCTGATGGCCGTTATTTAGCATTTTCATGGCGTCAAATGAATCGTAATACTGATTTATTTTTAAAAGACTTGTCTCAACCAGACTTAGCGGCAAAAAACTTGACCCACTCAGAGTTTAGAGAGGGACGTTCAGTGTGGGCACCAGATGGCAATGCACTTTATTATTATCGTAGAAATAGCAAAGTAGAGATAGAGTGTCAGATAGTAAAAAAGAATTTACAAAATTCTATGATAGAGGTAATTGGAGTTTGCGATCCGAATAGAAGTAGTTCGGTTGATATATCGAAAAATGGATTATTATTAGCATATGCTGGTATTGATGATCAAAATTCCGAAAAAGCGATATATTTGAAAGAACTTAATTCAAATATGCCAGCGAAGCGTTTAACTTGTTTGCAAAAGTGCGATTATTCAGATGAATCAATTTCGTTTAGTCCTGATCAACAATATTTAGCAATTTCTAGAAATACAGAGTCGGGACATGAAGATATTTTTATTCATGAAATTAAATCAGGTATAGAAAAGCGGCTCACTTCAGGTTACATCGATATTAGAGGATTAGATTGGCATCCGACAGACAAAAAATTGATATTTGCAGCGATCGAGCATGGCAAGCGTTACGGTTTTGAAATTAATGTTGATAGTGCGGAGTTAGTTAAACTACCAGGATCTGGAGTGAGCTTCCCGCAGTATTCAGATGAAAAAACGATTTATTATCATAACTGGCAAATAGATACGTCAATCATGCGAATTGAGTTAGACGCACAAGTTGCATCATCTCCATTTCCATTATTAGAGTCTGAATTTAACTTTAGATATCCTGATTATTCAAGCTCTGCAAAGCAACTTGCTGTGATCTCAAATGAGTCTGGGTTTGATGAATTATGGATAAGTGGTCTTAATGGCATAAAAAAGCAACAGCTTACACATTTAAAACAAACCATAAAAAATCCAGTTTGGTCACATGATGGTAAACATATCGCTTTTATAGTGAATACCGTTGATAGTAATGAGTTATATGTCATTAATGTACAAACACAAAACCTAAAACGTTTAGATACAGGATTGATCTTTCATAACAAACCAAGTTGGTCTGGTGATAATCTAAGGATTTATGTTTCAGATAATACTAATTTACATCAAGTATCTACAGATGGTGAGCAAGTTGAGCAACTTACACAAAATGGTGGTAATTACGCCGTTGAAACTTCTGCTGGTGAATTGATTTACAGTAAAGGTAAGGGCAAAGGATTATGGCGCTTACCTCTGATTGCACCTTCACAAGAAAAAAAACTATTAGCTGACATTAATTTACCTAGCAGTACAGGTTGGCAATATACTAAACAGGGGATTTATTATTTCAACGTAAAAGGCTTTGATTATCGCCTGAGCTTTTATAACTTTGAAACTAAAAAACTTAAAGATATTATTCGTGTACCAGAGCGAAGCTTTAGCCGCACCCGTGGTATGACTTATGTACCAGAAAATAACTGGTTATTATTTACAGGTTATGAATCTCCTCAAGTAGATATTAAACGCATTACTGCAAAGTAACTCATCTAAAATAAACACCATAATTTTATTATGGTGTTTAAATCATATTTTCTTATTGATATTCTGTTTCCCTAATTCATTTCATAAATTTAATATTTTAAATCACACCTCTTTTAAGCCTTAAAACCGATTATCTCATTAATATTTTATTAACTTTTAATGCCTATTATTAAAGAGTATTTAATTGTTTCTTAAAATTCATCCTTGACTCATGTCGGCCATTAACTTATATTTTACAGAAGTTGACATTTGTGTCAGGTTTATCGTAACAAACGTTTTAATTTTTGTTGCTGGGAATAACAAAGAAATAAAAAGCTAGCAGGGTAGGCAAAATTTTATGGCAGATAATCAAATTCAATTTTTACTTAACGATCGTTTAACGAC
>Ga0105356_10002541_pt1 | contig 18170 bp, 11 predicted proteins | sample GOMGulsemesocosm_3_FD_83502 | JGI IMG/M metagenome (GOLD analysis project Ga0105356, IMG submission 83502) | Methane-oxidizing microbial communities from mesocosms in the Gulf of Mexico - GOM9D Gulf of Mexico | ecosystem: Environmental > Aquatic > Marine > Cold seeps | place: Gulf of Mexico...
GTAGATGAACGAACTAAAGACTTGAGTTTGGCTCTAAAAGAAAAAGACTTACTTTTTAAAGAGCTTCATCATAGAGTAAAAAATAATATGCAAATGGTTGTATCCTTAATGCGCCTTCAGGGGAATCAAAATAAAAATGAAGCTTTAAAGTCTTTTCTTTCTGTAGCTATTAATAGAGTTCAAGCAATCAGTATTTTAAATGAACTTTTATATAAAAAAAATAGTTTAGGAAGTATAAATATCGAAGAATATTTTTCCTCACTCATTGCTGGATTAAAGAATATTTTTGTAGGAGAAATAGAAATACACTATAAAATAAACTCAAATCTTAACACAAATGACGCTATCTATTGTGGGCTAATCATAAATGAACTTATTACTAATTCCTTTAAATATGCCTTTGATAAAAAAGGAAGTATATTTATTTCTTTGAAAAAAGAAGAAGGGAACTTTTATTTGCAAGTGAAAGATGATGGAAAAGGATATAAAGACACAAGTAAAAAGAATCTTGGATTACTTATTATATCAACTCTAGTTAAAGAACAGTTACAAGGAAAAATCGAAACAAAGAGTATCAAAGGAACAGAATGCAACATAGTTTGGGCAGATAGAACTATTATATAAATAAAATCTCTCCTCATAATAAAAAGACCTCACTTTTAATAAATAATTAAGACAGGTATAAATTTATAAAATAATATTTATTCTTTATAAATTGCCAAAAAATTATTGTATATTATAATTAATAAAACATTTAGATGTTTAAAATAATTTTAGGAGATTCTAAAATGAAGTATTTTTTTGTATTTAAATTATTGTTTATATTGACATTGAGTACTGCTAGTGCTAATAATAGTAAATTATCAGCTTTTTTACCTGGAAGTGAGAATTTACATTTTCTTAAGGGTTTTGTATCTGAACATACCGAAAGCACTAGTGAATACAAACTATTGAAAGGAAAAGTTAAAAAGAAAGATATTTCTATATTTAAATATAAGGATAAGAAAAAAGGCATTGATATTGTGCTTAAGGACTTTATTATTCAAGATGTTTTTCCCCTTCTTAAGGATATTACTTTAATCAATAATACTTCAGTTGAAAAAATAAATATATTTAATAATATTACAACTGCCACCTTGCTTGCAAATAATAAAGAACTACAAATAATAAAAAGTAAAAAAAATAATAATTCAATTTTTATTTATTTTGATGAATTGTTAGCTTCATCTTTTATTCCTTATACCAAAGCTACCTTATTAGACAAGGTATCCTTACATGATATTATGTTTATTGTACAAAAAAAATCCACAGCTTTAAAGTACAGTGATCTTCCTTCTTCTTTGCAAAAAAAGATTAATGAAAAGAATAAGAACTTTTTCTTAGGAGAAGGCTTAAACATATTATCAAGCATTGATTTTAAAACCTCTGAGGGCTTTAAAGAAGTATTAAATACTTTCTCTATGAAAGAAACTTCTTTTCCTTTACAAGGAGTATTATCAAAAGATAGTTTTAAAAATTTTCACTTTAAAAACTCTAAGAAAAAAAAGAAAACACAAAAAAAGAAAAAGTTAAGTGAAAAAGAAAAGAAGTCTTTATTACGTTCTTTATCTCTTAATATATCTTTACCAGAATTAAAATTTAAACGTTTTGATTCTTTTTTATCTTCTGAGAATAAAAGTGTTATGAAAATACAAAGCAAAGAAGAAAAGAAAAAAAGCCTATTTTGGAAAAACAGTCTCAACTTCTCTTCCTCAAAAAAAACAAAGGATAATTCATCTTCTTTATCCCTTGATTTATCCTTTCCCCTGAAGCTTAATTTAAATGGTTTTACACAAAAACTTAAGTCAAATATTGAGTTTAGTACGGGGGAAAATAAATCCATAAGTATAATTTCTTTACAAGAAAATATTTGGAAGAGTCCTTTAAATTTAAAAACACTGAATATAAATAAAGGGGCATTTAAAATTGACTTGAAGCAATCCAAGAACATGTCTATGGATTTTTTTGGTTCGGCTGATTACAAAAAGCTAAAAAATACGCTGGTTGATATTTCTTTTTCTAAAAAGAAAAATGCTTTTGAAATAGATAAAATTGATTTAAAGAATAACTTTAAACTCTCTTCTTTACTTGATGGAAATTATTTGAGTTTTTTTGATAAATTTGAAATTGAACATGTCAAACAAACAAGTGAAGAGCTTCTTATCTCAGGACATCTAAATAAAAAAGCAGTAAGTTTTACAAGATATAAAAATAAAAAAGAAGTGATTGTTGCATTAGAGGATTTTACTGTTTCAGATATCTTCCCAAAAGCTTCTTCTATTCCTAAGTTAAATAATTTTGCACTTCAAGAATTTATTATGTATGAAAAAACACTTGAAGCCCATATTTTATTAAATGATAAAAAAGTAAAAATAATTAAAGAAAAAGACAGTTCGGATGATGATGCTTTAGCAGTATATTTTTCATCTATTAAATCCTCCAATTTTGTTCCTAGTATTAGCAATAGTTTAGCCGATAATTTAAGCTTAAATAATGTTTTGTTTTTGCTTATGAACAAAAACAAAGAAGTAAAAATAGCTGATTTACCGGGTTCTTTAAAAGAAGATATGAAAACCTATGCTCATCCTAAAATAGAGCTGTTTGAAGGTATTAATATACTTGCTAATTTGGATTTAAAAACGTCTGATGATATAGCAAGTGTTTTAGAAGTTTTTGGGCTTAACTCAACAACTTTACCTTTAAAAGGTACTTTATCAAAAGAAACATTTAAGTTATTCTCTTTTTCAGGCTCTTCGCATAAAACAAGTAAAGATAAAAAAACGAAAAAACAAAAAAAGGATAAACTAAATAAAGAAGAGAAAAAATCTATTTTAAGCAATATGTCTTTAAGTATTTCTCTTCCTAAAATATCACTTCCCAAATTTGCTGCTAACTTTGATATCGAGGGTCCTTCTTCTTTTAATATAAAAGGAAAATCAAAAGTAGGTTCTTTTTGGGATTCCTATAGTAAAAGTTCTTCTTCTCAAGCTAACTCAAATGAAGATAGCATTATTAAAAATAATAAAGAAGTAAATCCTAGCTCTTCTTCTGGTTTATCTTTTTCTATGGATATGAATGTACGATTAAATGCTTTTTCTTTAAAAGAAATCATGCCAGCAAAGATATCTTTTTCAGGAGGAAAAGATAAGTCATTTACCTTAGTAAGTGTAAAAGACACTAGCTGGAAATCTCCCTTTGATATTCCCGGTTTAAGTATTAATAAGGGTGCTTTTATAATGGATCTTAATAAAGGTGCCTCAAGTGAGATAGGTTTTTTTGGTTTTAGTGATTTTGCCAGTAAAAAAGATATTTTTATGTCATTAAATATGTCTTCAAAAGAAGGAAAACTATCGTTGAAGAATCTTCAATTAGATGGAAAGTTTTCTTTGGGGGATTTTAAAGGTGGGAATAAAATTCCTTTTGCCAATAAATTTATTTTAAATAATATTAAATTCTCTCCTTCTGGTTTAGAGGCCAAAACCTTACTTGCGAATGTAAATGTAAATGCTTTTTTATTTGAGATGAATGGCGGTTCAAACTTTGTACTAGAACAAGAAAAGTTTTCTTTTCCTTCTTTGTTAAAAGGTACAAGTAACATTCCTCTTTTAAATAAAATATCTTTGTCTAATGTTGGATTTATATTTTCTGAGAAGGGAATGAAACTACAAGCCGGGAAATTGCCTAGTATTACTCAAGATATGATGGATGATATGTTTAAAGGTGTAAGCAGCGAAGTGAATGTTCCTAAGGGAATTTCTTTATTAAGTAAATTTTCCCCTTCTTCTTTTGGAATAATTGGAAAAGGATTAAGTGGTTTGGGAGTGGGAGATAATTCAATTCTTATGGGGGAATTAAAGGGTATCTTTGAAGGGGAAAATTCTTTTAATTTATCAATAATCATGGATAAACGAAACAAATCCTCTGCTTTACCTACTAAAGTATTATTTTTACCAGAAGATGCAATAGCGCATTATTTTATTTCTTTTAATAATAAAGAAGTTCGTGCAGGAATAGATATTGGAATGAAAGTACATGTTGGGGACGATAAACTTTTATTTGATACAGAAGTCGAACTTGATTTTACACCTAAAGGTATTGGAGCTTCTATCTTGGGAGAAATGCATGGAACCTGGCATAAACCCTTTGGAATTGAAGGCATTAATTTAAGTGATGTAACAATGCAAGTAGGAATTTCTGAAATAGGTGAAGTTAAGTTAGGTTTTAAAGGTACAGAAGAAATAGGAAAAGAAAAAATCACACTAGCCAGTGAAATTGATATTTTATTGGAAGATGGACTTCCTGATGGAGTGGCTTTTTTAGGAACAATAAATGTTCTAGGTATTCCTGCAATTAGTGATATTGTTTCAACCTTAACGCATACTCCAAATGTCTTAGAAAATGTAAAAGTACCTTTCTTTGAAATACACGATGCAAAACTTGCATTTGCATCTCCTGGGGTAGTAAATGAGAAACTTGGTTTAACAGGCGATGGATTTGCTTTTAAAGGGGACTTTTTCTTTTTAGGAAGAGTATTAGGAAAAGTTGATGGTTCTGGAGGTACAAAAGGACTTAAAATTAATGGAGCAATAGAAGACTTTGATGTTTCTCTAGTAAAATTTAAAAACAATCATTTAAAGATGAAGATGGGACTTAATTCTTCTTTTGAATTAGACTCTAGTATTGAAATTGCACACATCAAACAAGATGTAAAAGTAGATTTCTCCCCGCCTCATATTGCTTTTGATATTGTAGAAGATTTTGGTGAATTTGGGAAAGCAGATTTAAAAGTTTCTTTAGAAGGTATGGATTTAGCCTCAGGAAAAGTGGGGCAAGATTTAGATGTAAGTATTGTAGGAATATTAAAATCCAATTTAGTGCCTTTTTTGAAAAAAGAAATTGTTGCTGGTTTAAATAAAACAACAGCTGCCGCAACTGAGAAATTAAAAGATTTAGAAAAAACCTTAAAAAAGGCCCAAGCAGAAGTAGATAAAATAGACAAAATAATCCAAAATGTAAAAGCAAGAGATAAAAGATCAAAAGACAGAGCCCTAAATGGTGTTCATGCAGCAGAGCGAAAAGTAAATAAACTAAAACGCACCTTGCATCATCAAAATAATAAAGCCAGTAATTGTGGAAATAGCTGGACACATTGGGCATGTAAAGGCTATTGGAAAGTAAGAGCTGCTGGAACATATGTCGCGTATAAAGTTGCTAAAAATGTCTTATACGCAGTTAAAAAAACGGTAGCTGCAGCTTTTTCTTTGGACCCAGAATTAATAGCTTTAGAAGGAACAAAACAAATTGCAACGGGTATTTTAATGACAGCAAAAGCGGGAGTTAAAGTAGCAGAAGCGGCAGAAGAATTTGTGCTTCATGAATTAACTAAAGCCGTTAAAACAGCAATAAATAATTTGCCTTTTGAAATTGAAGAAGTTATTATTCTTGGAGATTTAAAAGACAGCATCCAAAATGATGCACCTTTAATTTTAGATATGAAGTTTAAATTATTTCAAAAAGAATACAGAGAATATTTTGCGATTAAATTAAAAGACCAGAAATTTAATGCAGCTTCTTTTGCATTATTGCCAGCCATAGCTTTGGATAAAGCTACCCAAAAGATTCTGTCAAAACTTGACCCAAAAGTGGCGGATTGGTTTCATTCTCATATCGCAATTGCTTTAGCAAATGCCGAAGCTAAAGTGAGAAAAGAAGTAGAAACAATAGAACATAAATATGCAAAGGTGTTAAAAAGTTATGAAAGTGGATCTGTAAAATTTAAACAAGCCTACTCTAAAGTTGATGAACGAAAAGAAGATATTATTGAAGCCTTCACAATGACAGATTTAATGCCAAAAAGTTTACATTATAAAAATACTTATTTAGCAGTAGGGCATAGTTCCTTATGTTTAGGGGTGGCTACAAATAATACAGATGTGTTTCAAGAGAATTGTAAAAATATTGATGCAGAAAAATGGACAACAAAAGACCTTGGAAATGGTTATGTACAGCTTAAAAATTCAGGTTTATGTTTAAAAGCACGTACGAAAAAGAATAGTGGCAGCGATCCTTTAATTATGGCTTCTTGTAATAAATCTGATATACATGAGCAATGGAAAATCGTTTCAACAGATGGTTTTTACGATATGATTGTTAATAAATTCTCACAAAAATGTTTGCATTTTGAAAGTGAAAATGCCAATGAAAAAACGGCTTATGCCGTGTGGACTTCTTGTATTGGGGCAGATAGTCAAAACTTTAGAGATATTCAAGATACCCAACGACCTACCTTTCATGGGGTAAAAGATGAAATTAAAGCAAAAAATAATAGGTGTTTATCAACAAATGAAAAATTTGATTCTTATTTTCATAAAGAAGGAAAGTATGGTCACTTAGATAGTACACCACAAAAACTTTCCCTAATGAGAAATAAAAAAGATAATCTGTTATTCTCTAAAAAATGTCTTAATAATAAGGAAGATGAACGCTTTTCTTTTATTGAAGAAGTAAACGGGGATATTAAATTAATTCATGCAGAAACAGGCTGGTGTGTAAGCCCTAAACATAATAAAGAAAATCAATTAATATTAAATCCTTGTGATAAAGGAAAAGACTTATTATGGAGAAATAATTTAGGTAAAAATTCCTTTTTTGAAATGCAAAATATTAAATTAAAAAAATGTATTAGCCTTGAAAACGACAATAAAAACAAAACAAGTTATGCGTTTTTAAAGCATTGTAAAAAAGAAGATCAACAATTAATCAAATTTGTAAAAAACTAGGAGTGTTCATGTTAAAAAATAAAAAACAATTTTTCCAATATATCTTTATTGGATGCTTAGTGGTGTTTAATTCTGCGTGTGTAAATAAAAACTACGACTTAACTAAGAAACCCAGTTACAAAAAGACTAGCATTTCTGAAGAAGTTACTGCTTTATTTAAAGCCTTACCTGTAAGTGATATGAATACTAAGAGTATAAAAGATGGAATAGAAAAATTAAAAAATAAAGAGTATGAGCTTGCAAATTATCATTTTAAAAAAGGCCTGATTCTAAATCCTCAAAATGCACAGCTGCATTTTTTAAATGCACTTTCTTATCATTTAAATTCCTTAAGTGGAAAAGTAAAAATGTTAGAGTTTGCGCAAGCGGGATACAAAGTGTCTTTGAGTTTTGATAAATCCAATTTCTGGGCATCTTATTTTCTGGGACAAATATACTTTGAGAAGAGAAAATATAAACAAGCACAAGAAGAATTTGCAAAAGGATTATTATATTCGCCCAAAAATAAACACTTATTACGTGCTCTTGCTGTGACATCCTATTATACACAAGACAATACTTTGAATTTATGGGCAGCTAAAGAAGCCTATTCCAAGAACTCTAATGATAAACAAGATCTTAAAACACTGGCCTTGTCCTATGCCTCAAATGGACAATATTTAGCAGCAAAGAGTATTTTAGACAAATACAATAATTTAAAGGAGAAAAAATCATCTTTAGATAATTTTGTAGGAGAAATACTTTCCAATCGCATTGATCAATGGAAGGACTTTTACGAGAATAATACACATAAAGTTTCGAGCCAAGCAGAGGATGAGTTCTCAAAGAACTTTTTAATTGATAGTGATAAGAATGCGACTTATGAGACAAATAATAATTCAAATGAAGGGATTATTAATGCCAATAGTATAGAAGAACAGAATAGTACTTCTATCAATAACACAAGTAAAAATAAGCTGCCTCGTATGGTTTTAGTGGATGTGATTATTTTAAGAACAGAAGAATCTCGTTCGGAATCAAAAGGAATCAATATCTTAGATGGTTTAAAAACCACTTTATCGGGGGAGATATTTGATTACAATGATGAAAGTGGAGAGGGCACAATTAATGGACATAACAATAAATCGGGATTAAAACTTAGTTTAGATGCATTAACCTATAATTTAAATATTTTTAATGATGCGGAGAATAAAGCTGAAATCTTAGCTAGGCCTTCCTTATTAGCTGTAGAGAATGAAGAATCACGGTTTTATTCAGGTGCAGTATTGCATGTACAATTAGAAGATGGAGATGATGGAACATTGGATAATTTGCCCGTGGGTATTTCTTTAAATGTAACGCCTACTTTTTTAAATAATGGTTATGTAAAAATAAAAGTGCATGCAGAGCGCTCATTTTTGGAGTTGGTATCTGAAAAAGTAAAATTTAAAACCACTTCTCAAACAACAAGAACAACAGTAGATGCTTCTGCAATATTAAGGTTTGGTGAAACATTAATTTTAAGTGGATTAAGTGAAAGAGAAAAAACGGGCACAAAAAGTGGGGTTCCTTTATTAAAAGAAATACCTGTAGTGCAGTATTTATTTTCAAGAGAAGAAGATGTGGAGCGTAAAAAATCCGTTATAATCATGATAACACCAAGAAAACCACTTAACGCAGATGCGAGTATGAATACAAAGGACTTGTCCAAACAATTAGAAGAAAATACACAGGACTTACACTACACTAAAGCACTTATGAAAAAAGAGAATATTATAGACAATAGTATTTCTTCAACGGTACAGGCTATAAAAGCTACGCCTTATTATAGACAATTTAGACAAGGCGATTTAAGTTTAGACTCTTGGAGTAAGGATGACAGTGTGTGGGGGTCCATTAAACGGATTTTAGGCTTTTTATATTATTAAGAAAGTTTAGGAAGTTTCCATTTTCTATAATGGGCGGTTAGTCTTAGAAAAAAGCCAAAAACAAAGCTTGTTAAAAGAGATAAAAAGTTTATCTGATCTATATAATCTAAGGCTGTAATAATACAAGCTATTACGATGGCCGTACTTGCATAAAAATCACTGCTTAAAAAAGTAGGAACTCTATTTACCATTACATCTCTTAGTGTTCCTCCTCCTATTGCTGTAATCATTGCTAATAATAAAATTCCTACAAAATTAAAGCCTACTTCTAAGGCTACAATAGCCCCAGAGATAGAAAAAGAAACAAGCCCTATTGTATCCGTAACTACAAAGGTTGTTTTTCCTTCTAGGTCAGTTATTTTATGAAGTTTAAATAAGATGGCAATTAGTACAGTAGATATTACAAGTATGACGGGCAAATAATGTGTGAAAATAAAAGGAGATTTATTGGCAAGAATATCTCTTACTATTCCTCCTCCAAGTGCAGTTAAAAAAGAAGTAATAATAATACCTAAGATATCTAACTTATGATGCACGGCTATTAAAAAACCAGATAAAGCAAAGGATATGATTCCAATAATGTCTGTAACTTCTAGTGCGCTCAATAATTATCCTTGTATTTTTTAGGAAGTATAAACAAAAAATCTTAAATATACTTAAAATAGTATACTCAAAACAAAGAAGAAATGACAAATTAATCTTAAATAAAGTATAGATACTATATAAAATTGATAATTAAAATCATATTCATTAAGGTCAAGGTTCATATGTTAAAATATTATGATGAAATATCCTATTTTATTCAAAAACTTACTGGGGATAAAAACCTTGCAAAAGATCTAACACAAGATACTTATGTAAAAATTTTGCAAAACAATAGTAAGTTAGAGGATACACTTCCAAAAGCCTATTTATATAAGATTGCCAAAAATCTAGTGATTGATAAAGTAAGAAGAGATAAATTATTAAAGCAAGTTCAATATGAAGAAGATAAATGTAGTATTGAGCTAAAAGACATGCCCGATGAAATAGTACTACAAGAAAATAGAAAAGAAAAACTAAAAAAATGTATACAAAATCTTTCAGCTCAGAATAAAAAAGCCTTTGTATTGCATTATTATAAAGGTTATACAAGAACAGAGATAGCAGAACTTATGAAGATAAGTAGAAATGCAGTTGAAAAAAATATCACCAGAGCGACCTTAAAAATAAAAGAACAAATGCAGAAGGAGGAGTCATGAATTTAGAAAATGAAATAGATAAAATAGCAAATTCTTGGCTGCAAAGAGAAAAAGAAGGTTTAAATAATAAAGAACAAGAAGAACTTTTTTTATGGCTAAAAAATAAAACCCATGAAAAATCCTATCTAGAAAATAAAAAATTTATTGCAGAATTTATGGATTTGGATGAAGACTTTATTAAAGAAATAAAAAATGAAGTTTTGGAAAAAGAAAATATTTTTACACGCTCTAAATATATAGCAGCTTCAATAACCGTAGCCTGTATTTTGTTTTTTTCTGCTTATGAAGTGAATAAATATTATTCTCCTACTTATGAACAAGAATATTTTAGCTCCAATGAAAAAATACTAAATATTTCCTTACCTGATAAATCTATAATTGACTTAGATATAAAATCACAAATAAAAATAACGTATTACCAAAATAAAAGAACGGTGATTTTACAGGAGGGAAAAGCTATCTTTCAGGTCTCTAAAAATCCGAATAAACCTTTTTATGTAGAATCTGGTAATACTTTAGTTGAGGTTATTGGAACAAAATTTGAAGTGCTTCATCTTAAAAACAAAAGTGAAGTAAATGTCATTGAAGGGCTTGTAAAAGTAGCTTATGTTTATAATAAAAAAGGCGATAAAAAAACACTTGCACAATTAAGAAGATCACAAACGTTAAGTATAAATAATGATGGCCAAGTTCTAAATTATGGAAATATTGATATAAAAAAGATTGCTTCTTGGAAGAATGACATTATAGTTTTTGATAAAATGACTCTAGCAGATGCTTCTTTGATTTTTGAGCGATACAGTAAACAAAAAATGAACTTTGATAGTTATGAATTATCCCAACTCAAAATATCAGGAAAGTTCTCTACCTTACATTATGATTCTTTTTTAGAAGCAATTTCCCTTATTTACCCTATAAAATACACAAAAAATGCTGCTTTAATAAAAATTTCAAAAAAATAAAAATAATCTTGTCCGCTTTTGTGAGCTCTTTCGTTTAATTGACAAGAGATATTAGTTCTCATAATCAATAAAAGGAAGAAAAGAATGAAATTATCAAAGAATATGCTAGCGGCCTCTAGTTTAGCGTTAATGTTTAGTGTCAACTTGTTCGCCCAAGATGCCTATACTATACAAAACAAAACTCTAAAAGAAGCACTAGAAATTATATCAAAAAAGTCTCACTTATCGTATATTGCAAACGATAAATTATTGCAATCTCAAAAAACAAACAATGTTATAGATATTAAAGGTTTAGAAGAAACTTTAAAAGTTCTTTTAAAAGGAACAGGTCTTAAAGCAATTATTAAAAATGATGCTATTGTTATTGTAAAAATAGAAGCTAAAAATGAAGAGTTTTCAGCAGTATTACCAACAGTATACATAGAAGCTATGGAAGAAGATGATATAACTAAAGGTTATGTACAATACGAAAATGCATCTATTACAAGAAATAATGCAACGCTAAAAGAAACGCCTCAAACAATCAATACCTTAAATATTGAAAAAAATAAAAACTATGGAACAAATGATTTAACTTCTATTTTACAAGGAGTTGCAGGTGTTACTTCTGTTCAAGACGCAAGAGCTGATAATATTTACATTAGAGGATTTACAGCTGATGGAAGTGATATATATAGAGATGGTGTTAGAGAAAGTGGTCAAGTACACAGAAGTACAGCAAATATAGAAAGAATTGAGATACTTAAAGGTCCAGCATCATTATTATACGGTAGATCTAATGGTGGAGGTGTAATCAATATGGTTAGTAAATATGCTAACTTTTCTAGCACTAATAACGTAGGACTTACTCTAGGTTCTTTTGATACAGCTAGTTTAAATCTAGATATAAATCAACAAGTTAGTGAAAATGTAGCAGCAAGAATAGTAGCAGATATTGGAAAAAATGGAAGTCATAGAGATTCTCTTCAAGAAGATATAGAAAATACAAGAAAAATGTTTTCTCCAAGTGTTACTGTAAATATAAATGACAATATGACGTGGACAGGACAATATACATATGATACTACAGACAGAGATAGTGACAGAGGTCCATCAAAAAGTGTATATGAAGAGATGGGTATTTCAGGTGATACAGCATTTCACCATGATGGAGATTATATAAACGATAAACTACAAATTCTAAGATCTAGTTTAGATTATACAATAAACAATAATTTAGATTTAACATGGAATCTTGCATATAGAGAAGCAGAACAAAATTTTGCTAATTTCTATAATGGAAGCTATGATGAAAGTACAAAATTATTAACTCAAAGTTACTCTTGGCAAGAAACAGAATTCAATACTCTATCAAATGCATTAACATTAAATGCAGAAGTAAAAATAGCAGGTTTTCTTAATAGACTAACAACTGGCCTTGACTATAGTAAGGAAGAAAGAAATAATGATGTAAAGTATCAATCAAATTATGCCACTTTTGATCCCTTTGATAGTTCTTCTTGGGATAATTCTGCAGATATTAGTAGTCTTAGTCGTAGTTTTGATAGAGAAAATGATGGAATTACTTATGGTGTTTTTTTAGAAGATATTATAGAATTAACTCCTCAACTTAAGCTTATCCTTGGAGCAAGATTTGATAAGTATAAATTTAAATCGTTATACAAAGATACTGGAGATGTAGGTTCTTATTCTGGTGATTCATTTAGCCCAAGAGTTGGACTTGTTTATGATGTAAATGAGGCTCATACTTTATATGCTTCATACAATAAAAGTTTTTCACCTTACGGGGGTCAAAGTTATCTTGGAATAAATGCAACAACGGATTCTGCAGAGTATAATTCGGAACCAGAATACAACGAACAATATGAAGTAGGTTTAAAAAGTGATTGGTTAGATGGAAAACTAAATACTACTTTATCTCTTTATCAAATAACTCATTACAACGAAAGATATCAACCAGATGACAATGACCCTGAATACTGGGCTACAAAAGGTGAAGAGAGATCAGAAGGAATAGAGTTAAATATTATTGGTCAAGTCTATAATGATATCTATGTAAGAAGTTCTCTTGGTCTTATGAATGCTAAAGTTGTTGAAAATAAAGATGAGCCTGAAGAAGAAGGTAGATATCTTGAAAATACAGCAAAAGTAAATGGAAATATATTTGTAAAATATGCACCTTCTAATCAAAGTTTCTATACAGAAGCAGGTATTACTTATGTAGGTGACAGATATGACTATGATAATGATGGTGAAGAAGATAATTTAGGTAGTTATACTAAAGTTGATACTTTATTTGGATGGAAATATAATAAGCAAACAAATATTACACTTGCTATTTCAAATTTATTTGATAAACATTATTGGAGCTCAACAAGAATGACTGGTTCTCCTAGATCTTTTACTGCAAGATTAAATTATAAATTCTAATTATGAAGAGGCTTTAGACCTCTTCATGTAATACTTTAAAAGAATATTAGACCTACATTTTACAAAGGAAAAAATTGACAAGATACTTTTCTAGCTTACGTGCAAAATTATCTATACCTGAAAAGAATGGTAAAAAGATAGGCTTGTATAGAACAATATGTGCTATTCTTGGTGGACTTATAATTGCTTCTTTAGGCATGACTTTACTTATATATATTATACCTGGAACCCCAGGGGAAATAATTATAGTACCTATTATATTAAATACCCTTGTTTGGGCAGTTACGGCGTTATGGATAAGCTTATCTCCTACCAAATGGATTGCTTTTATGAGGTGTCTCATTCCTATTGTTTTCATATCAATACTTCTAATCATTTTATATAATCTATAAGGTAAACATACATGAATGAACTAACAAAAAAAGAAGAAAATAAATACTTCTCACAGAGACTGCAAAGAGTACATGTTGTAGTAGGAGTAAGTTTTTCTATTCTTATGTATATAGCTGTTTTCTTTGGTATTTTTGGAATATTTAATAAGTATATTAATATATGGGAAAAACCTTCAAGGCATATTCAAACTATGAGTCTTGATAAAATAGATTATTCAGCTATGGTTGATACCTTATTAGCAAAACCTGATTATCCCAAAAATTCAATGAGATTATATCTTCCAAAATTTAACGAAGACCCCGCACTTCGTATATATGCTGACTTTACAAAAGGAAGAATATTTGATCCAAATACAAATAAAGAAATAAATGATGAAAGAAAACAATCACAGCTTGCTTCATTTTTAAACTCCATGCATTATGGAAAACCTTTTAAGAGCTTTGGTTATTATTTATTTGGTTTAGTTGCGGTTGCAGGAATGTTTTTAATAATAGGTGGAGTTATACTGGTGTTAAAAATCAAGTATAACAAAGGGAAAAATGCTCAAAGTAAGTTTTCTAAATGGCATAGAAAAATATTTACTTGGCTTTTCCCTCCTTTTATTATCATTACATTAACTGGTGCTTTGATGAATATAGGTACTGAACTATCCATGCCAATGACATATATGGTATCTAAAGGAGAAGTTCATCAGTATAATAGATTAACAAGACCTGTGTTATATCCTAAGACAAAAAAGCAAGAAAGACAAAATGACAATGCTTCGATGCTTCGTATCAATGACTTAGTAAAAAAAGCAAGAAAAATAAATCCAGATTTACAGTTTCAAAAAATTGAAATAACAAATTGGAATGATTCTGCAGCTTTATTTAAAATATCAGGATATAACCCGTACATGCCTTTTTTAAATGGTATTTCAAATAAACCAAGCATCACTTTAAGTGGAGTTGATGGAAGAGTTATGGAACAACAAAAAGTTTTAGATAAGCATTGGTCTGGATTATTTTATGATAGTATTTATTTCCTTCATTTTCTTTATGGGGTAGATATTTTCACTAGATTTTTTATTGCTACAATAATGCTTATAATAGGATTGGCTCTTGGTTTTGGAGTATTATTATGGTTAGAAAAGAAAGCTAAAAAATTTCCAAAAGATATCCCCGTTTATCAAGGAATGGGAAAAGTTTCATTGGCTACTATGCTTGGAGTGATTCCCGCTACTGGACTTATGTTCTTTTTACAATGGATTTTACCCTTTGACATGACAGATAGGTTTTTGTGGCATAAAGGTATTTTTGCAGTGTTTTGGATAGGAACACTGACTTATTCTTTTTATAAACTAAATTCATATCAAACTGCAAAAGAATTTTTAATACTTGGTGGATTTTTTTATATAGTCACACCATTTATTCATTTTTATTCCAGTGGTTTTTCACCTATAAAACTTTGGAATGAAAATTTAAGCACTATACTAAGTGTAGATATAGGGCTATTTCTTTTTGGATTGATTTTACTTTTTGTAGGCTTTGTATTACCAAAAGAGAGACAAGAGGTTCAAAAATTTTGGACAAGAATACTTTAAAGGATAAATAATGAAAAAAATACTAATAATTTTAAGCTTAGTTTATACTATGTCATATGGGCATAAACTTCTCATGAATGTATTTGATAATGAAGATAATACTATTACGGTTGAAGGCTTATATAGTTCAGGTCAAAAAACAAGTGGAGCTATGATACGGGTTGAATCTCTTGTAAGTGGGGAGGTCTTATTTAAAAAAAGATTTCCCCAAGAGAGTGAACTAATAATCAATATACCTAGTGAACCTTATCAGGTGGTACTTGATGGAGGTCCAGGACATATTGTAGTGGAAAAAGGAATAGCTCCCAAAGAGGGATTTTCAAAAGAAATAATAGCTAAGATGAAAAAGAATAGAGCCAGTACTATTTCAATAGCACAAAGCAGTACTAGTGAATGGGGCAATACTACAATTTTGCTCTTTTCTTTGTGCCTGATTTTATTGTCTCTTTCTATATATTTCAGCAATGAAAATACTAAAAAGATTTATAAACTCATTGAAGATAAGAATGTTGGTTAAAATCTAAATTTACTCGAATACAGTAAAAGTTTTTTAACTATTTTTATTAGCGCGAGAAACACTAATAAACTTATGCTAGAAATCAAGAAGAATCAATAATTAGTAGATTAAATTATTGTAATATTTTATAATCTTGATAAGTTTTTGAATCTTCTTAGTAGCAAAAACGTAGGTTATCTCGTGTTATGCTTATTGTTTTCTGTCAAAGCATTATCATTAGGTATCATTGTTTTGCCTTACGATTTATTTTTCTTTTGCAAATACACAAAGAATAGTGAAGGAAATAAGGAAAAGAGCAAGTAAGAAAAGTCTTTTATCTTAGCTTTTAAAACAAATGGTCAAAATCTGTGGCTGTTAAATACATAATAAAAAGCATAAGTGCGAAAAAAGAAAAAGCGATAATCTTTTGTTTTAAACTTAATACTACATTCTCTCCACTTATGTTTTTATATCCAAAAAGTATAGATTTTAACGTACCATGCTCTTTATGTAAGACTCTATCTAATACTACGCCAGATATATGAATTGCAATAATTACTAGCATAAAATCTGCAATAATTTCATGTATATCTTCAAAAATAGAGGTATTTAAGAATTTGAAATAGCCTTTATTAGGTTCCTCTCCTAGGGCCAAAAGGCCTGATAAAACAACAAAACCTATTACAATGAGTAAAAAATATAGTACTAAAGAAGCCGCTGGATTATGACCTGCATAAACTCCCTTGTCTTTTTTTAATAAAATATCTATTGAATAAGAAAGGGCTTTTTTGAATGAAAAATTAAAGTCTTTGAAGTTAGAATACTTAGGGCCAATCTTGCCCCATAATAATCTAAATAAAATCAAGACCCCAATAGCATAACCAAAAACAGAATGAATTTTTAAATAATCCTCATCCCCACTTATATAAGTGATGACAATAAAAAGAACCAAACAGCTGTGAAATACTCTTGTAGGAAGAGACCATATATATGTTTTCATGTGTTGCCTTTAAAAAATTGATAAGCCTGTTTTGGTTGTAAATAACTCCAAAGCTTTGGTTCCAATTAAAGAGTTGCCTTTTTCATTTAAAGCTGGGGAATAAACGCATATTGACATTATATTTGGAATAATAGCCACTATTCCTCCTCCTACCCCACTTTTTCCTGGAAGGCCAACATGAAAAGCAAAGTCTCCTGAAGCATCATAATGTCCACAGGTTAACATGACAGCATTTATACGTTTGGCTTGGGCACTTGTTATAAATTCTTTTTTACTAAGAGGGTCTATTCCATGATTGGCTAAATATAACATAGCACGAGAAAGCTCTTTTGTATTCATGCGTAAGGAACACAATTTAAAATAGGTATCAATTACCTCTTTTGTATTATTGTGAATATTTCCAAAACTTTTCATCATATTAACCAAAGCTACATTTCTATACCCATGTTCTTTTTCAGATGTTGCCACTTCTTGATCAAAGTTTATATTTTTACTGTCACTTATTTGTTGAATAAAATTAAGTAATTTGTCAAAACTGTTTCCGTTATAACGAGAAATTAATAAGTCAGTAATCACAATAGCACCTGCATTAATAAAAGGGTTTCTTGGAATGCCATTTTCGTGTTCTAACTGTACTAAGGAGTTAAAAGAGTTTCCTGAAGGCTCATGACCTACTCTTTTATAAAGTGTTTTCCCATAAATCTCCAAAGCTTTTGAAAAGGTAAAAACTTTTGAAATACTTTGTATAGAAAATTTTTGATCAACTTGCCCTATATGGTGAGATTTTCCATCAAATAAATTAAGTGACATAGCAAAGGTATTTTTATTAACATTTTTGAGTGCAGGAATATAGTCTGCTACTTTACCTTGTGAAAAGAGTTCTTGTATTTCTGCTTGTATTTCTTTTAAAATTAAATCGTAGTTCATAGTTATCCTGATAAGCTCACATGTAGTGTATAAATTAGTAGTATATTTTATTTCTTTTTAGCTAAAAATACCATTAACAAAAAGAATTAAATTCTTGTTTAATAATCTTATATCTTATATATTGTAAAAAATTAGAGCATAATTATAAAATTATGCTTAATTTAAGCTAGTGTTCAGTATAATCGCGGAAAATATTACCATAAAGAGTTTAAATGAGAGATATTAGAAATATTGCTGTAATCGCCCACGTTGATCACGGTAAAACTACATTAGTAGATGAATTATTAAAACAATCAGGAACTTTTACTGCTCATCAAGAAGTAGAAGAAAGAGTAATGGATAGTAATGATATTGAAAAAGAAAGAGGAATTACAATTCTTTCTAAAAATACTGCTATTGATTATGAAGGTGTAA
>Ga0105356_10002544_pt1 | contig 18166 bp, 11 predicted proteins | sample GOMGulsemesocosm_3_FD_83502 | JGI IMG/M metagenome (GOLD analysis project Ga0105356, IMG submission 83502) | Methane-oxidizing microbial communities from mesocosms in the Gulf of Mexico - GOM9D Gulf of Mexico | ecosystem: Environmental > Aquatic > Marine > Cold seeps | place: Gulf of Mexico...
CCCTTACATAATGTAGGGTATCCTGCTTTTTCATCATCACTAAACTTATCGATTAAGATGCCGTTTAAATGGGTTTCTAGACCTGATTCTGTTTCTTTATATTCTACAAGCTTTGCAGGAGAACAAGCACCTGCGGTATTGGGTGATTCACCCGTTAAGTAAGATGATAAGTAACAACGTCCTTCTGCCATAATGCATAAGCTACCATAAGCAAATACTTCAATTTCAACAGGACTCACTCTTGCTAATTGACGAACTTGATGAATTGATAATACCCGAGGTAAAACAACACGTTTCACATTAAAGTTATCTACAAAAAAATTGATAGCTGCAGCATTTGTGACAGATGCTTGCACAGAAGCATGAATTTCAACATCTGGATAAGTTTTTGCACAGTAATCTAATACCGCTAAGTCTGCGATAATTAAAACATCAGCACCTATTGCAACCGCTTTATCGACCGAGGCTTGCCAGCGAGGCATACCATCGGGATGTGCAAAAGTATTAATTGCGACATGCAGCCTACAATCATGTTGACGCAAATAAGCAATTCCTTTTTCAAGTTGTCGCTCAGTAAAGTTTAAGCCAGCAAAGTGCCGCGCGTTTGTTTCATCTTTAAAACCAATATAAACCGCATCAGCACCCGCATCGACTGCTGCTTTTAATGAGGCAAGGCTACCTGCAGGACAAAGAAGCTCCATGAATACACACCACAAAAATTTTTATGGCTTTAATTTAATGATAATTGCTAAAGGAAACTTGATATAGATTAAGTTTTGAAATGATAACTCAGAATAAAATAATGCCATTAAATCATATTAATTTGATGACTATGAGCCCAATAAATACTTTAATTCAAAATGCTGTAAAGAAGTTACCGCTAGGCGGTAAACTTGCGCTGAAAATAATTCCCAATCAAGCGCCATGCTATGTGCTAGAGCAAATATTAAACAAAGTATTTTCAGCAGAATTAAAAGATGATGAATTTGAGTTTCTTACAAATAAATGGCTGGAGTTAACAGTTTCAGATCTTGAGTCATCTTGGTTTATTAGCCATTCAAATAATCATAGTCAAACTCGATTAATTGTAAAATCGCACGCTCAATCTGATGTTGTTTTTAAAGGTGATTTCAATAGCTTTGTTTTAATGGCAAGTCAAAAAGCAGATCCCGATACCTTATTCTTTAATAGAAAATTATTATTAACGGGCGATACCGAACTTGGTTTGGAAATTAAGTCAATTTTAGAAAATCTAGATAGAGAAACTTTGCCCAAAATAGGCCTTAATTTCCTTAACTGGCATAGTGATCAGATACTGCTATCCTCTATTAACAAATAAAAATTATAGCTAAAAAATGCTTACGACAAACTAATGAAATTTATAATTGCCTTAGCTTTACTTTTATTTTCCCACACCTCTGCTTCAGAGCCCCTTATGTTTGGTAGTTACTATATCCCTGAATTGGTAATCAATGAAAATCAAGGGACCTTTATTAAATTACATAAAGAAATAATGCATCGAACCCAAATTGAAAATAAATTACAATTTATGCCAACAAAAAGGGTTCAATATGAATTTAAGCATAATAACCTAATCAGTTATTTTCCTGAGCTTTATGAAAATTTACCTAAAAAGAATGTGGTTGTATCAGAGCCTTTTTGGTTGAAAAAAATAGTCTTTTACAGTTTGAAAAACATGAATATCCAATCCATTTTTGACCTAGAAGGACTAAAACTTGGCGCAGTACATGGTTACAGCTATGGCCCTGAAATAGTTAATAATAAAAAAATTAAAATATTTTATACCGATAATGATGATATAAATGTAAAAATGTTACTTAATGGCAGGATTGATGGCATTTTAGGAGACAATAAATCAACATTAGCAGCAATCAATAAAAGTAAATTTAAAGATAAGTTTATCTATGATTTAAATAAACCCATCAATATATTAGATGTATTTTATGCTTGCCAAAACTCTATTATAGGTAAACAAACCTGCTCAGAAATTTCAGATGCCATTAAACAGCTAAAATCAGAAAAAGTAATTTTATTAAATCCAAAAACAGGTCATAGCCAAATAAAGCTTTGATCCCTATTTTGAAGCCGGAAACATTAATTCAACTACATTATTTTTATAATAAAAGTGATGTTTAATTACAGCGAGAATATGCGTCAATACCATCAAGGATAAAGTAAAACACAAAAATATATGTGCTTTAAAAAAGAATGCGTTAATTATAATATTTGAGACTGGATTTTGAATTATAAATATCCAAAAAAATTGATAAGGCTCTTTGATCATTAAAAACCCACTCATAAACACGCCCAATATAGTTAAATACAATAAAGAATGACACAGTTTTGCTATTTTCCTTTGCCAAAAAGGAATACTTGATGGTAACTCTGGGGTCGATCTAAAAAAAGACCAAATATACCTTACAATAAATATTGGAACGGCCAATGTTGCAAAAGACATATTTAAAACAGACAATATATCAAAAACATAACGGCTAACTAAATGAGACAAAAAGCCAGCTATTAATGTGTAAATAATAATTATTGCCATAATAAAATGAAGCATTCTAGCAAGTAAATCGTAAGGTTTAGCTTTCATAAATAGAAACCAAAAATAGAATTCCAAGTAAAAAGAAGGACATAGTTGGAATCCATTTCAACATGAAATGGCAATGATAGTTATTATCACTAACAAAAACAAGTTTCTTTATTTATAACTACTTTTTTTATGCCATCTGATCAGCTCTTTTTGATCTGTCGGTGCATCTAACCCCTCGTTAATAAATTCAGATGCTTGTTGAGCTAAAATAGCTTCTGTTTTATTTTCTATTCGCTCTAACATATCAAAAAATACAACTTGCTCATCAGCAGACAATACTGACTCCAGTTGCTTTGCACGCTCATCCATTGCAACTATAAGCTCATGGTATAAAGCTTTTCCATCCTCATTTAGGTATAAATTTTTTACATTTTTTTTGACTTCATCTTGATGGGATTCAATTAAATTTAAGCTTAATAGCTTTTTAACAGCCCTACTTACAGTATAAGAATCGAGCCTAGATTGATAAGCAATATCAGCAGACTTAACTGGCATATATGACCCAATGTTAATTAAGACTCTCATCTCTCTTGGATCTAGATCAGTTAAATTTCGGATTTTCCAATCGCGATTTAATGCCAATAAGTTACTCACAACTGCAACTCTAAAGGGCAAATGCGACGTTAAATCTAATGGATTTTCTATTTGTTTTGTCAGGGTAAAAGCCTGACCTCTAGCTGACTTACTAATGCGCTTAACCTTGAGATGAAATCATTTTTGTAACTCTATCATTTTATATTGATAAATAGAAACCCACTCAAAACTTGCTGCATATGCAATAATAAAGTTATTGCATATGCAGCAATTTAATTGTATTTTAATTCTACTATAAAAATAAACAGGAAGATTAGAATGCCATTAGTTAACCCATTAGCGACAGATGAAAATGCTGAAGTGATTGAACTCGCTAAATTTTTTAATGAGACTTTAGGTTTTTGTCCTAATAGTGTTTTAACCATGCAGCACAGGCCCGGCATAGCAAAAGCCTTTATAAACCTCAATATGGCAGTAATGGCCAATGAAGGTCGTGTAACAGCTGAACAAAAGCGCTTAATTGGTTACATTACCAGTGCCAACACTGGTTGTCGTTATTGTGAAGCCCATACAATTTTAGCCGCAGAGCGATATGGTGGCACTGAACAACGTTTAGAAAACATTTGGTCATTTAGAGAAAGTGACTTATATACTGGTGCTGAAAAAGCGGCTTTTGAGCTTGCCTTAGCCGCATCAAGTGTACCAAATGCAGTAAATGATGAAATTACGGCACAAATGCATGAATACTGGGATGAGGGAGAAATAGTAGAAATATTAGGTGTTATTTCGTTGTTTGGTTATCTAAATCGCTGGAATGACTCTATGGGAACAACCATGGAAACCGGGGCTGTTGATGCTGGTGAACGCTTATTATCTGAATCAACCTGGACACGAGGTAAACATATTTAAACACTCTTAGCTAAAAATAATCTTGATTATTGTTGTCACTAAGCCTGAAGTAATAATTGCTTTAGGCTTATATAAACTATTAATTACACTCTCTTCTTCTTTATTAATCAAAAGCGTACCTCACAAATAAGCCCTCTATTAAGTTATCATTTGATATCTATTGTAAATATTATGCTACAAGTTAATTAATTTTTTTACTTCATATACTATCAATTTAATTTTTAAACCTTAATCTAGCCCGAGAATACTAAGAATAAAGGGCGATTAAATGATTAAGGGTAAGACACTAGGCAGTATGTTGATTATTGCAGGTACAACAATTGGTGCAGGTATGCTTGCACTCCCTATTGCATCTGCTGGACTTGGCTTTTCAACCGCCACGGTATTGTTATTTTCGGCATGGGCATTAATGACTTATACCGCCTTATTAATGTTAGAAGTACATCAATATGCACATGTAGAAGCAACATTAAATACTTTAGCTAAAAGCTTACTTGGCAAAAAAGGCCAGGTAATCGCTAACTTCTCGATGATATTTTTATTTTACGCTTTATGTGCTGCTTATATTGCAGGTGGAGGATCTCAGTTACAAACTAAACTTATTGAATGGACCAGTTTAGAGTTACCCATACAATCTGGCTCGGTATTATTTGCCATCGTTTTTGGTACTATCATAACGTTAGGGACTGGTACCGTTGATAAAATAAATCGCGTATTATTTTCAATTAAAGTCATTGTTTTAGCATCTGTTTTTTATATGCTAACCCCTTATGTTCAAGGTCAACACTTACTTGAAATGCCGATTGAACAAGGTCTTATTTTATCTGCGATACCCGTTGTATTTACCTCATTTGGTTTTCACGGCTCTATACCTTCAATCGTAAAATATGTTGGTATTGATATAAAATCATTAAGAAGAATCATGATCATGGGTGCCGCATTACCTTTAGTGATATATCTATTTTGGCAAGTCGTGAGCCAAGGCATTATGAGCCAATCAAACTTATTACAAAGTGAAGGTTTATCTGGATTTATAGCAAGTGTCGCATCTATGTTGCAAAACCCTAAAATTAGTAATGCAATTACTATTTTTGCCGATCTGGCATTAGCAACATCATTTTTAGGCGTGAGTTTAGGTTTATTTGATTTCTTCAGTGACACCTTAAAAAAGGGTAATACCAAACAAGATAGGTTTATTACAGCTTTAGTTACTTTTGTGCCACCTTTAGGCTTTGCACTTTTTTACCCACAAGGCTTTATTATGGCGCTGGGTTACGCTGCGATAGCCCTCGTTATATTAGCCGTATTCTTACCTATTGCAATGGTGTTTAAACAAAGAAAAGAACGAGAAATAACGCAAACAGATTATCGCGTAAAAGGCGGTAATTCAGCACTCATAGTAGCGGCTTTATCTGGTGTATTGATTATTAGCGCACAATTTTTACAAATGTTTGGCGTGATACCTTCTATTGGATAGTTATATGAAAATTAGTGAATCTCTATCATTACAAATGATAGAGATTCCTTCTATTTTAATCGCTTTTTCTTACTCATTTACTTAAGCATTATTAAAATTTAAGTTTCAATATATTTATCTGCAAATCTCTTTGCTAATGCAAATCGTTTAGCTGAACGCTCTCCGAGTTTAACGAGCATTAAATAACAATATGGCACTAAGAATAAACTGGTAAAAGTAGAGAATATTAAACCGCCTATAATAGCAATTGATAGTGGATAAGCTTCATTATTACTTGAAGCAATGGCCACCGGAACTAAACCAATAATTGTTGTTGCAACCGTCATTAAAATAGGTCTAATTCGTGTAGCACAAGCTTCAATAATAGGTTCGATTAAACTCGTAGATGAGCCCTTTAATTTATTAATTTGATCTATTAATACAATACCATTGTTGACCACTATCCCCATTAAAATCAACATGCCTATCATAGCAGTTTCACCAAGTCCCATGTTCATAATTGCAAATGTAAAATAAACACCAATGAAAGCTAAAGCAATTGAAGACAAAATTGCAATGGGCATTAATAAAGACTCAAATAGTGCAGCCATTACCATAAAAATTAACGCTAACGCTAGCAGCATATTTATAGCCATATTTGCCATAGAGATATCGTCATTACGATATGCTTTTCCTAATTGCCATTCATAACCTGTCGGTAAGGCAATTTCCTTCATCACAACTTTAATTTTTTCTGCTGCTTCTTTACGTGTAATTTCATTTAAATTTATCGAAATAGTTAAACTTGTTTGCCTTTGTACTCTATGAATTACTGGCATCACAGGCTGAGAATCAAACGTAACGAGTTGCTGTAAAGTTAAAACACGCCCTTGTGTCTCATAAATTGGCAAATCTTTTATTTGCGATAAAGGTAGTGCTTTTTTATCATGATAAACCAACCGTATCCCTATTTCACCGACAGTTTCGTCTCTAAATGATCTTAAATTAACTCCGCGTAATGCTGTTGAAATACGACTCGCTATATCTTGTGTATTCAAACCTAAACGCGCAACTTTCTCGCTATCAATACGTAACAGAAGTTCTCGTTTTTTATCCGTATCTTCAATACCAACTTCATCAAATCCTTCAATCTGTTTAAGCCTTAAAATCACCGACTCACTTAATGACAATAAGCGTTCTGTAGAACTTCCTAATAATGATATACTCGCGAATTTTTGTTTGTTTTCAGACCAAGTAAAAGAAGGCTTAGCAATGGCTGTTTTTGGAAATCCTGAGCGTATTTTTTCTTTCAATTCAGATATTGATATCGATAAATTTTTATTTAACTTAATACGTGATGATGCATAATCAGCATAAATTCGGCTATCTACTTTTTTAAAACCAAACTCAGCTTGATTGTCATAAAGATAAGCCTCCATTTCATCAACTAATTGAGACACGTCAGCTAACTTTTGCCCACTGATGACATGATAACGAATCGTTATATCTTTAGATTTTTTACTATGCTTTTGTTGATTTGACACAAAGTCTCGTGCAAAAAAACCTAACAAACATAACAATAAAACGCCTAAAGCAGAGTATTTAGGGTGCTGTAAAATGGCCTTCAAACTAGGTCTATATAAGTTATCTAATCGCCCTTGTGTGGTGACAGCAGATAATTCACCTTGTGTGATTTTACTTAACATTAACGGAATAAGAGTTTTAGCAACCAGTAATGATGCCAATAATGGCAAGCAAATAGCCACTGCAATTTGTTCAATTAAGATTGTGATAAAGTTTTTTTCGCCCATTAAAATTGGTAAAAAAATGATTACGGTTGTTAAAGTGCCGCTGATCACTGCAATACTGACATTATCAACACCTTTCATTATTTTTTGGTAATCACTCAATGAACTAGATTGTTGTTGTAATATACTTTCACAAATCACGACCGAGTTATCTATTAATAAACCAACCGCAATAAACAATCCAGCAAGCGTTAACATGTTTAGGGTATAACCCATAAAGTACATGCCTGCGATAGCAAAACTCAAAGAAATTGGCACTGAAGCCACAACCACTAAAGTAACTCTGTAATTGCGAAAGAATATATATAAAACAATAAAAGATAAAAATATACCAACAAAACCCGCTTTAAGTAAATCTGATAACGACTCCTGAATTTCATTACCGCTGTTATTTTTAACATTTATTTTAATATTATCAAATTCACCATCTGCTTTAGTCGTTTCAATAAATTTCAAAACATTATTTGCAACATCGACAACATTCGCATCAGATTCTTTAAAAACTTCCAACCCGATAGTCTTTTGACGATCGCTTCTAATTTCACTCTCTTTTTCAGGACTTTTTAGTGAGATTTTTGCAACGTCACTGAGCTTTACATTTGCTTTTACTTGAAAATTATTGATATCAGCTAAGGATTTATATTCACCTTGAGGTGAGACTCTAAATTTACGTCCTCCATTAAGTATTGAAGCCGATCTAACAATAAAGTTACTCGCACGTAAATCTTGTAATAATTGCCCTTGATTAACACGATTCATTGCCAACTTTGTACTATCTAGTCTTATTTCAATATTAGGTTTAACAACACCTCTTAGCTCTATTTTTCCGACTCCGCTTAATCTTTCTATTTTTCTAACAAGCTTTTTATTTAAAAAATCATAAGCATGAGATAAATCTTTTTCTCCCGTGATTGTTAATGTCATAACCGGAAAGTCTGATGTAGAAAACTTTTGCACGCTTACTTTTTGTACATCATCAGGGAGTAAATGGCTGATCATATCCACTTTTTCCCTGACTTCTAAAATTTTACTATCAAGATCAGCCCCCAGTTCCATCATTATTTGAATACCAGCAGAGTTTTCTCTGCTTCTAGATTTCATAGAAGAGATGCCGCCAATTGTCGCTACAGCCTCTTCAATAGGACGCGTGATCAAACGTTCGACTTCTTTTGGCGATGAGCCATTATATGGCACATAAATAAACACCACGGGCACGTTAACGCTAGGCCAGCTCTCTTGCGGTAATAATCGACTTGCCACCAGACCCGTTACAAATAACGACAACATTATCATTACCGTGGTTACCGGGCGCTTTAAAGCTAAAGCACTAAGCCATAAGTTAATAGGTAAACCAATTTTTTTATTTTTTTGCTCAGCTATCATAGTTAACTTCACCTTGAATTACTTTGTTATCTTCTCCGACAGTTTGTTCATATTTTTTTCGATCAAACACACTATATAAAACAGGGATCACTAACAAAGTAAGTGCTGTTGCTACAAATAAACCTGACATCACAGTAATCGCTAAAGGGGATCTTAACTCCGATCCCTCACCACCAGCCAAAGCTAAAGGCGCTAAACCTAAAATAGTGGTAAGAGATGTCATGATAATAGGTCTCAGACGTGAATTACTGGCAATAATAATTGCTTTTGATTTATCTACTCCTTGCTGGCGTAACTGATTAATTCTATCAACTAATACAATGGCATTATTAACAACAATACCTGTGAGCATGATCACACCTATTAATACAATCACACTGATAGCGGTACCTGTTATATATAAACCTAATACCGAACCTAAAATAGCTAAAGGTACTGAAAACAATATAATAAATGGATTAAGTAAAGATTCAAATTGTGATGCCATGACTAAGTACACTAAAAATACAGCTAGTAATAACGCCATCATTAATGAAGAGAATGAGCGTGTCATCTCTTCATTTTGTCCTGCAACTTTCACACGAATGTTATCAGGTAAATTTAACTGCTTAATAATCATTTGTGTTTTTAAAGCGGCACTGGCTAAATCACCAAAAGCGAGCGATGCAGATACAATTGCAACTCTATTTTGATCGATGCGATTAATTTCATTCGGGCCGATACTCTCGGTAATATTAGCAACAGTTGATAAAGGTAATGCTCTATCTTGTGAGGCATTAATGGTAATATGTTTTATGGCTTGCGCTGAGTTTCGGGCTTGTTCATCTGCCCTTACTAATATATCTATCTGCCTATCATTTAAGTTATATTTACTCGCGACTGAACCTGCTACTTTTGTAACGAGTTGATCAGCAATATTTGATGCCCTTAAATCTAAACTGGCCAAACGTTCATTATCAAATTCAATTTTTAACTCTGGTTGTCCATCGCGTAAACTATTATTGATATCGGTAAATTGTTTATCCGCAACTAAAATTCGTGCTAATTCATCACTTATTTTCTTTAAATTCTCTAAGTTATAACCTGATAAAATGACTTGTAACGGACGTTCAGTAGTAAACATTTCTGTTTGTTTAATTTTAACATTCACATCAGCCATCGTTTCAACTTTGGTGCGGATAAGTTCTTTAATCGCGTTAATGTCAGAGCTAATATGTAAAGCTACTAATAATTGCCCCCAATTTTCACCGCCTTTACTTGCAGAGCTCATCATCAAACTACCACTGCCAGCTAATGAGTAAGTATGTTTTACTCTTGAGTCTGATTGAATACTTGCCGATAACTCTTTTAACCGTTGATCAGTTACTTTTATTGGCGTTCCTTGAGGTAGGGTAAGTTCAAGTGTAAATTCTGATTTTGCCACCTCGGGTACAAGTTCAACATTCATATTCGGTATTAAACTGATTACGCCAAATGCAAAAATCATACTACTCAATAAAACCCACATTCGATTTTTTAATGATTTTAATAAAAGAAGATTATAGAAAGTAGCCACTTTATTGAAATAAAAACTGAACAATTTATAAGAGGGTTTAAGGATGAAATTAAATATTTTAGCCACTATATTAGCAACTAATAACAAACCTTTTGTTAATGTTAATGGCAGATAATTAAATATCAGTTTAAATGGAAAAACCGCGATCATTTTAATAATATCAAAACGAGATTTTGTTTTATCCTCTATAGTCGGTTTGCTTTTATCTATTTCCACACTTTCATTTTCTGTAAAAGTAACTTGCCTTGATGCCAACATCGGAATAAGCGTTAAAGCAACAACTAAAGATGCCAATAAAGCAAAAGTCACAGTCATGGCCTGATCACTAAATAGTTGACCAGCAAACCCTTCAACAAAGGCTAATGGAAAAAATACAGCTAAGGTTGTTAATGTTGAGGCAATAACAGCCCCTGTTACTTCTTGCGTGCCTAAAACTGCGGCATTAATTATACTTTCGCCTTTTTCACGATATCGAGCTATATTCTCGAGCACTACAATGGCATTATCCACCAATAAGCCAACCGCTAAAGCGATACCGCCCAGAGACATAATATTAAGGCTGATGTCATTGGCGAACATTAAGTTAAACGTCGCTATAATTGAGATAGGAATTGCTAAAGAAATAATTAAAGTATTAAAAATATTGCCTAAAAACAAATACAAAATAAGTATCGCTAAAATACCACCGATAATTGCAGCACTTTTAACTTCATCTACAGCATCAATAATAAATTCAGATTGATCATAAATAACATCTAGCTTTAACTGCTCTGGTAGGCTTTTTTTAATTGCGATCAGCTTTTCATTTACTAGATTTGCAACACTGACCGTATTAGCATCACCTTCTTTATAAATAGCCAACTCTATTGCTTCATTATTATTGATTCGAGTGATATCAGTACGCTCTTTCTCACCATCATAAACACGCGCAATATCTTTCAAATAAATAGTATAGCCATCTGATTGCTTAACTATCATATTGCTAAGCTCGTTTAGAGATGAAAATTGATTTACCGTTCTTACTAGATATTCTTGTTGACCATCATAAACTCGCCCTGCCGACATATTAATATTTTCATTTTGAATACCTTTTACGATATCTTGTGCTGAAATACCTCTTTGCGCAGCTTTTTCTTGATCAAAAATCACTTGTATTTCTTGCTGTAATCCTCCACCCAGCTGTACTGCAGCCACGCCAGGTATAATTTCTAATTGGCGCTTTATTTCTTGTTCAGCAAACGTTCGGATTTGTTTTAATGCTTTTAAGTCTTTATTTGAAGTTGATATGCCTAAACGAATGATAGGATCTAAAGCAGGATTAAATCTCAGAATAACCGATTTTTTAACATCTTTTGGAAATGAAATAGTATCTAGTTTTTCTCTTACATTTTGAGTCGAAAAATTCATTGCAACACCCCAATCAAATTCAACAATCACATCTGATTGACCCGCTTTTGAAATTGAATGGACCTTACGGATCCCTTTTACTACTCCTACAGATTCTTCAATCGGTTTACTCAACAGCTGTTCAATTTCGGCGGGCGCTGCGCCTGGATTAACCGTGCGAATCGTTAAAGTGGGATATGATAAGTCAGGTAATAATGACACTGACAATCGAGAAAAACCAACCAAGCCAAATAACATAATGGCAAGTGTAAACATACAAACCGTAACCGGCCGTTTAACAACTGTACTGACAATACTCATAAAATAGATCTCTGTATCAGGCTTAATTTTTATTATTTAGTGATTATTCTGCAACTTCTTCTGAAGTCGTATGCGCTTTATTGATCACTGTCACTAAGCTCTTTGTTTTTAAACTTTGCTGACCTACAACGACAATTTGAGTATCAATGTCTAATGGAGTGAGTATTTCTACGAAACCAGCCTCTTCATAACCTGTTTTAACAACTATTTTATTAGCGATATTATCTTCAATTACAAATAAGCTTGTTTCACTGTCAGTTACTAGCAAGGCTTTTAATGGCACAACCTGTATATTTTTATGTTCATCTAAGGTCAGTGCCACTTTTGCAAACATACCTGGTTTTAGATTCCCAGTGTTATTGTTAACCTGTAAAGTGACTTTAAATGTACCTGACTGGGTATCTATAATCGGTGAAACCAAAACGATTTGAGCTGAAATAGCTTTATCACCATTGGCAGGAAAACGTAAACTGGCTTTTTGTCCCAAATGAACTGAATTCATTTGTGCCTCAGGTAAATACACCACGCCTTGTAAGGTATCTAAAGCAACAATATGAAACATTTCAGAGTCTTGGCCTGATGTCATATTACCCGCTTTAACACTGCGAGAAGCGATCACACCCGATATTGGCGCGCGAACTTTACTATCTCTTACTTTAATCTCAGTAATTTTTAGTTGATTACGTCTCGATTTAACCAAAAACTCAAGTTTTTCTAAATCCTTTACAGAGATCAACTGTTTGCCTTTATTGGGCTTGCTGCGGTTATATTCAGCAGTGGCTGATGCTAAATCAATACTGGCTCGCTCATATTCTAATTGATAACTTTCATCATCAATTTCTGCAAGTATTTGTCCTTGTTTAACATTCATACCTTCCTCAACCAAAATGCTTTTGATCATACCTGTTACTTTATTGGTTACTTTACTCTCTGATTTTGCTTCCAATACAGCAGTAGTTTTATAGGTATTTTTAATGTTTCCTGTTGCTAAAATAATCGTTTCGACTGGAACCTTATATACCACCTCTTCTTTTTTTTCATCTGCTTGAGGCTCTGAACAGGCTGATAAAAATAAAGTACAGGTTAAAACTGTCATTAAATAAATATGAGGTAATAAGTGGTTCATAATATTCCGTAAATTGTTTTTTTGACTTATAGAAACTGATGGTAACTTAATAAGCATTTATTGAAAATCAATTGTAAATATAATGTGTAACAAATAAAGACAAATATCTGTGTTTCACTCACGACACAGAACCTAATAACTCTAGATAAGCGAGTTAGAGATAGACTAAGGAATAACACACAACAGTTGTACACCGTGCTAAGCTAGGTCAAATCTCATTTTTATATAAATATCATGACACTTACACTGATCTTTGTTGGCTTAGCCTATATGGCTTTATTATTTTGGCTTGCCAACTGGGGAGATAAAAAAACAGTCTTAGCTAAAAAAATAAGCCACCACCCTTTTGTTTATTCATTAGCATTAGGCATATATTGTACCTCATGGACTTATTACGGCGCAGTGGGAACGGCTGCTAATTCAGGTTGGAGTTTTTTGCCCATATTACTTGGGCCTGCTTTATTATTTATGTTTGGCCACCGATTTTTACATAAATTAGTTTTAGTCAGTAAGAAACAAAATATTACTACCATAGCTGACTTTATTTCAGCACGTTATGGCAAACGTCAACTCAGCGCTATCTTAGTAACATTAATCGCACTTTTAGCAACGATCCCTTATATTGCCTTACAACTTAAAGCCCTCAGTTCTAGTTTTTTATTAGTACAAAGTAATACTCAAATATCAGGTACGCTACTCGCGCTTGCTGGCACCGTCATGATGGCATTATTTGCTATATTTTTTGGCACGCGAAAAGTTGATGTGACTGAATACCGTTCAGGCTTAATGTTAGCGATTGCCTTTGAATCTCTCATTAAACTATTAGCATTATTAGCCGTTGCGGGATTAGCTATTTATGTATTCTTAAACTACCAACCAGGCATGCTTGAAGTATTTACCAAACAAAGTGCCTTTAGTCATTGGCAAGCTGATGATTTTTTGAGTTTTAACTTCATTGGTCAAGCTTTAATGGCTGCAGCTGCAATCATCTGTTTACCCAGACAATTTCATGTAACAGTTGTTGATAACCAAGATTTAAAACACTTAAAAACAGCCCGTTGGGCTTTTCCGCTTTATTTATTATTAACCGCAGCAGTCATTATCCCCATAGCAACAGCTGCATTTCATCCTGAAATTGGTGCACATTTTGCGTCTGATAGTTTTGTACTTGCATTTCCTTTATCAGAAAACAGTGCCCTTTTAACTACATTTGTATTTATAGGGGGCCTGTCCGCTGGTACCGCTATGATAGTTGTTGCCACTTTGACATTAAGTACTATGATCTCCAACGATGTGGTTTTACCATTATTACTTAAACGCAAATTTAAACGCAACTTAATCACAACAAGTTACAAGCGACAAATACTATTAGTTCGACGTATTACCATAGCCGCCATTTTAGGATTAGCTTATTTATATCAGCAACAATTAGGTAATAATGCAGCTTTAGCCAGTATGGGTTTAGTCGCATTTTCACTTGTGACACAATTATTACCAGCTATCGTTGGCGGTTTATATTGGCGTAAAGGTCATGCTTATGGTGTTTATGCTGGGCTAATTGCTGGCTTCCTTTTTTGGATGTTATTTTTAATGTACCCGTTACTTGAAGGTGCTGCAATAAATTCGAGTACGGTACAACAAGCCATTATTACAAAAGGTACTTTTATTGCCTTATTTGCCAATATCGTTTGTTATATTGCTTTTTCTTTAGGCGCAAATGAACGTTTAGTTGATAAGATTCAAGCCGCAGCATTTGTGAATCCAAGAGAACAAATTCCCCTAGATAAACGTCAAAATAAAGATATTAAAGCCAGTATTTATGATCTAAAAGTCCTACTGCAAACCTTTCTCGGTATTCAAAGAAGTAAACAACTCATCTCTCACTATATGATGAATGCTAACTTAGCGGATGATAGTGAGATACCTAATTCTGAATTTATAGATTATTGTGAACGTGCTTTAACAGGTGTTCTGGGTGCCTCTTCTGCACAAGCTTTAATCAGTGCCGTCCTTACAGGTAAACAAATGGCATTTGAAGAAGTTGTAAACTTTTTTGATGAAACAACCCAAGCGCTACAATTCAATCAAAACTTATTATTTACCTCTTTAGAAAACCTGAGTCATGGTATTTCTGTTGTAAATAAAGACCTAAAACTTGTTGCTTGGAATAAAGGCTATATGGAAATGTTTGAATATCCAGAAGGTTTTTTAGAAGTAGGTCAGCCTATTGAAGATGTTATACGCTTTAATGTGAGTAAAGGAGAATGTGGTCCTGGAGAGCTTGAAATACAAATAAATAAACGTGTACAACATTTAAAAAATGGAACTCCTCACCATTTTATCCGGCGTCGTAAAAATGGTCAGGTCTTTGAAATGACTGGTAATCCACTTCCTGATGGTGGATTTGTTACAAGCTACTCAGATATTACGAGTCATATTGAAACGCAAAACTTATTAGAAGAAGTAAATATTTCACTTGAAAACCGTATTGAAGCACGTACCCAAGAAATTAGTAATATAAATGTAGAGTTAGAAGCTGAAATTATTCGTAGAGAAAAAACAGAGCAAGCACTAACATCCGCAAAATTAGAGGCAGAATCGGCGAATGAAAGTAAAACAAAGTTTTTAGCACTCGCAAGTCATGATATTTTACAACCGCTCAATGCAGCACGTTTATATTTAGCTTCGATAGAAGAAAAAGAGTTAAGTACAAGCAATCTAAATAGTTTTGAAAAATTAGGCCACAGCTTAGATTCAACAGTGCATTTAATGTCGGCTTTATTAGAAATTGCAAAGTTAGATCAAGGTGCTATGACACCTGAAAATAGACACTTTTGCATAAATGATATTTTAAACCCATTGAGTAGTGAGTATGCGATTTTATGTCAAGAAAAAGGATTAAAGCTCAAGATCCGTTCATCAAATACGATCGTACAATGTGATACCACTTACTTGAGACGTATTTTACAAAATTTAGTATCCAATGCAGTGAAGTATACAGATAGCGGTAAAGTATTAGTGGGCTGTCGAAATATAATATCAAGTGAATCGAATAAAGCACATATAAAAATAGAAGTATGGGATACAGGCCCTGGTATTTCACAATATCAGCAGAATAAAATATTTAGTGATTTTTATCGTATAGACAGCTCCGATAATAAAGGAGTTGGATTAGGCTTAGGTGTTGTTAAACGTATGGCGGATTTACTGGCCTTAAAGCTAGAAGTAAAGTCAAAAGAAGGTAAAGGGAGTTGCTTTAGTATTGAAGTGCCTCTTGGTCAAAAGAAAAATGTACAACAAAAAAACATAAATAACATACAATTTGATGGCAAAAAATCGTTCAACGTCATTATGGTTGATGATGCACAAGAGAATCTTGATGCAATGGCCAGCCTGCTTAATAAATGGGGCTGTACTCATCAAAGTTTTAATACGGTCGATGCAGCCATTACACATGCCAATAACAATACGGCACCCGATATCATATTAATGGATTATCAATTAAGTAATGAATGTGATGGCATTTCATTGATACAAAACTTACGAGAAATTTGGCAAAGTAGAATACCCGCAGTACTTATTACTGCAATGCGTGGGGAAGAATTAAAAGCTGAAACTAAAAGTAAAGATATTCACTATTTAAGCAAACCCATAAAGCCAGCAAAGCTTAAAGCTTTATTAAATCATAAAAGGCGGCCTAATTAAATAACATATATAGTTATGGTAAAGTACTCATTAGATTAAATAAGTAGGTATTAAAGTGAATTCATTTAGGCTTTTTGTTGCTCAAGTATTAGAAAGTTCAGGAGAACAAATCAATCGTGGTCGCTACCTCGATTTTTGCTTAGTTTTACTTATTTTAATTAATGTTATAGCAATTGTGATTGAATCAGTTCAAAGCATTGCGATTGAATATCGATTATATTTCATTTGGATTGAAATAATTTCTGTTGGCATATTCACTTTAGAATACTTATCCAGAATATGGGCTTGTGTTGATAAAGAAAAATATCGTAACAGCGGTGATAGTCATTTAAAGATGAGAATAAAATATATCACCAGCCCATTAGCTTTAATTGATTTATTGGCTATTTTACCTTCTTACTTAATGTTATTTGTTTCTTTTGATTTACGTTTTTTACGTGTGATTCGTTTGATGAGGGTATTTAAACTCACTCGGTATTCGCGCGCGATGCAGCTGTTATTACAATCATTCAAAGAAGAAGCTAGCTCACTCGGTGCCGCCTTTTTTATTATGGCCATCGTGCTTATATTGGCTTCCTGCGGCATTTATTTAATTGAACATGATGTACAACCCGATAAATTTGGTTCTATTCCAGAATCAATGTGGTGGGCCATGGCAACGTTAACAACTGTTGGTTATGGTGATGTTGTACCAATCACACCACTAGGTCGTTTTTTTGGCGGCTTAATTACCGTATTAAGCATGGGCATGGTTGCAATACCAACGGGTTTACTCGCTTCAAGTTTTTCAGAGCAGTTAAGAAAACGCCGCACTTTATTTGAAGATACAGTTCATGCCTATTTAGAAGATGGCACATTAACAGATGATGAAAAAAACAAACTAGAACGACTTAGATTAGAACTCGGTTTAGGTAAACAAGAAGCTAAATTAGCAATAAAAAAACAACAAAGTAGTTTGTATCAAAAACAATACTGCCCACATTGTGGTAAGAATACACAAAATTAAGGTTAGTATTTAATTGATTTTAACATTCAAACTTCGAGCTGAGTTTATTGCTTAACCCTATAGTTTCACCGAACGATTATGTGTTATTTCCGAGTTATTTTATCGGGAATCTCATCAACTGAAACCGACTTAAAACTAGATTTAACAAATTGATAAAAATGTCTTATTTAAAACCTGTCTTAAAAACAGATCTCCAATAAAAATACCACGGAGATGATGTCAGTGACATTTAAAGCTTATTAAACTCATTCAGCCATTCGGTAAAAGAATTAGATACTTTTTTAATGGTGCAAAGGTCACGTTCAAAGAACCATACAGGTAAATCCGTTTGTTTACTTGCGCAATCTGAAAGTTTGAAAC
>Ga0105356_10002546_pt1 | contig 18159 bp, 15 predicted proteins | sample GOMGulsemesocosm_3_FD_83502 | JGI IMG/M metagenome (GOLD analysis project Ga0105356, IMG submission 83502) | Methane-oxidizing microbial communities from mesocosms in the Gulf of Mexico - GOM9D Gulf of Mexico | ecosystem: Environmental > Aquatic > Marine > Cold seeps | place: Gulf of Mexico...
GAACTCATCGTTATTCTCCTGACTCTTTATTGTTTGCCATTTGAGTTTCGCTACTCTCAGCTTCAACATCTTTCTCTTCAAGCTGAGTTTCTTCACTTGCTAACGCTAACTTCATACCGTCAACAGGGTAGTCCAGCGAAGAGATAATTAAGCGGTCACCGTCTGCTAGGCCATTGGCGACAATAACGTCACTACCTTGCTGGCGAACAATATCAATTGAAACATAATGAAGTTTTGAATCACTATCCAAAATAGCAACCTCTCCATTTACCACTAAGTGGCGAGGTACTAAGGTAGCCTGGGCAATATTGTTACCAATGATTTTTGCATTAATATAACTACCAAAGCGTAACGGTGAAGTGTCGTTATTAGCGGCTTTAAGTCGGTATGGATCATTTAACTCTGCAACTAAGTAGCCCATTCGACTCTTTTTATCTACTACCCCTTCATTACGAACGATTGTTGCGCTCCACTGAGTTGCTTTACCTGCGTATACCCCAACAAGTTTAACCTTGGCATTAACACCTTGCTTAGCCAAAAACTCAAGTTGGTTATCCGCTACGGGTAAACGCACTTCAGCGGTAGCTGTTGCCAATACGTGGCCAATTTTGCTACCAATACTAACAAAAGAGCCTAAGCCAATATCACGACTATCAATCATGGCATCATATGGCGCTCTAATTTCAGTACGCTCTAAATTACGCTCTGCACGTAAAACGGAAGCTTGTGCAGCTTTAACACGTGCTAGCTCTTGTGCAAGTTGTGGCTTACGTAAGCTCAGCTCTGTAGGTGAGGTATCAGTTATTTGTTTCCACTCACGTTCTGCAACTTTACCTTGCGCAACTTCTTTTTCTAATGCTGCTCTCGCTGTTGCCATTGACGCTTGTGCATCAATTAAAGCAGCTTGATAGTCATTCGGGTCAATACGGGCAAGCAATTGATTCTTTTTAATAAAGCCGCCACGGACAAAAGTATCACTAAGCTCAACAATTTCACCGTTAACTTGAGCAATCAACTGTGTTTCATATTTAGGTGTCACCATGCCATGAGAACTTACCTCTAGCGTCATAGGTGCAACAGAAATATTGCTAACAGCAACAATTGGCGTATTATCTACCTCCGGTTTCTCTTCCGGTGGTTTTTTCATACTAGAAAAACCAGCCATGGCAGCAACGCCAGCAGCTAAGATGACAATAGGTATAATAATTTGTTTTTTAGTGGCCACTTTTAATCCCTTATTCTTTAAAAGTTTTATATTTATATATTATTGTTTGCGTAATCGATTTATCGCTCGCAAATCTATCTTTATTTTATTTCGATAGAATAACCAATTCTTGGTTACAAGTATTAACAAAGATGTAACTCGGTATTACAAAATCCGCACCACTTTCTTCTTTAGCGTAAAAAATAACAACACACCACAGATTAAACAACCAAATTTCAACAGGTTAATCGCACATTATATTCTCAACGCCCTGACTTCATTTGACTAAACTCATAGGGTATATAATTTTTTTTAATCTCATTAGCCATTTTTTAGGGATTATTATATTACGCTTGTCAAATTAACCACCTTGTAGAGTACAACCATCAGCTTTGAAATCATTGGGTAAACACTCTTGAATGCGTTACAATGTGGCTAACTTTTTAGCAGTAATTTCCCATGGTAGACTCTCAAATGACAACTCAAGCAACAATTGGCAAGTTCAATCAACTCAACGTTATTGCCTTAGCAGATAATGGCGCTTATCTTGATGCAGGCGAGTTAGGTGAGATTTTATTACCTAAACGCTATGTACCAGAGCCATGCCAAGTTGGTGATACCCTTAAAGTTTTCATTTACCGTGATTCTGCTGATCGATTGATTTCCACTACAGAAGTACCTTTAGCTCAGGTGGGTGAATTTGTTTCTTTGAAAGTGATTGAAACCAATAAAATGGGCGCTTTTCTTGATTGGGGCTTACCTAAAGATTTATTAGTGCCGTTCAATCAGCAGCATACTGCAATGGAAGTTGGGAAGTATTACCTAGTCAGGGTTTTTCTTGACCAGCAAACAGACCGAATTGCGGCTTCGAGTAAACTAGATAAATTTATAGATATCTGGCCAGCAGAATATCAACAAGGCGATAAGGTTAACCTTATTATTGGTGGTAAAACTGACTTGGGTTTCAAAGCCATTGTTAATGACTTACATTGGGGTTTACTCTACGACAATGAAATTTTTCAACACTTACGTGTTGGTAAGAAAATTACCGGTTATATCAAACAAGTGCGTGAAGATGGTCGCTTAGATCTTATTTTGACACGTGGCAGCAAAAATAAAGTCAATGATTTTTCAGAGAAGTTATTAGCACACATTGCTGATCGTGGCGGTGTAAGTCCGTTACATGATAAGAGTTCGCCAGAGTTGATTCAAAGAACATTAGGAGTCAGTAAAAAAACCTTTAAAGCGACAGTAGGGAATTTACTCAAAAAGGGAAAAATAGCCATCGTAAAAGAAGGCATAAAGTTAGTCTAATCATATAGAAGAGTTGCCACCATGAAGAATATGTTGTTATTTGTGGCCATAATAGCCACAAGTATTATTTCAAATAAAGTCGTAGCTCTTGATGTTACTTACATTAGTCAAACTCGATATATAACTCCTTATTGGTATAACTCTTATGCTGTTGCTCAAGCTGCAGCTAGAGATTTAGGTATCAACTTGACCATTACCGAAGGTCAAGGTCATCGTATTTATCAAGCCGAAGTCATTGAACAACTGGTTTTGTCAAAGAAAAAGCCTGACTTATTGATTTTTCATGCTTATAAACAAAACGCTCATGAGTATTTTAATCAACTTGAGCAAGCAAAAATCCCTTTTGTTACCTATTCAAACTTTGCTGAGAGTCAAAAATCATCTACAAATGAACCGATTGGCCGCCCCCAACAAAAATATAAATATTGGCTTTCTGAGCACTATGTAGAAAATTCTCAGGGAGCTGCCCTACTTGTTAAAAGCTTAATAAATCAAGCCCGAGCAGCCAAACCAGAAAATAATAACACACTAAAGGTTCTTGCATTAAGTGGCGACTTAATCATGGAATCTCTTGAGCGAAGCGCTGGTGTTGCTGCACAGGTTAAAAAATCTAAAAATGTCATCTTAGTACAAGATATAGCGGCCAATTGGTCAGCTGAAGATGCAAAGAAAAAGTTTAAAAGCTTATATTCAAGACATAAAGGTATTGATGTGGTCTGGTCAAGCTCCGATGTTATGGCTATGGGAGCGTTGACTGGTGCGCTTGAATTAGGCTTGAGACCAAACGTAGATATTTTTATAGGTGGTTTTGATTGGGATAAAGAGGCAATAACTAAGGTTAAGCAAAAACAACTAAGTGCCTCTGCTGGAGGGCAGTTTTATAATATTGCTTGGCTGTTAGTACAGGCTTATGATCACTTCAATAATAAAGCTCTATTTACTCAAGAGAAGCAAAATATCAATGACAAATACGCCATTATTGAAAAGGATAACCTAGAAACCTACGAGAGACTCACCGATATAAATATACTGACATCAGTGAACTTTTATTGCTTTACTAAAACCTATACCCGCCAGTCTAATTATGATTTTTCTATGCTCAATCTATTAAAACAATCACAAACCATCAATAAACAAGATTGCCAGTAGCACTATTACTATTGGCAATGCTAAATTTATTATCCGTAGTTAAAAACTACCACGAATACCAAAGCTAAAATTACGTCCTGGCAGTGGAGCCACTTCTTTTAAAAACGAAGAGTGCACTCGAGCATGTACATTGGTTAAATTCTGTCCCTTCACATACAAGACTAAATCTTCACCAATACCCGCAACATAATAATTAATATGAGCATCAACCATGGTGTAGCTATCAGTTGATGTCTCTAAATCGGCAATGTCAGTTTGCTCGAAGTAGTGACTTAAACTTAATTCACTATCAAAGCTCTCGGCTTGATAATTCATGATGGCACCAACCCTCATTGGTGGGATACGTGGTAAATTATCATTTTCATCGTTATTAATTAGTCGAGCGCGAATATAATCAGCAAATACACTGGCTTTGATCTCTGATGACACTTGATAGATAAACTCAGCTTCACCACCATACATCTCAACATCATCTTGCTGATAAACTAAAATGGGCAAACCTGCTTCGTCTTCATGCTCACCAGCATGGTCATGAACGTGATCTTCCTCAAAGAATAAACCAGTATCTTGTTGATAATAATAATCATCAATGCGGTTATAAAAAGCACTGATAACATAACCAAAGTCACCATTGAATTTACGCCAAGTGACATCAAAATTTAGTGAACTTTCAACAGTCGGCGCTTGCTCAGCAAGTTCCACATGAATTTCGTCACCCTCTTGGTGTACATCAAACATAGCCCCTACTTCAAAGGTGTTTGTACCTATATGTGGACCAAAAGAAAACAACTCACCTGAAGACGCAGCTCGCTGTGAGAATGCCATTGAAAAACCTAGGTTATAACCTGGCAGATAATCCCAAACTAACCCTACTGATGCACTAATCGGGGTAAATGATTGCTGCTCAAATGTAGTATGACCTTCATGATGTTCATGCTCGTCATGCAAGCTATCTGAATGTGCATCTGCTTCATGATCAAAACCAACTTCGCTGTCCTCAGCATCAATAGTCACCTGCTCTATTCTAGCGCCCAATTGCAGCAATACTGGACCAAAATGTTTTTCTTCCAGCCATGCTGCAGCGATCATCTCTGATTTTGACGGCGGCGAGAATGCCTCTTCTCCTAATGCCTTGAAGTCTGATGATTTATAGTGAAGTGTCCAGGCACCTTGCCAACCATAAGCATCACGATGAAATAGATCTAAACGTGCTTCATTACTCTTATTGGTAAAAGTTGTGCCGACAAGCCCTTGCTCTATTTCTTGATGCTGATAATCACTATAAGAGAACTTTGTTGCGACTTTACTAATAAATTGTTGCTCAAAATTATACTCTCCAAGGACTTGCCATCGGTCTTGCTGCATTTTGGCATAAACACCTGCCTCTTCACTTGGCTCTATAATTGATTGCTGGCTTAGTTCAGTTTCATGATCTTCCTCATGACTATGCCCTGGTATGCCATATTCTCTATCCATAAAGCCATAAGAAAACCCCAAAAAGCCCTCTTCAAACAAATAGCTAGAGCCAAAAGTTGCACCACTAGCAGTTGAAGCGCTATTTTCTAGGCGTTTTTCACTGTGCTCTTCATGATCCTCTTCGTCATGATCGTGCCCTTCATGTTCTTCCTCATGAATATCGGCTTCGCCAGCAAGCTTATAATCTTTGGAATCTCGCCAAAAAGCATCTAAATGAAAAGCGATGTTATCCGTACCTGTTTGAATATTAACCGAGGCCTGCTGTTCATTAGAGACATCGTTATATTGCAACAGGTAATCAATTTCATCATCACTACTTGTTGGCACTCGGCCATCAACGACATTAACGACACCACCAATAGCGCCACTCCCATAAAAAAGTGTCGCGGGACCTCGTAAAACTTCTATTTGTGTTGCCGTACTCGTTTCTGTAGCTACCACATGATCAGGGCCAACACGTGAAGCATCCCCGACATCTAAACCATTCTGTGTAATCAGTACTCTAGGACCATCTAATCCTCTAATAATTGGTGTACTAGCAACTGGACCATAATAGCTTGAATGAACGCCAACCTCATTTTTTAGGGTTTCACCTAGAGTAGCTGCCTGCTTCATTTTCAATTCATCTTCGCTAAGTACATTAATTGGCAGAGCTGATTCTATTGATGAGCCATGCAATGGTGTTGCATGCACATCGATAATTTCCATTACTGAATAAGGTAAAGTCACATTTAAATCTGTAATACTGCCCTCACCTACAACAACCTTCTGATTACTATGACCATAATTTTTAGCACTGATATGAAGCTCAAAAGTACCTTTATTGACATTGATAAAGGTAAACACACCTTGAGAATTAGAGCTAACTTCTTGTAAATTACTACCCAATTTAATCATGGCATTATTAATAGGTTGACCCTGTTTGTTTTGCACAATCCCTGATATTTTCTGGGCTAAAGCCGTTTGAGTAAAACATAACATTCCGCCAATAGTTGCTAATACACCGACATTGGCGATTTTTTTAAAGGGAGACTTCTTTCGAGTATTGAAACTTATTTGAGGCTTAACTGAAGACATAAACTTATTTTCCGATAATTTTGGAGACACTGATCGCACTGCAATAAGTTATTGAAGACATATCAGTTTGGTGAGTACTTATTTTGAATAAGCACTAACAAATAAACATTAACAAAATTACAGAAATGAAGGTGGCGCCCTTAACAGGGGGTAAACATAACTGGCAGGAAAAATTATTACACCAATATAGTGAGTTTCAACAAGACAAAATGTAATCGTTTTTGCAGGTTTTATCTCGGGAGTTAAAGGTGGGGAGTCAATTCCCTGCTGGCACAGGTGACAATCGTGCAGCTCAAAAGCAGATAGTGCATCAAACTCAACTTGAGAAAAATGCTCACTATGAACAAAAAAAGACACAAAAAAGACCAGCAGCGTTAAAACACTCTGGCGTATTTGTCGTTTCTTTAATTCAACTTTGGATGATGCAAAACTCATAAGTGTTATGTTATAACATATCAACATTAAGCTCAATCATTGCCTGTTATAACCAAGCTTTTAATTTATCCCTGTTATAAAACTCAAGATGTATATACCCAAGCCACCTCAAGATGCTCGTTTCAGGACGCCTGAGCGATTCATGAGCAAGGCGTGTATTTTATTAATGGTTGTTCCCTAAATGAACATACGCAACGATGAACGTGATTTGCTCAGACGTCCCCGTAGGGCTGGTTTAGAAACGCTTTATCCATCGTCATTGATTTAGACAAGGGAATAACCATTCTCTTCAATCAATGCCTTGCCTAAAGACGTTTCTAATTCCAGCTGAATCCTGCACCTTGTGGTGGCTTGGGTATATGAGTGCATAAAAAAACCTAGCAATATCATGCTAAACAACGATGCTGCGCTATACTTTGTGCTGTTACATGCCTGACTCTTACATTGAGTATTTCTATTGCCCCTTTCTATTATGAATTTAATACAAGGATACCCTTATGCAATTCTTTACAAACTCCCTCTTGAATAAAGCTTGTGAACTAGCATTTATAAAAGCACTGATAATATTACCTATATTAGCTATTGCACTACCTAGTTATGCTGAGAGTTTTACTGCCAAGCGAACAGGGCAAGGTTTTACAGGACTAACCCAAGATTTTACTTCATCATTAAGTAACCCCGCATTACTAACCAAATTTGATAACGACGATGATGTATTCTTTTCATTAAATGTGGGCATTATGGCATCCGATAAATATGATGTTATTGATACTACAGAGGATATTAGCGATAGCCTTGATAGGTTAGTTGAAGACATCAATAATTTTCAGTCTCAAAACTTTCAATCGCAAAATCAAGTATTTGCTTATCATAATGATTTAAGTCAGCAAGTAGATGACATAGTCACAGATTTTAAAAGTATTAATGAAAAAGTAGTTAAAGTACGTAATGGCGTTAATTTTCAAGTCATAATCCCTAACAAGCATTTGAGTTTAGGCATGTTCACTAACCAATATGGCCGCCTGGGCGGCGTAATGGATTATAGTGAAAATGATGAACAGATATTAGATAAAGCAGTGGATGACTGTATTACTCTGAATAACTGTAATATCGAACTGGAGAACTTAAACCTAGAGTCAGCAACCTTAGCGGTTGGTTATTCCATTGCCGAAGCGGGTTTTATGGCCGCTTACCCCGCTATTAAACATGCAAACTATGATTTAAGTGTTGGCGCAAAATTGAAATATCAACGTATTGATCTTTATCATAACCGTGTATTGATTAGTGATTTTGATGATGATGATTTCGAAATCACCGATGATGAAAATACCACCGATGAAAGTGGTGCCAATATTGATTTAGGTTTATATGTAACTTGGGGTGAAGAACGTCAATGGCATGCTGCACTGGTAACTAATAACTTAATGAGTCAAACAGTGCATCACATTGAGCAAGATATTACTTTTAAACTAAAAAATAGCACTAGCTTAGGTTTAAGCTATCAAAATAGTTGGCTCAGCTTAGCAACAGAAATAGACTTAACCGACCGCGAACAGTTTGCTTCTTTAGAGCCGTCTAAATATGCAGGGCTTGGTGCTGAATTTCGTTTTTATGAGCATTTACAATTTCGTTTAGGTTACCGAACCGACTTAAATGATATCGACGACGACATTTATACTACAGGTATCGGTATTTCTCCTTGGGATGTATTTGCTATTGATATTGCTGCTTTCACCGGTGATAACGACACCGTTGGCGCCGCCTTACAGCTCAGTTTAAAGATTTAAATAAATACATATAGCCAAAAAAAACCTTATTAAAGTTACTAATAAGGTTTTTAAATAGCTAATATCCGATAAGAACTACATAACTACAACTCAAAATAATTACAAAACACCTTGTACAATTCTGTACCTTGATTAACGCTGGCAGAGGCAAAATGTAAAATAGGGATTACGGGTTGCTCAAGTGCCACATAATGTAATGCTTCACCATCGCCATAATTATCCATGCGAAGAATGCGTGCTAAAGGCTCACCTGCTGCTAAAGGTTGACCAAACGCAGCAAGATAATCCACCATGCCACCCATAGGAGAATACAAGGCTTTATAATCTTTAAGGTAGCAAGCATACCTTGTCATTTTATCTGGCTGAAATTGCTCATCAGCAATGACTTCTTGATAATGTAAATATGCTAAAATACTTTGTGCATCTTCTTTGGCGACATCTAAATCTATTTGTTCTTGTGAGCCAAGCTCAACAGTAAAACTTTCCTTTTTAAAGGCTCCCTGCCCCATAACCACATTTCGTCCCTGTGCTTGAAAAGCTTGTTGCAAACTCCACCATGGACAAAATGTCGCTTCATCCATTGCACCATCAAACTCATTAGGGATGAATATAGTATGCTCAATATTAAAATATTCAGCACTCTCTTTTACGTACTCTGGACAATATAAATGTTTACTTGAAATGGGCCCTGTATGTAAATCCAAAACAATATCGGCTTGATGAGCAAGTCGCTGTAACTGATAAGCTATTCGTTGCCCTGTTGTTAGCCCCCATATATTGTGTTCTAACTTTTTATCAACTTCTTCAAGCAGTAACTGCTCAAATCTTTCTTTAATCTCACCTTCGTTAGCATCAATATTTTGTGCAGCAAAGGGCTCAATAACACTTTCATCAAAGTGATACATACGATTCCAGTTTACCCCGGTAATAGGGTCGAAACGCCCTAAGGTATACTCACCATTTTTATGATTACAGGCGACAGGGTTAGCATAAGGAACTAAGGTGATATTAGCTTTCAAGCTGCAGTGTTTAAGTAACTCCAACAATTGAAAAATAACCGCATTGCCTTGCACTTCTGCACCATGCATATTAGCCTGAATATAAACATTGGGCCCGCTATTATCTTTTGCTTTGAAACAGTAAACAGGAACGGTTAGCTTGGCGCCACTGGCCATTTCGCCAACCGACATAACTTCTTTAGTAAAAACATTCATTATAATACTCTTCACTAAGCCAAATAAGATGAGGCTGGCTGCGCAGCTCTAACGTTAGTAAGTTTTCCATTTTGAAAAACATACTCTGCCGCTAATTGATGACATAAGAAAAATGGCATACTTTCAGTAAAACCATAGGCACCGCAATAGCCAAAGATTAGTTTTTCGCCAACCTCAATATCAGCAGGTAAAGGCAAGTGCCCTAATTTATCCATGCTAGTACATAACGGTCCATGAAGATCAAAAGCTTGAGTATTGCTCTCGTTCGCAACATAACCTTCACGCAATATTTGTACCGGGAATGGTTGTTCTGTAATAGCAGGACGTAATAGGTGGTTTATGCCAGCAGCGAGTACCAATTGCTCTTGTTCATAATTCACCTTTCTATCTACCACTGGCACCACATAATAACCACACTCAGCGACAGCAAAACGCCCTAGCTCAAGCCATAGTTCAGTAACACCTGCCTTCGCCTTAATAACCGCTAAATCTTTAATTATTTGTGACCAGGATAACGATTTACCCTGCTCTAAGTAATCGATACCTAGGCCGCCACCTAAATCGAGCACGTCCATTTTCATACCAATGCTATTAGCTAAATCAGTTAACGGAGGAATCATTTGTGACCATAATGAAAACATCTTCTCATTGCTGAGCATATTGCCCCATTGGAAGATATGTAAGCCACACAGGTTCAATTCAGGGTAATTATCAACATGAATATTCTGCCATTCAGCTACTGATAAACCAAAAGGCGTTAGGCTATTACCACCTAGAGGGTTCTTCTCACCTTCATGCCACTGTAGTTGCACACGTAGCAAAACTTTCGGTTTTTCAGTCTCACTTGCAGATAACTGGAGTTCTTGAACTGTTTCATTTAGCCACTTAAGCTGATTTAAACTCTCAACGACAAAAGTTCTAACCCCTTGCTTAACAAAATCAGTAAGTTGTCTTTTTGATTTAGCTGGGCCCGTATTTAATACTCGTTTAGGGTCAATACCTTGTGCAAGAACCTGCGTTAACTCACCACTACTTGCAACATCAAAATTAAAGCCTTCGCTATCTAGCGTTTGAATAATTTTAGACAGTGGATTAGCCTTGACAGCAAACCACAGCTTAATAACATCTTGCTGCTGTAAAGTAGCTAAATGCTTTTTCAAAGCATCTAATTGATAAACAAAATAACCTTGTTCATCTTCAGGTGAAACATGTTCAATTAGGGCGCTTTCAATACGGGTATCGAACCAAGTGGGTCTAGTCATAATAATTTTCTTTTCAGCTTTATCTTTACAATTGTCGCCACTGAAGATGCTTCTTGCAAAGTACACGGTAACAACTATATAGAGGGGTAAATAAACACTAAGCCGTAAAGTTCAATTTAAGAGGAAAAAGCACGGAGTTGATGACTATCAATGAGTACTTTTGACAAATTAATTGGGCTTTACGGCAACGGGGTTATTAACCCCTAACAATTATCTTAGAATGGATTCTAACTCTAGTGAAGCATCGCTCTGCTCATCGCGATATTTGACGATAAGTGCACAGGCCATATTCAAACCTTGAGATTGAGCCCACTCCCCTCTTACTGGTCGAGTACCAGGAACAACAACTGCACGCTCAGGAATTTCAGCTCCTTTTTCTCGCATAACTTGATTAACACAATCATAAACAGGTACTGATTTAGAAAGGGATACACCTGGTGCTAATACTGCACCTTTTTTGACAACAATACCTTCAACCACCACCACACCAGCACTCAAAAAAGCATCATCTTCAATGATTACAGGGCTAGCGCCTACAGGCTCTAACACACCGCCAATTTGAACTGCCGCTGATACATGAACATTTTTACCTACTTGCGCACAAGAGCCAATTAATGCATGACTATCAACCATAGTGCCAGTATCAACAAAAGCGCCAACATTGATATATGCCGGTGGCATGATAATCACACCTTCAGCAACATACGCGCCAGCACGAACAGATGAACCACCAGGCACTAAACGCACTCCATCTTGTGGAGAAAACTGACGTGCTGGTAAGTTATCTTTATCAACAAACCCTTGGTAGTTATCATTAAAAGCAACATTTTTACCCGCTTTAAAAGCAGCTAAAATGCCTTGTTTTACTTCAACATTAGCATGCCAGTTGCCGGCTTCATCTTGGTTTGCTGCACGTAAAGAACCTGTTTCTAACTGCGCTAATACATCTTGCCAGTTCATTGTTTACTCCGCTTATCTGATAAAATCTATAGAAAATAATGGGTAAGATGCAAAATTAAATACACGAATATACGAGTTAATTTAATAAAGCAAAATACATTATGTGAAGGACTGGGCAATTACAAAGAAGAGCATAACGTCAGCAAGGCTGGCATGTTAGCTAATATGCAAAGGCCAGAAGCTCCCCACTTAAATAACCAATAAGGCTATTGTTCAAAGTGACAGTTGTTGGGATTCAGCCCAATACTTTTATATCCAAACTAAAATATCGCTATTAAAATAAAGTTATAAAGTAAACAACCGATAAGTAGCTCATCAAATAGCCATTTATCTCGGCGTTAATCCCCCTCATTACCCTCTACAGAGTTTGATCTCTGCTTTTGTCATATCAAATCAATACGATACAAACAAAACAACGGCAATTACCTGGTTAACGCTCCTCTTCTGGCCCTATTAAAATTTAATGGTTAGTGATTTAACCACTAAATTGGAATTAGGGACTTGGCTATTTAAGCATTTTTTTTACAGCGGTTCAATTAACTTAAGCTAAATTTATCTATTCCCTTATACTGATTTATCGTAGAATATAACCTTTGTTATTTTTCTATTTATAGCCTTATGTCATTGTCAAATCCAAGCCAACTTTTATTGCGCAACAGCGAATTGCTTATCGCTGAATCACCCTTGCTAATCAACTTACCTGAAGATGGCTTTATCGATGCTTACTCTAAGCTTCATAGCCCTAGAGAAATATCTTGCTTCAATACAAACTATATTGATTATCAGGCGGTCAATATTAAGCATGAAGGAACTTCTACACAGACTATTCAGCCAGTGTTCTCCGCTGAATACCAATCAGAAACTTGTCATGATTTGGTTATTATAGCTTTCCCTAAAAGTAAGGCTGAGCTGAACTTCACTCTCGCAATGATTGCCCATTGCATAAACGAAGCAACTAAAATATTACTCGTTGGCGAGAAAAAAGGCGGCATTCAATCAACACCTAAGCTGACAAAAGAGTTTTTCTCACACTGTCAAAAAATAGATGCTGCTCGACATTGCTTGTTATTTGCAGGCCTAGCTAAACCGGAAAAGTTAACTATAGCTTTCAACTTAGCTGACTGGTTTAAGGAATATCAAATTACCGTTGAAGGGGTTGAGCTAATTATTGCTTCATTACCCGGAGTTTTCAGCCAACAAAAGCTCGATGTAGGTACAGCACTACTATTAAGCAACTTACCAAATAAAATGGCGGGAAAAGTTCTCGATTTTGGTTGCGGTGCAGGTGTAATCAGCTGTTTCATTGGTAAAAAATTTACCGGTATACAATTATCTTTGCTTGATGTTAGCGCCTTAGCTTTAGCATCGGCGCAAAAGAGTTTAGCGTTAAATAACCTACAAGGGCATGTATTCCCATCCAATAGCCTATCCAAAGTGAATGAAAAGTATCATCATGTAGTTTCAAACCCACCATTTCATCAAGGTGTCAAAACACATTATCAAGCGAGTGAGGACTTTTTAGCCGGTATAAATAAAAAACTTAACAACAAAGCTGACATTACTATAGTCGCCAACAGTTTTTTGCGCTATCAGCCTATTATGCAAGAGAATATTGGCAATACACGCGTGATAACCAAAGCCCAAGGGTTTACTATTTACCAAGCTCAGCTATCATCAAAGTAATAGTAATATAATTTATTGAGTACCATGCCACATTTAACCAACGCCATATCACTGCATAGTCGCTTAGTTCAAAGCATAGTCGCTCTATGCATGGTAATATTGCTTGTTGTTTCTATAAGCATTATTAACATGGTTGATGAGCATGAGAATCAAACTATTGCCAGCGAAACACATGCTTGGGCAAAAATACTAGCTCAACATAGTAGCCACTTTCTAATAAGTGAAAATGATAATAGCCAAAGCAAACTCAAAAGTGAGCTAAAAAAATTAATATCTACGCCAATTATCAATCGTATTCATATTTACAACCTAAATGAAGATGGCAGTATTGAGTATTTTAGTAGCTATAACAAAAACCATAAATTCCCAGCTATTAGCGATAAAATTGCAGAAATAACACAATTAAGTACTATTCAATATCAAGAAGATTACCTTGAATTGATTATTAAAATCACTCAAGAGCAACAAACCTTAGGTTACTTATTTATCCAATCTAGTTTAGTTGAAAAGCAAGGCCTCATCGAAAAGTTAACTTATACGATGATTGGCTTTTCAATGCTTGCCCTTATTTTGGCTTTGGGTGTTTCACAATGGTTATTTTATAAATCTAATCAACCCATTGTAAAATTAATCGAAGATATAGGGAAAATATCACAAAGTAAGGATTACCAGATACAACTTACCAACCAACCCTATAAAGAACTTGATATTTTAGCTAAAAATATCAATGTTTTATTATTACGTACAGATAAGCACATAAATAATATTATTAGTGAACATAAACATGCCTTATCACAAAATAAAGCCTTAGAAGACAGACTTAGCACTCGTACTGATGCGTTAAAAGAATCGAATCAAGAGCTACTCTCTACATTAGAAAAACTTCACGAATTCCAAGGACAACTGGTAGAAACAGAAAAAATGGCTTCACTTGGTGATATGGTTGCCGGCATTGCACATGAAGTAAATACCCCCATAGGCTTAGGTGTAACTGCTTCTAGTTTATTGGCAGATAAACTAACTGAAATCAAAGCCGCGTTTGAAAGTAAGACCCTGAAATCAAGTCAATTAAAAAAATTCCTTACCGATAGTGATGAGAATGTTGCCATTATATTTCGCAACCTTGAACGTGCCGCCAAATTAATATCAAGCTTTAAGAAAGTGGCTGTTGACCAATCAAGTGCAGAAAACCGTACATTTAACGTACAAGGCTTGCTTGACGAAGTACTATTAACACTATCAGCTAAGCTGCAATCAGCAAATGTAAAGATCTCTGTTAATTGCCCTAGCGATCTATATGTTAATAGTAAACCAGGTCCTATTAACCAAATATTAATAAATCTAATCCTCAATTCAATTTATCATGCTTTTGAGGGTATTGGACATGGAACGATCACCATAAACATCATGAACTTAAGTGATCAGCTACATATTAACTATAAGGATGATGGTATTGGTATTGATGACTCTATCAAAGCTAAAATATTCGATCCCTTTACCACAACCAAACGTGGCAGTGGTGGCAGTGGTCTTGGTATGCACTTAGTCTATAACTTAGTAACACAAGCATTAGATGGTCATATTGCGCTTGAAAGTGATCTAGCGCATGGTGTGAGCTTTGATATCACATTTCCTGTTGAGCTAGCAGCAAGTTAATGAAATAATAGCCTTTAAAAATTGTCTTTTTATTTTCTCTTGACTAAAATAGTTAAATAATTGTAAATAGTTTACATTGAACCGTTCATTAAAGTAATAATCGCATTAGCCATTTAAATATTAGGTAAAATCCAATATGCAAACGTACCAAATTTTAGTTGTTGAAGATGAAGATGTCACCCGTTTCAACCTACGCAATTTATTTGAAGCAGAGGGATACACTGTGTTTGAAGCCGTAGATGGCGATAGCATGGCTGAACAACTGAAATTAAACACTATTAACCTTGTTATTATGGATATTAACTTACCAGGCAAGAATGGCTTATTACTGGCACGACAGTTAACAGCCAATAAAGACTTGGGCTTAATCTTCCTAACAGGCCGGGATAGTGATATTGACAAAATTCTAGGGTTAGAGATTGGTGCTGATGATTATCTTACTAAGCCATTCAACCCGCGTGAATTAACAATCAGAGCGCGTAATATTTTAAGCCGTATAGGCCAAACAAGCGCGGAGCCTGAGCAAAGTATCATTAGTTTCAACCAATGGACTTTAGATGGCAACTCTCGACAAATGACTAGCCCTGAAGGTGAAGTTATTGCCATTCCTCGTGGTGAGTACCGAGCATTAAGTTTGCTTATTAAAAATGCTGGTAAAATTATTTCTCGCCAAGAACTTATCAAAGAAATGACCGGCAGGGACTTACGCTCTAATGATCGTACCGTGGATGTGACCATCAGGCGCTTACGTAAACATTTTGAGCTTAATCAAAATACCCCAGAGTTAATTAACACTATCCATGGTGAAGGTTACCGCTTTGTAGGTACACTTGATTAAATAGATACAATAAGCAGCCCTAAACTTGGGCTGCTCCTCTAAAATGGCAAGATTAGCGTTACTTTGACGCTAACCAATCTTTAAAAGCAAAACTTGCTTGTTCATTTTCCAATTTTAACTTGGTCAACAAAACTAATTTTTGCTCCTGTGTTGCCTTCGAATGCTCTAACTCCTTTAATAAGCCGTGTAGTTTGCACATGCCAACACTAGCGGATGCTCCTTTCATTTTATGGCAGTGTTCTTGCCATTCAGAAGGCGAGTTATTTTTTTGCGCATTTTCAATATCTTTAAGGTAAATTTCTACTTGTTGACAATATAAAGAGAACATCTGTTCAACAATAGCTTTACCTAAACTATCTAAATAGCCTTGTAGCAACTCTATATCCAAGTGAGAACCCGATTGTTTACTTTCCACAGACACACCTTTTGAGAAGAATAAGATCAAATAACATTAATTGTAGCAATAATTTATATCGAATTAAACCTAGTCAATCTTGTTGAAAAATAAGTGAAATATTTATTTTGTTGATATTTTTCATCTCATGGGCAACAACAGTAATGATTACCATTAAAAAATAAGCTAGAATATGCGCCCTTAGATCTACTCTTCGACCATATCAAGAAAAATCTCGAAGTTTAGTTAGTAACTATTGTTTTAAAGTGGAGTCGAAATGACGACATCAATGCCAGATATCGCCAACCATACAACAGCTCAAACCGAAGGCACACTTGACTGGGTCGGCATGAGTAACATTGAAATGCCTATTATGGTCGCTTCAAAGGGCCAAAGTGAGCGTATGGTTTCGGCTCATATTGATGCCTTTGTGAACTTGAAAGAAGCACAAGCTAAAGGTATTCACATGTCACGCCTTTATTTGCTTATCGATGAATTATCAACAAGTAATACCCTTAACTATCAAAGCTTAGTGAGCTTATTAGATGGTTTTATTAGTAGCCACCAAGACTTAAGTGATCAGGCTAAAGTGCAATTTAGCTTTGAATATCACTTACGTAGAAAATCATTAATTAGTGGTAAAGAAGGTTGGAAAGCCTATCCGGTTACGCTTACAGGCTATTTAAATCAAGGGCAACTCACTATTGAATTAGCTATTGATGTACGTTACTCATCAACTTGTCCATGCTCTGCTGCACTAGCAAGGCAATTAATTCAAAAAGCTTTTCAAGAGAAGTTTGCTCAGCAAAGTGAATTAGCATTGGCTGATGTACATGATTGGCTTGGTACAACCGATGGTGTTGTGGCAACGCCTCATTCTCAACGCTCTGTAGCCGAAGTGAAAGTTAAGCTTAATTCAAGTGTCAATGACTTTCCTATTACTGAGTTAGTTGATCTAATTGAAGACTCTCTACAGACACCAGTACAAGCCGCTGTAAAACGTGAAGATGAACAAGAGTTTGCTCGCCTAAATGGTCAAAACCTGATGTTCTGTGAAGATGCTGCTCGTCGCTTACAACATAGTATGAATCAAGCCACTCATTTCGATGACTTCTGGCTAAAAATAAACCATTTAGAATCACTACATGCACATGATGCTGTCAGTGTTACAACTAAGGGCATAGATGGCGGATATCTGCCGTAAACAATCTCTCTCTGTATATTCTAAATGCCAATAGTGGTCACACTATTGGCATTTTTGTTTTTATCTATAAATTTAGGTAAAACCTAACACTCCCGCCCCATAAACTGAATAAATACTGAATATAGCGTAATCATATAAGCCCTCCCCAAATGTAATTTTATTTCATCAACTTCCACCATATGAAATACGAAGCTTAACGTAAAATCATGAATACCAACAAAATCAACGAGATGAAAAACACACCATCTTTAAAACTGTAACACACGGCTACATTTGTGAAAATTAGTTACGAGCAAATGCTCTATTTTAATTGACCTTTGGGCAATAACTCAGTAATGTTGAGCGTTCCACTTACTTTGAATCAGGAGTAATTATGCATTTTTTCCATGCATTTATTCCTTTTTTAACTGTCCGGTAGGTAAGTTGGCTTATTATTAGGAGAAAAACATGCAGCTTTATGATCATAGCGTCCAAAAAGACAACTGTGGATTTGGTTTAATTGCCCA
>Ga0105356_10002549_pt1 | contig 18154 bp, 15 predicted proteins | sample GOMGulsemesocosm_3_FD_83502 | JGI IMG/M metagenome (GOLD analysis project Ga0105356, IMG submission 83502) | Methane-oxidizing microbial communities from mesocosms in the Gulf of Mexico - GOM9D Gulf of Mexico | ecosystem: Environmental > Aquatic > Marine > Cold seeps | place: Gulf of Mexico...
AGGCTTAGAAGACCGCTTCTGGAACGCCAATAAACTAGCCGCTTATTTTGCCGAGCGCGCCAAGGGCGGCACAGGCCTCATAGTGACTGGCGGATACAACCCTTGTCGCAAGGGCTGGTTCTATCCTCTTGCTGCCACATTCAACAGTTATGGCGATATCCCCAACCACAAGAAAGTCACCAAGGCCGTACACGACGAAGGCGGTAAAATTGCTCTGCAGATTCTGCACGCAGGGCGCTATAGCTATCACCCCATGTCGCGCTCGGCCTCCTCGATCAAGGCGCCGATCAACCCATTCAAGCCCAAAGCCATGTCAGATCGCGAAGTGCGCTCGACGATTAAGTCCTTTGCCCACACCGCCAAGCTCGCCAAAATGGCCAACTACGATGGCGTTGAGGTCATGGGCAGCGAAGGCTATTTGATTAATCAATTCTTAGCACCGCGCGTCAACAAGCGTAAAGACAAATGGGGCGGCAGCATTCAAAACCGTATGCGCTTCGCCGTAGAAATCGTTAAGCAAACCCGTAAACAGGTAGGGCCAAACTTCATCATTATGTTCCGCCTATCCATGATGGAGTTGGTGGAAGGCGGTATGACGTCGAATGAAATCGTAACTGTAGCGAAGGCCCTAGAAACCGCTGGGCTCACCCTGCTCAACACAGGCGCTGGCTGGCACGAAGCGCGCGTGCCAACGATTGTAACATCGGTGCCCCGCGCCGCATTCCGCGACGCCACCGCACGGGTTAAGCGCGAAGTGTCTATCCCCGTGATTGCATCCAACCGCATCAACACTCCGGAAGTCGCGGAGGACATCTTAGCCTCGGGTGATGCAGATATGATTTCTATGGCCAGACCGCTGCTGGCCGACCCGCACTTTGTGAACAAGTCGGCCGAAGGTCGCGCAGATGAAATCAATACCTGTATTGCTTGCAACCAAGCCTGTATTGACCACTCTTTTGAAATGAAGCGCGCCTCTTGCTTAGTGAATCCACAAGCCTGTCATGAAACCGAGCTAGTCTTCCACCCTGTTACGAAGCCTAAGAAAATCGCCGTGGTTGGCGCAGGCCCTGCGGGACTCGCCGCAGCGACTGCCGCGGCCGAGCGCGGCCACGATGTGTCGCTATTTGATATGGCTGACAAAATCGGCGGACAGTTCAACTATGCAAAGCAGGTTCCCGGAAAAGAAGAGTTTTACGAGACGATTCGCTATTTTGGCAAGCGCATAGAACGCACTGGGGTAAACCTACAACTGAATACCAAGGTAGATACCGAGCAGCTAATGAGAGACGGCTACGACGATGTGGTTATTGCCACTGGCATCAGCCCTCGTACCCCCCCCATTCCAGGCATTGAGCACAAAAAAGTACTGTCTTATATCGACGTACTGAAAGGTGCAAGGGTAGGCAAGAAGGTCGCCGTAATCGGCGCTGGCGGTATCGGCTTTGATGTCTCTGAATTCTTGGTGCACGGCGTTGATAAAATAGATACGCCAAAACCGCAGTCACTGGAATCGTGGCGCGCTGACTGGGGTGTAAATTTAGACTCAGACCAGCCCGGCCAGTTAGTTGAAAAGAAGCCTCAGACACCCAAGCGTGAAGTACATCTACTGCAGCGCAAGACCTCTGGGGTTGGCGCCAACCTCGGCAAGACCTCAGGCTGGGTGCATCGCGCGGTACTGAAAATGAACGACGTCAATATGATGAAGGGCGTGAGCTATAACAAAATTGATGACCAGGGTCTGCACATTAGCGTAGACGGTAAAGAGCAGGTACTGGATGTTGATAACATCATCATCTGTGCTGGTCAGGAGTCGCGCAAAGACCTTTATCAAGAAGACAGTAGCGGCCCTAAGTTCCACCTAGTCGGTGGTGCTGAGTTTGCAGGTGAGCTGGATGCCAAGCGTGCTATTCGCCAGGGCTCTGAAGTTGCTGCGGCGATTTAAATGGCTTATCAATACTTAACCCTGCGTAAAGAGGGCGGCATTGCTTATGTAACGCTAAACCGCCCCGAGAAAATGAATGCGCTGAGCTATGAACTGATACGTGAAATCATCAGCGTGCAAGAACAGCTCAAGCGCGACAAGTCCCTGCGCGTCGTTATCGTCAACGGCGCAGAGGGAAACCTCAGCTCAGGCTTTGATACCAAAAGCATGGTCGACAACCCCTTAAATCTAGCCAAGATAGGAGTGAAATGGTTCCCGACTAAAGCCAATGTCGCGCAACTCATCAGCATGGGCTGGCAGCGCCTACCCATTCCCGTTATTGCAGTCATTGAAGGGGTTTGTTTTGGCGCAGCCATGGACATCGTACTCGGTGCCGATATGCGCTATGCCGCAGACAATGCACAGCTGAGTATTATGGAAATCAAATGGGGGCTGATGCCTGATATGGGAGGTTTTGACTCCCTACGCACGCTGGTCACTAAAGATACCGCCCTAGAATTACTTTATACGGGCGACATCATAAAAGCCAAGCAAGCAAGGGAGATAAACCTAGTCTCCCGTGTTTGCAAAGACCCCATGCAAGATGCAAAAGCGATGGCAGAAAAAATCATCAATGGATCACCCGATGCGATTGCCGCCATCAAACTCAGCGTGCATAAAAGCTGGAGTGCATCGACTTCTATTTTGCTAGCGCGAGAGACGCTTTATCAAGTGGCGTTGATTATTAGTAAGAATAGAAGTGTTGCTGTGCGGAGGAATAAGAAATCGGGGGAGAAGTATTTTGAGAGGCAGTGGTGGTGGTAGGGGTTATGCGGATAGGCTGCTACAGGCTATCCGCATAAACCAAACAATGTCATCTTGAGCACAACGAAGTGAAGTCGAAAGATCTTGTACGCCGCTATTTCAGTTAGCAGATACTTCGACTGCGCTAGCGCTTCGCTCAGTATGACGGCTATCTAAATACATCTGCCAAACAATCAAACACCCCATCCGGCTCAGCCAACTCAATAGCCTCCCCATGGTTATAGCCACCACGTACCGCCACTACGGGCATATCCGCATTGCGCGCTGCCTGTACATCATTGCTAGAATCACCCACCATCAAACAGTCTTTTACGGCCACGCCTAGTTGCTCGGCAGCAGTAATCAACATCTCCCCATGGGGCTTGGGGTTCGCAACATCGCCCCCGCCCAGCACCACATCAAAGTAATGCTCTATATTTAGCTTTTTAATCAGGTCTACAGTGATAACTTTAGGTTTGTTGGTAACCAAGGCCATCGGCATGCCCTGCTCTTTCAAGCTCTGCAATACCGACTCAGCGCCGGGGTATAGACTAGTCAGCTTAATGCCCTGCACTGCGTAGTGACGCATGAATACGGAGAAGGTTTTTTCCAAGGCCTCATCACTAGGAATAGAATCCATGTCCCCCGCCAGCACACGGCGGATGAGTACTTTGGCGCCGTTGCCTATCCAATGACAGATTTCGGCACCGGAGCAACCGGCTAGGCCAAGCTCTTTTTCTGTTAGACGGACTGAGGCGATGATGTCAGGAAGGCTGTCGACTAGGGTGCCGTCTAAGTCGAATAGGACAGCTCCAGCCCCCCTATGGAAATCAATCGATTTAACTGTTTTCATAAGTTATACTTGTCGGCTTTAAAATCATTTAACGGAATATTGTATGAGAAAAAAATCATTTAAAGTCTCAGGGGTTATTGCCTACATCTGCTTATCAACACAAGTCTTCGCTCAAGTGCCAGACTATACCGTTACCGAGCATAATACTCCCGGACTTATATCCATCAATGGAACTCCCAGTATCGATTCTAGGTCTCCAACCATGATCAATAATAATGGAATCATACTTGGTACTATCAAAGACGCATCTGGATTACCAAACGCATATGTTTACGATTCAAACCAGCAAATATTCATAGCCAGTCAAATCAACAACCTTTTACCTATTGGCATCAGCCTAGACCACTATGTTGGCTTAGACAAAGCCAATCAAAACATAAACGTACCCTCTGACTCCAGCCTCATCCGTTGCCCCCTTCTATCCCTACAGGCCGACGGTACAAACTCCGATTGCGAAACATTAACTACTGGCCCCATATCCACTAGCATTTCTGCCTTAACAATTTCCGCTGCAGGCATTGGAAAAAGTGTTAACAACGAGGGGTGGGTTGCTATTTCACTGCCAATTTATTCTTCGACCACCGGTGATGCGTCTAGCTTTCTTTATGTTGAAACAATGGCTTTCGCTCCAAATAGTACTGATAAAATATCGATAAACCAATCAGCATCGCAAACAGATAGTTTTACCTACCTTACCGAGGGTGTTGAGCCGAATCTGTTTCATCATGATTATTTGACTCCCCCAGCATCAGGGCGACTGCTCAATAAAGTTTCACTTAAAGCTTCTACTGGCATTGCATCTACAACTCAGCACAACATTGGCGCATATTCACTGGCATCTGCAACTAATGATGAGCAAATTTTACTGACCGAGAATATATTTAATACATCCACCCCTACATTATCAACGTGTAACCTTGGCATCCTTAATAGCTGTATAAATCCAGTTTCAGTAGCTATTACAGACTTTAACGGGTTCATTACTAAGATGTCAGATAACGGAACATCCATAGCTAATGGAGGGGGGACAATTTTTGGCCCAGTGGACCTAAGTACATATAGCGGGTTCATATTTAACCCCCTCACTCCTTCCAGCCCTGAACCATTAAAAAACTTGGTAACAAATCAGCTGCAGGGCTATGAAAACTTCAATATTGCAGTTGGAGGTGTCTCTCCAGATGGAAGCATTATTCACGCTATAGCATTAGAATTTTCAAACGGTTCAACTATTCCAACAAATTCACGGCTATTGATTCTAACCCTTGATGAGCAACCTAGCGCCGGCTACGACGTAACACTAACCTTCAGCCCTCCTGGGCAAAAAAGAGGTGTTACTGGCAGCTTCGAAGCTATAGCCACTACTGACGGTGGAGCTGGCCCCCTTGAATACCGCTTTATCATCAAAGATAAAACCGACGGGAGTATAGCAAGTAACACTGGGTGGCAGAATAGTAGCCAGATCAACATTGCCCCAACCACATCAGGAATGGCTTCGGGTAATAAGTATAGTGTTAAGGTAAAAGTTAGAGATACTGGCAATAATAATGAGAAAGTTATTTCAGCTAAACGTCTAATTTTGACTGACTGATATTTAGAAGACGAAAATAAAAAGGGGCGCTTAATAGCGCCCCTTTTTATTCATAATAACGAATTTAAGTGTTTGCTGTGGCCAACTCACCACGCATCTGATCAATCACAGTCTTATAATCATCGGTGTTAAAGATCGCCGACCCAGCAACAAAGGTATCCGCACCGGCTTCGGCTATTTCGCGAATGTTGCTGACTTTCACACCGCCATCAATTTCTAAGCGAATATCGCGACCCGACTCATCAATCAGCTTGCGCACTTCGCGCAGCTTATCCAAGGTGCCGGGAATAAAACTCTGCCCGCCGTAACCCGGATTTACCGACATCAACAAAATCATATCGACCTTATCCATCACATACTTTAGGCAATCAAGCGGTGTGGCTGGATTAAACACCAGCCCGGCCTTACAGCCGCAGTCCTTAATTAGCTGTAGACTGCGATCCACATGATCCGAACCTTCTGGGTGGAAGGTAATATAGTCCGCGCCAGCTTTGGCGAAATCAGGAATGATTCTATCGACCGGGCGCACCATTAGATGGGCGTCTATCTCAGCCGTCACGCCATAGTCGCGCAGGGCCTGACATATCGCCGGGCCAAAGGTCAGGTTCGGCACATAGTGATTATCCATAACGTCAAAGTGCACAATATCCGCACCGGCAGCAATCACTTTATCTACGTCCTCACCCAGGCGAGCGAGGTCAGCGGAAAGAATAGATGGAGCAATTTTGTAAGGCTGTTTCATGGTGTATACGCTTATATGAAAGGATGCACGGGATTATATAGCGCCTGAGCTTTTAATTCAGGCTTGATAGCCAAATTCATCGCCCCCATAAAAAGTAGATTATATACATCAATTTAAAATGAAATTTAAATAATGTAGCAAATACACAGCTACAGCCTGCATATCTTCATTGCCCTACTGCCTATATAATGGCCGCTTCCGATAATTAGCCTCTTCCACGGTCTCCCATGCAATATCTAGTTCGCCTATTCCCCGAAATTACGATTAAAAGTAAGCCTGTACGATCGCAAATGACTCGACAGCTGGCAGACAACTTGAAAAAGATATTTGCTCGCCACAACTGCAAGGTCAGTGTGCAAACCCAGTGGGATAATTTGCGTATTAACTTTGACGATGAAAGCTTGGAAGACCAAGTTGTCGATATCATGCTGCACACCCCGGGCATCAGTAACTTCACGCGTATACAGGAGTATGTCTTCACAGACTTGCACGACATCTATGAGAAGACAGCGGCATCTTGGGGCCACCGCCTAGCAGACAAAACCTTTGTGGTACGCTGCAAACGTGTCGGCAAACATACGTTCAGCTCTACCGAAGTCGGCCAATATGTCGGAGGCGGCCTGAACCAGAACTTCCCCAATGGAGGTGTTAACTTAAGTAAGCCCGAACAGACCATCCGCATAGAAGTGCGCCACGACAAATTATTTGTGATCGAAGATCGTCACGAAGGCCTCGGCGGCTTCCCCTTGGGTTCACAAGATGCCGTCATGTCCTTGATTTCTGGGGGCTTTGACTCCGCTGTGTCTAGCTATATGACCATGGCGCGCGGCTTAAAAACTCACTATGTATTTTTTAACCTGGGCGGCAGCGATCACGAGCTAGGGGTGAAGGAGGTGGCTTATTACCTATGGGATAAGTTCGGCAGCAGCCACAAGGTTAAGTTCATCACCATCAACTTTGAAGAAGTGGTAGAGGAGATCCTCAGTAAGGTATCCAACTCACAAATGGGTGTGGTGCTGAAGCGCATGTTCATGCGCGCGGCCAGTGAAGCGGCTCGCATCCATAAAATAGAAGCCCTAGTCACCGGCGAGGCGATTGCGCAGGTGTCTAGCCAAACTCTGTTTAACCTATCTATTATAGATAAGGTCACTGACACACTCGTACTGCGCCCCCTCGTTACTTCCAACAAGGGCGACATCATTAACATTGCCCGCAAGATCGGCACCGAGGATTTCTCCGCATCCATGCCAGAGTACTGCGGCGTCATATCGGTCAAACCCACCACCCACGCCCGCCAGCACAAAATTGATGAAGAAGAAGCTAAGTTTGATTACACAGTGCTAGATCGTGCCCTGCAAAACGCCAGAGTGTCTAGTATAGAAAAGCTGGCCGACAACAAACGCAACAGCGAGCAGGAAGGCCCAGCCGTTGAACTACTTGCCGAGCTGCCTTCAAACAGTATTGTTGTAGATATTCGCCACCCAGATGAAGAAGAGATCTCTCCGTTAGATATAAACAACACTATTGTAAAAATCCCCTTCTATAAACTGCATAAAGAAGTAGAAAAACTCGACTCTGAACAACATTATTTACTGTATTGCGCAAAAGGCGTGATGTCTCGCCTGCATGCGCAGCACTTGCGTGACACAGGCTTAAAAAATATTGACGTATTTCGCCCCGAGTCCCGCTAAAAATGATCAGTCAAACCTAGGCTAACAACAATTTAATACAACAATAGTGACGCCCCAAAAACGGGCATTAAGACACCCGATTTAAAACACGTAGTTAAAGTGAATTCTACGCAAAGTGCTGCAAGTTCTTTTTGCACATGCAAAAAACCTCCTTTTCCACATTTCCTGTGGATAACTTTGTGGATAAAAGTCTGACAAAAGCCTAAAAGACCCGTAAATACTACAGTTCTGTTAAACTGGTTGTTTTTTAACCAGAGATTAATTTCCTTATTTATCAACAACTTATATAAATTACTCGCGCTTCTCATTCAAACACTTGTTTTAATTCTCGTTCCACGCAAGTTCCACGCGCAGATGTGTATAAGTGCATTTGTAAAATCCTGAAAAAGACAGTGTTTTGTAGATTTCAAGCATTTTTTGCGCACTGCACAAAAATACTTTTCGCCCGTTCGTCTGTATTCGCCTGCCAACGGGGGCTGGTGAGTAAATTTGCCTGCTAAGCCGCAGTGCCCATGCTAAAATCCCGCCCCAGATAAAATACCCTGCATTGTTGGTAGTAAGATGAAAGAACAGCTAGAAAACCTGATTGCCCAAGCCCTAGAGTCTCTAAAGCAGCAAGGCATCTTGCCAGCTGAAGTAGAGCCACGCGTTCAGGTGACTCGTACCAAGGATGAAAGCCACGGCGACTTCGCGAGTAACATCGCCATGATGCTAGCCAAGCCTTGCGGAAAAAACCCACGCGAAGTGGCTCAGCTGTTTGTTGACAGCCTGCCCGAAAACAGTGACATCGTTAAAACCGATATCGCCGGTCCGGGTTTCATTAACTTCTTTATGAACAAGGCCAGTACCAGCGCCATCGTCAGCCGCATTCTGCAGGAAGGCAAAGCCTTTGGGCGCAGCCAAATCGGTGCAGGGCAGAAAGTACTGATCGAATTTGTCTCTGCCAACCCCACTGGCCCCCTGCACGTGGGCCACGGGCGCGGGGCTGCCTATGGATCAGTGCTGTCAGACTTACTAGAAGCCGCTGGTTTCGACGTTACCCGCGAATACTATGTCAACGACGCAGGCCGCCAAATGAACATTCTAGCGGCCTCTGTGTGGCTGCGCTACCTAGAGGCCTGTGGTGAAAACCTGCCCTTCCCCACCAATGGCTACAAGGGCGAGTACATTCACGATATCGCCGCCGAGCTGAAGAACGCCCACGGCACAAAATTTTTACAAGCGGCAGCCAGCGTATTAGAAGACCTGCCGGAGGATGAAGTTGAAGGCAGCGAAAACGGCGACAAAGAAAAGTACATTGACGCGGTCATTGAGCGCAGCCAGGCCCTGCTTGGCGCCGAAGACTTCCGCACTGTTTTTGACGCGGGCTTAAACTCTATTGTTGCCGACATCAAACAAGACCTTGGGGAGTTCCAAGTGAACTTCCAGAACTGGTTCTCAGAGCGTTCCCTAGTTGAAAGTGGCGCTATCGACCATGCAGTGAGTACGCTAAAAGATAACGGCACACTCTATGAGAAAGACGGCGCCCTGTGGTTCAAGACCACCGACTATGGGGACGACAAAGATCGCGTAGTGATCCGCGATAATGGTGTAGCCACTTACTTCGCCTCCGATATTGCCTATCACCACCAAAAACTAGAGCGCGGCTTTGACCGTATCATCGACATCTTCGGTGCAGACCACCACGGCTACGAAGCCCGCGTACGAGCATCAATCAAGGCTCTGGGTGGTGACAACGACAAGTTTGAAATATTCTTTGTCCAGTTTGCCAACCTATTCCGCGGTAAAGAGAAGGTTGCTATGTCAACTCGTTCAGGTGAATTTGTCACCCTGCGCGAGCTGCGCAAGGAAGTCGGCAATGACGCCGCGCGATTCTTCTACGCCATGCGCAAATGTGAACAGCATATGGACTTTGACCTAGAGCTGGCCAAGTCGCGTTCTAACGACAACCCCGTTTACTATGTACAATACGCCCACGCGCGCATCTGCGCGGTATGGCGCCAGCTAAAAGAAAGCCAGCTAGCGCACAATGTCGACAACGGCACCGCACAGCTCGCCTTATTAGTGGAACCACAAGAAGAAGCCCTGATGAAGACCATCAGCCGCTACCCAGAAGTGCTGGAAAAAGCCGCACAAAATGGCGAACCGCATCAACTCACCTACTACGCCCGCGACCTAGCCAACGACTTTCACAGCTACTACAACGCACATAAGTTCATCATTGATGATGCAAACACCCGTGATGCGCGCTTGAACTTAATCAAGGCGACACAGCAGGTGTTTGTGAATGTTCTGGGTGTGTTGGGGCTAAGTGCGCCGGAGCAGATGTAGCTATCTGTCGCCTTTCATGCGGATAGGCTACTACAGCCCCCATCATCTCTGCCAGAATGCTCCCTCAGGAATGGAGAGAGCAGTATGTTTAAAAAAATTATTTTACTTAGCAGTATTAGTGCTAGTTTGGTCGCCTGTAGCGGCTCAGGCGAAAGTCCCACCGCCATAACGGCAGACAATGCATCCAACGTCAGCAAAGCGGTATTGCAGCAGGTCACGGGCGTTGCCAAACAAGCTCAGATGGCGGGCAGCAAAAAATCTACCGCATCTAGTAAATCTACCGCGAATGCGGGGATTACTATAGTACAGTCTTTGACTATTTTAGATATTAGCTTCCTCACCGAAGCAACACCTAGCTGCGCTAATAGTGGGCAGGACAATATGCGTTATGTTGTTAATAGCGATATAACACTGAACTGTGATTTTGTTGTTAAGGCTTCTAGTCAGCTTGAGATCAATGATGCTGTCTTTTCAATTACAGGGAATTTAACGCTTTTAAATTTAATTGTGACGGGTAACTCTGGAATCACAGCCACTAATGGAGATGTCTCTAGTACAGGTCAAATTTTGATCAGTGGTAACTTCGAATTCAACTTAAGTAATAGCAACCTTTCTGTGACCGACCCGACTAACAACAACAATATAATTATAAGTGCTGCAGGGCTTGGAAGCAGCTCAACAATTAACCTTCAGGCCACTCAAACTAATAATAGCATAAATCAAAGTGGCATAGTCGAGCTACTCTCCACGCTTATTCTCTGCGGAACAACTACCCCTTCAAAATCCCAACCCCAAGCAGGCATAACCATCGAACAAGGCCTTACCGGCTTAGACGTCTACTATGCAGACTGCCCCAAAACCGAAAGCTCCAGCGAGTCCTCCGGCACTGGCATCACCATTGCCCAAAGCATCAGCGACCTGCTTATTACACTATGTCTAAATACTGACGGTACAGCCGACTTCAACTACGACGACAGTAATAGCAATAGTATTTTAGATTTAGGTGAAGTCTCTCACGCTAATTATAACAACTGCCAATTCACCGAGAGTTTAAGCTTTGACGGCAAGCAATCCACCACCGTGACGGAATTCTTCCCCAGCTACAAATCCACCGTTAGCAACAATAACTACTCCATAACAGAGAACGGAAAGACATCCACCAGCAATGGCTCTGTCAGCCTATCCGCATCTGATACCAATGGCGTACAGAATTTCCGTTCGGAGTTTAATGAGTTCAGCGAAGCCACAGGCATAGAAACCACCACCCTGCACAGTGGTTATATAGAAACTAGCTTTAGCAACTCCAGCTATGAGATGACTCAAGATACGGTGATTAGTGGCAGCAGCTTCTCTGGCAAGCTGGCGATCAAAACTGACCCTAACCTGAAAGGTAGCATGCTCAAAGGCGAACTCCTAACTCCTAGCAGCGGCAAGCTAAAAGCCACTGCAGAAGATGGTAGCTACATCATCATCGATGCCGATGATGGGGACAATAATACGGACACCTTCAATTTAACGGTAAGCAATGGTGCAACGCTAACATCTGTACAAAAATGGTCTGAGCTTTAGAGCCTGTCCCATAAACAAAAAAGGCTGCCTTAATGGCAGCCTTTTTTGTTTCTAGTACTACGACAGCTTAACTAAGCTTTTCCGTCAACTCTGCAACTTTGTCGATGTACATCTGCATCGCGTCTTCCTGAGAGGTGCCTTGTAGCTTTTCCCATGCCGCCCACTTTGCCTTGCCAACGAGATCAAAAGCACCCGGCTTTTTACCGTTAACGTCGCCTTCTGAACCCTGCTTAAACGTAGCGTACATTTGCAATTTTAGCTCATTAGATGGTTTGAAGTCGCCTTCGGCTGTTTTCACACTTTGAACAGCGGCGTCGAATTGTGCTTGTAAGTCAGACATTGTCTTTCCTCTATAGATACGATTAGTGAATGAACTTTAGTGCTTTTACTGATGCACTGCAAGATGAGTTAGTTCGTCTAGCATGCGCAGTGTTAAGCCCCAAATTTTATAGCCTTGATAGTGGTAGCAAGGCAATTTTATGCCTACTCCATTTTTATCCCAGCGCATGCTGTCGCGGTTGGCCGGGTCAGCTAAAAAGCTCAGGGGCAACCATACTACTTCGGCCACCTCGTGGTTGAGTGTTAACTTGGGCTGCCCCGCCAAGCGAAAGACATAGGGCGACACAACCATGGGTTTCTTCGTCCCGTGCGCCAGTGTCATCACATCGGAAAGTCGGCCTATGTAATTTTGCTCGGGCAAATCCAGGCCAATCTCTTCGGAGGTTTCACGCACGGCGGTGCCTCTAACGCTTTTATCTGCCTTGTCTTCACGGCCACCAGGCAAAGCCATATGGCCGGACCAGCGGTCACCCTTGCGCTCTGCGCGTTTAATCAGCAGCACTTCTAAGGCACCAGAATCGTTCTCGCATTCACGTACAATGGCGGCTACCGATGAGCGCACCATAAAGCGGCGCAGCAAGCGAGTTTTAGCTCGTCGCCGTCGCAGTACAATTTCTAATTGTGAAATGCTTCTCATACCTATAAAACTACTTTTTTATTAGCTTGCCAACCGTTGTACCCTGCACCAAAATTGAGAAAGCAACAACTATATAGGTCATAACTAAAATCACGTCGCGTTCAGTACTCGCCGCCAAGGACAAGGCCAGCGCGACTGATATGCCTCCACGCAAGCCGCCCCAGGTTAGTACCTTAATCGCATTGGGAGAAAAGCCGCGTTTTAATTTAAACAGACTAATGGGTGTTGCCACTACGATAAAGCGTGCCAGCAATACCAGTGGAATAGCCAGTATACCCGCCAAAATAGCTTGCCCGCTCAACTGTAAGACCAATACTTCAAGACCAATCAAAACAAATAATACGGCATTTAATATTTCATCAATCAACTCCCAGAAATCATCTAAGTGCTGGCGGGTGGCACTCGACATGGCCATAGCCCTACCCTGGTTACCGATCAATAAGCCAGCAACCACCATCGCGATAGGGCCAGAGACGTGAATAGCGGTAGCCAAGGCATAGCCACCACTGACTAGGGCAACCGTCAGTAACACTTCTACCGAATAGTGATCCGTGCGCTTCAACATCCAGTAAACTAAGCTGCCTAGTATCAGGCCCAAGATCGCCCCACCGAATGCTTCTTCAATAAATAGCCCGGCTATATGGTCTGGGCTGTCGATATGGCCACTAGTAGCAATCCCTGCCAACACCAAAAATACCACGACACCTACGCCATCGTTAAACAGCGATTCCCCTGCAATTTTTGTCGCTAGTGTCTTAGGAGCGCCGACTGCCTTGAGTATACCCAGCACCGCAATGGGGTCTGTTGGGGAAATCAGCGAACCAAAGACGAGGCAGTAGATAAAGCTCATCTGTATACCTAGCAAGGGCAAAACTAACCACATGAATGCACCGATAATAAAGCTGGATGTCACGACCCCCACACTTGCCAAGACCGCAATCACCCATTTTTGCTTAGCTAGGTCTTCTAAGTTAACGTGCAATGCACCTGCAAATAACAGGTAGCTCAGCATCCCCTGCATCAACGTCTCATTGAAATCTATACTACTGATCAACTTATCCGCATAAACTTTTAGGGGTAGGCCTAGAGCGTCGGCCAGCAAAATGAGTAGAGATAAAGCCAGCCCTTGCGCCATCAAGCCAATAGTCATGGGCAGCTTTATAAAGCGGTAATTAATAAAGCTAAAAACGGCCGCTAGACTAATTAATATGGCAGCAGTGTTGATAATGTTCATGGGCGAGCGCCTCCCTTTGGTCGGCTCAGTGTTGACAGCTTATGGTTAAGCTTTATTTTTAATAACAAATAATAAGATCAAAGCTAGCTTGTATCATACCTAAAATGAGTATTATAACGTCTACATTTTATCGCTTATTCCTCGCTCTGTACCTGTGCTCAGCCCTGCCTGTCAGCGCTAAAGATCACTTTAGTTTAGCCTGGTCCCATTATACTGGCTGGGAGCCTTGGGGCTATGCCCAGCAAGAGCACATCATTGCTAAATGGGCAAAGAAATACGGTATTACTATTGATGTTGTGCGCACCGAGTACATACCCTCGATAGACGCGTATTTAAGCGGTAAACACGATGCTGTAACCGCAACCAATATGGATATGCTACGCATGACAGGCTCCGCTCAAGTAGACTCCACCGCGTTGATCATTGGCGACTATTCCAATGGCAACGACGGTATCGTCAGCACAAAAACCCTCAGCATTCAAAACATACAGGGGAGAGAGGTTAGCCTAGTTAAAAGCTCGGTATCTCACTACTTGCTCAATCGCGCCCTAGCACTGAACAATATTAACCCCTATACGGTGAAAACTAGAGATATAGGGGAAACCGATATCCTCGCTCAGTTTCAGAACAATACAGATATGCTAACAAGTACGTGGAATCCGATTTTATCGCAGCTATTAGGGCAGCCAAACGCCAAACTACTGTTTTCTTCGGCACAAATCCCTGGTGAAATACTCGACATTACCTTTGTACATAGCAACGTAGATGAGCGCTTTAAGCGCGCATTAAGCGGAGCATGGTATGAAACCATGGCGATACTAGAGAACGCTAAGCACCCCAAGCACTTGGCACTGATAAGCTATATTACCAAACTCAATGACGTCGACCGCGAGCCGCACTTAGCGTTATTAAAAAGCACTGCCTTTTACACACGCCCCAGGCGGGCCGCCAGCTTTTCTCGTAACCTTTCCCTAAAAACCACCATGGAATACGTTAAACACTTTTGCTTTCGCCATGGCTTATTTAGTGCTGACTTCCCTTCTGCTGACCATATTGGTATCAGCTATCCCGACGGCACCACTCGGGGTAACAGCGACAATATACTTTTACGCTTTACTGATCACTACATGCTGCTGGCGGCCAATAAGCAGCTATAAACAGTTCAAGCTTGTACTCAGTACTGGTATATAATGCAGCTCTTTGCATTTACATAGACGGTCACAGTCATGAGCGACGCACTTTTTGAAAGCCAAATAGATAGCCTGAAACTACTTGCCAAAGGCAAGGTTCGCGACATTTATGAGGCGGATGCCGATCATATATTAATCGTTACTTCTGACCGCATATCTGCATTCGATGTAATCTTACCTCAGCCTGTTGCAGGAAAAGGCCGTACTCTTACAGAAGTGGCTAAATTTTGGTTCGACCGCACCCAGCACATCATCCCCAACCACTTAGCTGATAAAGACTTGAGCGACTACTTAACTGAAGCAGAAATCTCTCAGCTAAATGGCCGAGGCATGTTGGTTAAAAAATTGAAGCCCCTGCCGATAGAAGCGGTTGTACGGGGTTACATCATTGGCTCTGGCTGGAAAGACTATCAAGCCACGGGGGCTATCTGTGGCATTGAGCTGCCTAAGGGCATGCAGCTAGCTGAGCAGCTACCCGAAGTAATCTTTACACCCGCCACTAAAGCTGAAGTAGGCGACCACGATGAAAATATCGACTTTTCCCAGACGATAGAATTAATCGGTGAGGAACTAGCTAACAAAGTGCGCGACATCAGTATCCAGTTGTATAGCGAAGCAGTAGAATTTGCCAAGCAACGTGGTTTGATCATAGCCGATACTAAGTTTGAATTTGGCCTCACCGATAATGGCGAACTGGTTCTGATTGACGAAGCTTTAACACCCGACTCTTCGCGCTTCTGGGATGCAGCGTCTTATCAAGTGGGCACTAGCCCCGCCAGCTTCGACAAGCAATATGTGCGCGACTACCTAGAAAGCTTAGACTGGGACAAAACAGCGCCAGGGCCAGAATTGCCCGAAGAAGTACTACTAAACACTGCTGCTAAATATCAAGAAGCTGCTGACCGCCTAACCCAGTAATGTGTAAAGGTATTTTTATCACCGGCACCGACACGGATGTCGGTAAGACTTGGGTAGGAAGCCAAATAGCTGCTGCCCTACATGAGAAAAAAATTCCATTATGCGTACGCAAACCAATTGAGTCCGGTTGCAGTCTTAGGGATGGTGAATTGATTCCCGCTGACGCCACTCAATATTGGAAAGCAATACAGCAATCCGACAGCTTAGAAAATATTTGCCCTTATCGCTTCATCCCTGCAATCTCTCCTGCACTAGCCGCTGCCCAGCAGCATATCCGCATTAGTCTTGATCAGCTGCTACAGACCTGCAAGACAGCTGATGATGAGCTTTTATTACTAGAAGGTGCGGGAGGGTTTTACTCTCCTTTGTATGCAGATGGCTTGAATAAGGATCTGGCTGTGGCCCTGCAACTACCAGTAGTGCTCGTAGTGGCAGATAAAATCGGCTGTATTAACCATACTTTGTTAAGCCTTAAAGCCATTACAGATGCAAGCTTAGACTGTCAGCTCATCATCCTAAACAAGCGAGACAACGATAGTAGCAACTTCGCAGAACTCTCTGGTTTATGTGATGTGCCTATTGTGCAAACTAGCGATGCCAACTGGCTCCAGACTAGTTTAAATATTATTCTATGACCGTCACAAAAAAGGCCGGTTATACCGGCCTTTTCTCTTCTAGCAGTAACATCTACTTGGCTTTGCCCTGATTAGCCACTGCTTCCATCAAGGCGGCAATCTCATCAGGGTCACCTAAAAACTCCCGACTCACTGGTTTAAAGTCTTCATCTAACTCGTAAACAATTGGCACGCCAGTTGGAATATTCAAGCCCAAGATAGCTTCGTTACTCATCCCATCTAAGTACTTCACTAATGCACGTAAACTATTGCCGTGGGCAACAATCAAAGGCTTTTTGCCCTGCTTTAAAGCAGGCACAACCACGTCTTGCCAGTAGGGTAATACACGATCAATAGTTGTCGCCAAGCTTTCGCTGCGCGGCAATAAGTTGCGATCTAGCTCAGCGTAACGCTTATCATTTTCGGGCAAACGCTCATCACCATCATCTAATGCTGGTGGTGGGATATCAAAGCTACGGCGCCAGATTTTTACTTGCTCTTCACCGTGCTTAGCCGCCGTTTCAGCCTTGTCTAAGCCCTGTAGCGCACCATAGTGACGCTCATTCAAGCGATAGCTACGATTAACCGGAAGATGCATTAAATCCATTTGATCCAATATTGACCACATCGTGCGAATAGCGCGTTTTAAAACAGAGGTATAAACCACATCAAAATCTAAGCCCGCAGCTTTTAACAGCTGCCCCGCTTTAGCGGCTTCGGCGCGGCCCTGCTCTGTAAGGTCAACATCCTTCCAGCCAGTGAAGCGGTTTTCTAAGTTCCAGGTACTCTGGCCGTGGCGCACTAATACAAGTTTATAGCTCACAAGAGATTCTCATATGAATTTAAAGTGCGCGGATTATACCTGCTTAGCAGCCTGCCCACAAAAAAGCCTAGAGCTAATATTAGCTCTAGGCTTTTTTCATTAATTCCAAGTGGGAATATGTATTGAGTGTTTACAGAGGAGGTGGAACTGCTGAGCTCGCAGCTTTTACTGAGGTTGAGCTGCCGCCGCCTGGGGACGGAGGCATTACTACTGGAGATGCAGTTGGAACTGTGGTTGTACCTTCATCAGTTGTGGTAGTGATCTCAGCAGCACCTCCGTCAAAAACGGCCTGCCCTATTACCTGGGAAGCTTTTTGGCCAAATTCGTCAATTTTTTGGCCAAGTACCTTCAGCACTTTAAATTCGTGATTAGCTCGTTCCTTGTTCTTCATATCTAGTGCTTCTCTTAAACTAGAAGTACGCTGTTCAGTACTTCGCAGAGCTGCATTGGCCTGGGTCAACAAATCATTAAGCGCCGTAACCTTGATAATATCGCCTTCCCCTCGTGCTTCATCCAGCATCTGCTGTAAACGCTTTACCAGTCTTACTCCTCTATCTTGTATCTCCTGAGCTTCAAGCACTGCTTCTAGATTAGCCTGCACCTGAACCCCAACTTCTGAGGCTGACACCGCAGCGCTTATTGAAGCTAACATCAACAAGCAAGCTAGTTGTGATTTTTTTAACATGTATGATTGCCCTTTAATTATAGATGATACATCTTACATTTATTCCCCGCATAAAAAAACGCCCAAACTAATTTAGTTTGGGCGCTCTTTCAAAAATAATCCTGGCGGTGACCTACTCTCACATGGGGAAACCCCACACTACCATCGGCGATACGTCGTTTCACTTCTGAGTTCGAGATGGGATCAGGTGGTTCCAACGCTCTATGGCCGCCAGG
>Ga0105356_10002552_pt1 | contig 18144 bp, 18 predicted proteins | sample GOMGulsemesocosm_3_FD_83502 | JGI IMG/M metagenome (GOLD analysis project Ga0105356, IMG submission 83502) | Methane-oxidizing microbial communities from mesocosms in the Gulf of Mexico - GOM9D Gulf of Mexico | ecosystem: Environmental > Aquatic > Marine > Cold seeps | place: Gulf of Mexico...
AGGCGAAGTACTAAGTTTTACCTTAAGCGCTACAAAGCCAACTTCTGAAGACATTGTAGAAGATGAGGCAGCAACCTCCTTAGAGCTATTGCACAAATCTCCAGACAATGCAGCTGTTGAAGAGGTAAAAACCTTTTTGGCGAGTAATTATATCAACATGCCTCCTTCGCCATTTATGGCTGGGATTTACAGCCGTTTAGACAGTGCTACTGGCGTATGGACGCCGCCTGCAAATACTTCGCCAACGGGTGTCTCTGGTCCCGTAGTACCAATCACCAGTAAACAACAAGAAGATTTAAATGTGGATGCCTCTACAGGAAAATCGGTCAATGCCATCCGAAGTTTTACAGGAAAAGGAACCTTGGTTTGGGGGGCAAGGACCAATGATGGAAACAGCTTAGACTGGAGGTATGTAAACGTTCGAAGATTGTTTATCTCGATGGAAACCGATATTAGCATGGCCTTAGAGGCCTATGTATTTAAACCTAATGTGCACAATACATGGGTAGAAGTTAAAACAATGATTGAAAGCTATTTGTTTGGGCTGTTTAACGATGGTGCCTTTGCAGGAACCACGCCTGAAGGGAGTTATCAAGTGTTAATAGGTGTTGGAGAAACCATGACAGATGAGGATGTCTTAAATGGGTATATGAGAGCCTCAATTATGGTGGCTCCTGTGAGGCCAGCAGAATTTATAGTACTTACTTTTTCGCAAATGGTAGGAGTTTAATTAGAACATAATACAGTATTTAATATAAAAAAAGAAAATCATGGCAGAAGATAAACAATCAGTAATTAATTCGGATTATCCAATTACAGCTTTTAGATACAAGGCAACCATTGGTGGGGATGAAATAAACTTTAGTGAGATTTCGGGTTTGGATTTAGAGTATGAGTCTACAGAGTATAAGGAAGCGACGAGCGAGGGCATCAAAACCATTCAAGTTGTTGGGCAACGAAATACACCTACAGTCACCTTAAAAAGAGGCCTGTTCGAAAAAAGCCTTGCATTGTATGACTGGTTTAATAGCATGCATACAGATGATTTTACTAAAAAAGACACCATCATTTCGCTATTAAACAATAACAATGAAGCCATTATGACATGGACTTTGGCCAATTCATTTCCTACAAAATTTGAAGGGCCAAGTTTGGATGCCTCTTCAAATGATATTTCTTTTCAATCTATTGAGATTAAGGCCGATTCAATGGTTGTAGCAGATCAATAATGGAAGAGATAAAACCAGTTTTAGCATACCGATTTTATATTCGGATGCTCAATGGAGAGAAAGAAACGTCTATGCATGCGCAACATGTAACAGGCTTAAGCTATAGCTTAAATGTTTCTGAGTTTAGCAGTACGGGAGGTGTTAAGATGATGCCTACAGATGTAACCTATGGGAATTTAACATTGAAAAGAGCCATTTTAGAAGAAGCAGTGCCAATGGGGTATAGCACTTCAGAGCTCTTAACAAAACTAGAAGTACAGCACATTGATATGTCCATACATCTTATGGATACCTCAGGGAATTATGTAAGAAGCTGGAACATTTCTGGTGCTTATACAATCAACTGGAGCACCTCTGATTTTGATACGACATCAAATGAGGTACTTCTAGAAACCATAGAATTTAAATACAAAACCTTAAGAGAAGTCACCTAATGGATATACATATAGATCGCTTGGAAATCAAAGCAAAAATTAAAGAAGATGTACAAAACAACGCAATAGATGTAGCTGGGTATAGCAAGGGCGAATTAGAGCTCTACATAGAAAAACTTCTTGAGCGGAAAATTAGAGAAATGATGAACAACTAAGGTGGAAGATTTACTTAAAATATATTCTTTTAGTGATTCTGAACGAAAGGTGTCATTGGGTGTTTTCGAATGCTTTGTAAGCCCTTTATCGGTGAAGATACACCAACAAAACACCTATGGGAGTTTGCAGGGGATTAATAGCTCTATGCCATTAACAGCCTTTGCTAGTGGAGGGAAAAACACCATGGAAGTCAATATGATTTTAGATGGTACAGGGGCGTATGCCTCTCATGATGATGAACCCATAGATGTAATTACCCAATTGAATGATTTAATGAGTAATACCATGTTGTATAATGGATCTATTCACCAACCACCATTTTTAAAAGTTGTTTGGGGAACGACTCCTGTGTTTTTATGCAGAGGCGAGAGTTTAGACATTGACTATAAGACTTTTAATACCGAAGGTGTTCCGGTAAGAGCCGATATAACATTGCTCTTGGTAGAGGATGTAAATGTAGAGTTAAGTCAACGGCAAGCAAACAAAGAATCTCCGGATTTATTTCATGAGCATTTGGTTCGGAACAATGAAAACCTAGCAACCATATCGTATCAATACTATCAAGACACCAGTCATCTTCATTTAATTGCGAATCAAAACAACATGAATAATTTATATGATTGTATTCCTGGAAATGTATTATTGATTCCACCATTAACCACCCCAAGCAATGAGTAATGCACTAACAGTAACACTATTTGGATCAAAAAAAATGGATGTAAGTGATCAGCTTATTTCCCTTTTGGTTACCCGTGAGTTGAATAAAATTCCCGAAGCAAAACTTGTTTTTTCTACAGGGAATTTCTCAGAGCGTCAGTACCCACTTTTTGAGGAAGTTGATTTTCAAATAGGGGCAGCATTGGATGTGAAGATACGCTACGAGGGTTCTGGTAGTTCTGATGAGAGTATTTTTAAAGGAATTGTTACAAAAATAAAATTTGAAAGCATGAACGGCATGCCAGTATTGGCGATGGGGATTAGTGACCCTGCATTTAGATTGGTGGATTCTGTAAATACGGCCTTTTACAAGAAAAAGAACGACAAACAAATTATCGAAACAGTATTGGCTGCTCAAACAGGCGTAAGCCTGGTGAAGTCAGCGGCAAGTTTAACGAGTTTTTCTTTTGATCAATTCATAAAAAAACAAGTATCAGATTGGTTCTTTATAGTGGAAAGAGCTGCGGCCCATGGTCTGTTTATTCAGTTAAACAATGGTGCTATGCAGGTTTTAGAATTGTCGGATACCCAAGGGGCTATTGATCTTGAAATTGGGATTGACGCCGTGTTGGGAGTTGACTTAACGGAAGATGCCACCGACTTAAACCAACAAATCACCATTGGATATTGGGATGTTAAGCAAAATACCTTAATGACGGTGCAACAAAACAGCTCAAGTACATTGGCCAAGGCGGTAAAAGCGAGTTCTGCAAATTATGTGTTTCTAGGGATATCCGATAAAAATGAAGCGGAGGCCTTGTTGAATTATTTTGTTGTTGCTGAACAGCAAAGCGTATTGAAGGGATGGATTGAAATACCAGGTAAGGCAGCAATTGATGTAATGCAACAGCTAAATCTTTCGAGTTTTCCTACGGCATATAACGGCAGTTATACCATAAGCAAAGTTACGCAAAATGTGCGCTTTGGAACCTGGACAACTAGGATAGAAGTGGGCAATACAGCTCTGCCTATCTTGAACTCTTTTCAGGTAACAGAGCGATTGTCAGTCGCGGTAAAAACGATTGAAACCGCCACAGTTTTAAAATGGGAAAAAGACCCTGAAAACTTGGGAAGGATTCCAATTCAGGTATTGGCATTTGGTAGCGATACCTATTGGGCATATCCTGGGCAGGTTTCGGCTGGTAGCAAACAAAGTAGTTATGTGCTTCCCGAAGAAGGAGAGATTGTGATTGTGGGGTTTTTACATAACAATTATAGCCAAGGAGTGCTGTTAACTTCGTCTTATTTAAGTGCCAATCAACCGCCAGCGCCATTTAAGTTGGCAGCAGATACACCTACTGGGTTTGTGTCACAAAAAGGATTGAAGTTCATTTTTGATGATGCAGAGAAAGAAATCACTGGGAGCACTTCCGATTCCAACAAAATCGAATTGCATGACTCGAATGGGATACGGATCGATAGCAAGAAAGATTTTACAACTACCAGTTCAGGAAATTCATCAATAAAAGCCAACACAACAGTGAGTGTAAAAGGCACAACAATAAATTTAAATTAGAACTATGGGACTACCAGCAGCAAAAAAAGGAGATCAAATTGTGTCTAAAGGCGATATTCATTTTGTAGAGATACCTACAGCATATGGCGTTGTAACGATGCCATTATTTCATCCTTTTAAAGGGCCTTTATCAAAATCGCTAAGCAAGAATGTGAACATTATGGGGAAGCCTGCAGCGACCAAAGGAAGCTGGGGAGAAAACACGCCAAAACATGTGCCTCTGGGAATGAAATTTGTCATAGAACCGAGCAATATAGGAACGGTTTTCACGGGGAGTTTAACCGTAAAAATAAATGGAAAGCAGGCCGCAAGGTCTGGAGATATGGTGCTTACCTGCAACGACCCTGTTGATCTGCCAGTAGGAAATATAATAGCCTCAGGAAACGTAAATATAGGATGATGAAGAAAAATGTATTCTTACAAACAGGGTGGAATTTTTTTCCGGAAATAACCAATCGTGGGGCACGTATTAAAGACTTAACCTATAGCGATGATATTCTTCAAAGCTTGCGCATTCTTTTTACAACCCTACCTGGTCAACGCATAGGACAGCAATTGTATGGATGTGATCTGATGCAGTATGTTTTTAAACCCATCAACAACTCTCTGATTTCAAACATGAAAAACACGCTTAGAACCGCAATCACTTTATATGAACCTCGAATAAAATTACTACTGCTAGATGTTTATGTGGATACAAATATTCCACACAGGGTAAATATTGATCTTATATACATGTTAAGCAGAACCAATTCGAGGTACAATATTACCATCCCTTTTTATACCATGGAGGGCATTAATTATTTGGATGAAGTATCTTAAAAACAGCATAGAAGAAAATACCATAGGACAAGGGACGAGTAAGTTTGATCGGTCGTTATCGGCGTACCTACGCATGGGCTATTTCAAATCAGAACCGCGTACCACCAGGTATTGGTTAACAATGATAGCGGCCCTTTCATCAACTATGACATCTTATGGAGATTCGTGGAAGGCCTTGTTGCCCAAGGGACTCTCCGTTACCTTATTGGCAGAATACATTCATGACCCTAGAGGCACCATTGAAAAAGGGCGATTTACAGCGGATGAAATTGTAGAACTCAGGCAGCCACAACGAATTATGTTGTTTTATTTCCTAAGAAAGATGGCCTCTTTTAGACCACAAAACAAGGCATTGATTTACAAAAACAATACGACCATTTCAAAAACCATCTTTCAGCTATCTCCAGAACCTGCCATTCCAGATAGTGGCTATGTTGTATTGGTAAATAATGGTGAAGACGCTGTAGAGGTGCTAGTGGGAGCTGGGTTAGAAGCTGTTATTGAAGGTGAGCCCGTAACAAGAAAATATGTAACCACATCGGCATTGATTGGTGAGAATATGTTGTTTACACAGTTTTTTACAGGTTTTTCGAGTAAAAATGAGCAGGGGAGCTCATTGTATATCGCCAAACACATACTTCCTTTGCAATCTAAAATAGCCCCTTTTAGAAATAATGGAGACGCTATTTTTAATCATCATTATATTCCATCATTGCTCATTAGTTCGTCTTTATTGTATTTAAATCAAGGAACACGAACCATTCATTTGACTTTAAAAAGTGAACGCTTATTAGTCTTGGATCCCAGTAAATTTGAATTTCACCTCACAACTTCAGAGGGATGGCTTGCCGTATCGAATGAAGATTTTGTGACCCAAGATACCCCCTTGATTTTAGAAGATGGGTTTGCATTTGTTTTTACGCTTAGTGTTGGCTGTAAGCCCATAGCACCGATAGATGTTGTTGAGGATATTGAGATCAACTTGAATAAAGCCTGCTTTATAAAAGTGAGTTACCAGGGCGATGATCTGGATGCTTTTCAAGTGACTGAAGTGAATTTACAAGTGATGGTGGAAGGGCTGGTGCCATCATGCATTAGAAATCAAGATCAGGTATTGGATCCAGCGTCTAACTTTATGCCCTTTGGATTGGATGCTTTATTGCAGTCAGTATTTAGTTTTACAGCGGTGGAATTGACCAATCCCTATTTAGATGAGATTTCTCTTTCTCCAATATGGGTCTCAAAACCTTCTCATTTAACGGCCTATTACAGGGCGTATGATAAAAAGGAAAAAAACTTTAAAGTAGCAGTGCGAACGGTTTTTAAAGCTAAAGATGCTGTGAGTTATGAAACCGTTACAAATGTAGGTCATGCCGAATTATTTAGTGATCCTATTAAGTTTTCATCTGCAATTTCACCGTCTTCCAACCTTTCTAACAAAGAGAAATGGGACGATGAAGCATTGGATCCATTGGTGCATGATGTGTATTACGAATTGGAATTGAATACGCAAGATTTTGGTGAACGTCAGTATCCGTTGTTAATGAGTAATTATGCCATTGAATATGCGGCCTATGAAAACGCATTGTTTAAGAGAATTAAGAAAGAACCCGTTCAAGTAAACATGCCGTATACACCAGAAATGAGTGGCTTAAACGTTTCGTATACTTCAAGGGTTGTCTCTTGGAATACGACTGATGATAGCAATGAAATTAAGGTCTACAAAAATGCCCCTTTGGGGTATAGCCGTTATGAAGGAGAACTCATAAATCTAGGAGATGACGACCATGGTTTGATGTATTTAGGTTTTCGATATTTGGCCACAAACAGCACTGGAACTTTATATTTTAATGGGCCCTCTGGAAACCCACGAGCCACAGATGCGGCCATAGATTGGTGGTATGTTTCTTCAAAAGGTTGGGCGCGTTTAAACCGGTATATTTTGACAGATGAAACCGTTGGATTGACACAAACGGGTTTGTTGCATTTTTCAATTCCAGTGGACATGACAAGGAAAAGTACCTTGATGCCCAGTGGTATATATTGGTTGAAAGCAACCTTGCGAAGGACAGCCGAAGACGCATTGTCACTCACCAAAAAGGGCTGTACAAGTCCGCTTACCAATTTTCAGATGTCTATCATGAGGTTGGATGGAGTATTTGCAAATGCAATTGGGATTACTAGGCAGGCAGATGAGTTAGAGATCTCTGACAATGTTACCTATTTAGAGGCTGGTACCAGCTTGTATTTTGAAACAGAAAACCCAGATTACTTGGTTGAATTGCCATTTAACACCAGTGGTGAAGTTTTAAAAGAAACACAATTGGGCTTTTGGACACGGTCTTTTAATGCTGTTCGAAATCGAGGAAGAATGGTTGCAAATCAAGATTTCGAAGATCTTATTTTACATCATTTTAGAAATTTGATTCTCGCAAAATGCATTCCACGAACATCGGGAAGCACGGTGGTACAGGTGGTAGTGGTAAACAATCAATTTTTTGGTAGCCTTCCTTATGCCATTCCGCCGTTACATTCTAAACAACAACTAGCAAACATAAAAAATGAAATGCTGCCATTGACTTCACCTTTTTTTCAATCGACATTGGATTTTGAAGTTGTTAATCCTGTATACCAGCGCATACGCTTTGAAATTACGGTACAATTTAATAGGGATGGAGAGGCAAGTGAAGATGAAAATAAGCAACGTTTAAACACCGATATGCAATACTTTATCAACCCTTGGTTTTTTGAAAAATACCAAGTACCCAAATTTGGATGTTGGTTTGATTATGGCGACCTCGCTGGATTTTTACAAGGGCAAACCTATGTTGCTGCAATTTTAGATATAAAACTGGGGGTATATACCGGTACAAAAATCAGCTATCCAGAAGCGCTTGCATTTGAAGAAGACGAAATTTTAATCTTATCAAGTAGCAATACGATAAATACAGTAAGTGAAATTCAAAATTTTGAAGACAATGGCATAGATGAAATGATTGTTGGAGAAGATTTTTTTGTAGCAAATAGCCAAACGACTACTTCTAATAAAATGATTTTATGACCAAAGAAACCTATCCTTATAGTATTGAGAAATACAGAAGAAATCACAATTTCGAGGAAAACGACATCAATATAGACACAATAATCAGTTCGGCTAGAGATGAATGCATTGCAAGAGTTATTGGGAAAATGACTATTGGAAAAACTTTTAACATTGGAAAAACAAGTGTAAGTAAAACACAATTAATAACATAGGTACATGGAGAGAGAAACGACAGACTTAAAACGACGCGTATATTTACGTTCAAAATTTGAAGATGGTGATCGACCTGATGGGCAGGCGTTTACGGATCTAATAGATAGTTCCTTAAATCAGAAAAGTGATAAAATCTTTGCAGTAGATCAAAAAATCGGAATTGGTACAGATGCTCCAAGTGCGCCGTTGGAGGTTTTTGGAGCCGAGAAAAATGTAAATCAGTCCTTTTTAGCAACAGATGGGAACAATTCAACTTTTCGCGTGGCCCATCCAGAGGAAGGCGTTGCGAGTGTGGGGAGCAATCAATCTGAAAAGTTGCAACTTGGAAAATTTAAAAAAAATGGTGCCTCTTTTGTTGCTCATATGACGTTAGAGCCCTCAGGAAATATTGGAATTGGTATTGATGAACCCGAGGAAAAATTGGCGATTGAAGGGTCTCTTATGGTAACACAAGACTTGCTTATTGGTGCTTGTAAGCTATCGTTTAAAAACGGAAAATTACTGTTGTATACAGATGAAACCTGCTATCAGGTAGCCTTGGAAGATGTGGGTTCAAAACCTCAGAAACCGAGAAAACATCTGGGATTGCGACTTGTAGTACTCCTGTTGTGTGTGTTGACAATTATATTGTTACTAGTGATCTACTACCTGTATACTCAAAACCTTAGTACTGAATAAACAATAACACTACTAATACAGCAATAATTTATGGAGGCCAAGCTTGGATTTTCTTTTGATGACACAGATTTTACGGATTTTCTTCCAGAACTTCCTGAAGCACAATTTTATGGTAGATGGGCAGATTTTAATCATCATGACCCTGGAGTTACAACGGTAGAGGCCTTAAAGTTTTCTTTTGAAGACTATATGTACCGGTTCAATGTCCCCATAGATGATCTCATGCAAGGAAAAATTCTAAATGCATTTTCTAGTTGGGGAATTCTAAAGTTGCATCCACAGTATGCGGTTTCTGAAAATGATTACAGAAGTGTATTGGGCAGCTTTAAAGCAGTGTATAATGCTGTTGCAATCCCGGTAGAAAAAGCAAATACTTCCAATGGAATTCGAAAACTTTCCTGCTTACTAAATATTAATGTTGCTGCGAGCTCATTTAAAAATGTTGCGTATTGGCAGAAAAAACTATTAAAACATAGGGCATTGGGAGAATACTTCAATCGCCAGGAGGGGGTGGATACTTTTATGAAAGAAAAAGTTGCTTTGGTAAATGTAAATGCTACTGTAAATTACCATACGGATCAAGACACGCCAAAAAACAGGCAAAAATTAAAATATGAATTAGCACGTTACCTATTGCCAAAATTAAGGGGTGTTAATTTTAGATATTTATTAAAAGATGGGGTGAGTTTGTCTGATTTGCAATCGTGTTTTCCATCAATCTCTTCGTACGAGTCTTTGTTTATTTCACCCACAGTTCTCGAACAACGCTGTTATAGAAGGTTTATAGTCGTGGCAGAATTGTATAAGCTACTATTGAGTTTGCCATTTATAGCGAGCGTTGAATTGGTTGAAGTGGGCTTGATAGGCAGGCCGTATAAAACTGCTGTGCTTGATTGTGGTAGGTATACCTTCACCAAATTAAACAGCTTAAAAGTAAATTCTAAAGTGATTCGGAATGCTGTAGATATGGATGTTTTAGAAGCGATGAAGTATACCTTGGTTTCTAATGAAGCAACAAGTAGGATTACGGGGTCTTATAAGAATTTAGGTATTTTTAACTCCATTCAAGTTTCTTTTCCTCCGAATTATCAAATTGGATTGAATATGGAAAGTCAAACTTCTAATGAACTTGAAAAAACGGCTAGCTTTAGAGGTTTCTTATATTTTATGGATCAAATTAGAGCTGATTTCTCTGCGCAAATCGGGAATCTTCCCAAGGTGTTTGGCATTTCAAAACGCGTTTGCAACATCGCTACAAATTCGATTAATACAGATCCATTTTATCAGGATCTTACCTTTGACGAGTCGGCAAATACGCCGTTGTTGCATGCAAAAGACATCCATTTGGAACAGGTGTTTAAAGAAAAAAGGTTGAATTATTTACTGGCATTAAATGGATGGTCCATAGAAAATGAAATTGTCATTATCAATCAAGATAAGAGCAATAAACATGAGCGGTTGCTAAAGATTAAAAAGGATTTTTTATTACTGGTGCATTATGGCATAAAAGGGCATAAGGTAAATCGAAATCTCAATAAAATTTTTCGCGCGGTGTCTTTAGGATTGCTACAGCAAAAAATTCAAATTATTTTACAAATGGACGTGTCGGCAGTGCGCATAATAGAACATTGCTTTCTACAGCCTGTATGGACCGAAGCAAATGGATTGAATTTTGAACTTAGCATCTTTTTATTTCCAAAAAACAATGCACTTTACAAGAGTCCGAAATTTCCTGAATTAGAAGCCTATACAAAAGAGTTGATTCGAGGATTGGTCCCTGCACAGATCATTCCAAATATTCATTGGATTGACAGTAGGAAGGACACTGATTCCTTTTCATTGACGTCTTTAGAAACACTGCTAAAGGAAGCATATCCACCTAAAAAAACATTCTATTTTGATACAAAAATAACAGCTTCCCAGGAAAAGGCTATGCAAATAGTAGCCGTGGATTGGGTTGATTACCAAGCCTGAAATTATGTTGCGAATTCGAACATGTAGTGTAGTAAGCATCCAAGACAGTAGAAAAACGATGGGTGCAAATTTTGGGATCAAAAGTGATCTCCAAGCAATTTTGTCAAAGAAAATGGAGGTTTTTGAAGAGATGGAGGGATGCATGCAATTAAAAAATGTGCGTTTTGATTTAGGGCAGTTTACAGCATCTGAATATGACAGGGTGTATCGCGCACGCCTAGAAGCAGTCTGCGATGATTTTGTTAAACAATTACTGAAAGCATGTCAAAAAAAGAAAAATGAGCAGCTATCAAATATAGAAGTGCTGGCATTCAACCGATCTATCTACGGTCAGAAATTAACTATTGAAACAGAAGAAGTCCAGCGATTAGAGAAACTTATTCACCAGTTAGAGCAGTCAGGTACCGCCCTCAACTTTGAGCGCATATACAAACGATACCAATCGGAATTCGCAAGCAAAATGCCAACCGTATCTAAAAATATAGTACAGCGCTTGATACAGCAAGGTATTGGTGCCAGTGAAATTGGTGTTAACAAGAGGGGGGCATTTACAGATGATGGAGATACAATTACCACACAACTATCAAAGCTGCTACTACTTTTAAAAAGCGAGAACTATGGAGCATATTGGGTAGACAAGCTTCTAAAAGACTATGCTGCAACCTATGGAGAAAGTGTGCACAAGCAGGTAAGAAATAAACTATACGAAGTTCAAAAAACGCAGCAAGAGCTACCTGTGCAAAGGAGTCCTCAAATAGATGCTCTACAAAATCCCCAAAAAGGCAGTAAGAAAGGGAGATTACTAGCATTTCTGGAGCATCATGTTCAAAAAAAGGACAGCGAACAGCTAAGTTTTCTCATTCAAAAAAGTATACCCCAGGATGTATTGCCTTCAAATTGGTTTGAATTCATTTTGAAGGCATATCAAATAGCACATGTCGAAGTGCTCCCGTTGTCCATGCAACAGCTATTGCTACAATTTATAAAATCTGAAGGGCATTTAGCTATGCCTGCATCTCAATATAAAAAGCAGGTACAGGGTGCATCGAGCAGCAATACGACATGGCAAAGTGAACGTTTGCCAGAAGTCTCTGCAGTCGAATTAAAATCGCGAATGCAAGCGGGGCTTCACAGTGCTGCGATGAAGCAGGCTGTAAATCAGACTGTAGTGGACAATACCTTGGAGGTTGTAAATGCGATTGGGATGTTGGGAACAAACTGGTTGCAACGGCTTGAGGCGGCGTATTTGCAAGCATTTGAAGTACAGATGCCTACGGCTATGCTAGCAATATTAAAACAATTCGAAGCTGAAATGGGGCAGGGTAGCATCCCTAAAAGGGATTTGATGGCTAAACGGAATACCGTACAGTCAAATGAATTTGCATGGCAAACAAGGTTGGTCGCTAAGATTAGAACAGCCATAAAGGACGCTAAGGGTTCGCAGGTAGTGTTAGAGAATATAAGACATCTGTTTAGAAAAGTCCCCTTTGCGAGAAGTCCTTTGTTGGCAGAATTACAGAAAGCATATGTACATGCGTTTGGTGAGGAGCTTCCTAAAGAAGTGCAGCAACTTATAGCGCAATTTGACACGGAAGAAATGCGTGGACAGCCACTTAAAACTAAGGAGGTAATCAAACAACCATCAGAATCTTTGGAGTTTAAATTGCAACGCATCCTTGAAACAAAAATTAGAACAGCTAAGGCATCAGCAAACGCCTTGCATAAGGTACAAGAAAACGTATTTCATTTATTAGGAAATTTAAAGTCGTCTGAAGCCAATTGGTTGGAAAAGCTTGAAGCTACCTATGTACAAAAGTATGACGTAACCTTGCCCGAGAAAATGCGGGGGATTTTAAATGAATTGAATATCGGGGAGCTATATACATCCCCGCTTAAAAAAAACAAAGAACTAAGAAATACCTCTGAATCATTGAGGTTGCAGCTGCAAAAAGCGCTTAGAGACACTCTTGAGAAAATAACCGAATCCTCGCTTATACTACAAATGGCACAAGAAAATATAATGCGTTTATTGAGGGATACCAATTTGAGGACTGCGAATTGGTTGCAGGTACTTCAAAAGCAATATGCCCATGAATTTGATGCAGAGATCCCCAAAGAGATACTTCGCTTTTTACTCGAGTTTAATACTGAGTTGCTACGCGATCAATGGCGTGAAAAAGGGGAGACCTCGGATGGTGCAGCAAGGGCGTCTATGAGCGTAGAAAGGCCAACAGTCATGAAGTCAACACCTGAAAACCCGCAGGGTTTATTGCGCTCAACGCGTGTGAAAATGAATGTACTTGATGTACTGGAGGCGCTGGATTTGGGCGCTGTTGATTGGTTGCGAAAGTTTACTGAAAGCTATGCTATTCAATTTGGCTCTTCGTTGCCCAAGGCTATGAAGCAAATTTTAGAAAAAACAGGAACGACGGTGAAGCAAACATATACAAGCAGCACTATTTCTCGCTTGTTACTGGCGTACTTAGGAGCGTCAAAAATCAAGGCTCATACGGCAGCATTAACAGCAGTACTTAATGAACGAAAGCCACGGCTATCCATCGACCATTGGTACGCGACAATACAGGAAGAATACAGGTTGTGCTATGGACAAGAAGTACCGTTGGTACACCAACAACAATTAGAAACTTTCTCGAAAACAACATTAAAAAACAGCATGGCAAAGGCCTTTAAAAATGCTTGTATTCCCCAGTTTAATATGAAATTACCAAAAGATACAATTCCGTTTGAAGCAGCTGAAAAAGCGAAGAACTATCAAGAAAAAACAGCACCCACAAAGGTCAGTGAACAGGCAAAACTGCTAAAATTGAAAGAAACCTTGAAAGCGATGAAGGAGAAGCGATCGGCACAGGAGTTTGTTATAGTAGAAAATGCCGGAATTATTTGCGGTTGGGTCCTTTGGAAAAAATGGTTTGATAAGTTTGATTGGCTACGCGATGGGCAGTTTTTTATAAAGAAAGGACAACATACTGCTGTGATGGCCGCCAGTTGGCTGCAACGATTGGGAAGGGGTGATGCCAATTCTGTTAATCCGTTGTTTGCAACCATTTGTGATATTGATGCAGATAGCAGTGTCGTATATTCAGACGAAGCACTGCAAGAAGCAATGGGCGCTTTTAATTTGGAAGATAGCATTCGCCAATATTATGAAGAGCTATTGGCTATGTGGCCAATATTTTCATTAGAAGATACGTCGATATTTATTGATCTCTTTCTACAAAGAGAAGGAGTATTGTCTACAACATCCATTGGTTGGGAGTTGGTGATGGTAAAAGCTCCTTACGATCAATTAATGCAACAAACACCAATTCCATGGCCACTGAGTTATATTCGTTTTTCATGGACAACAAACACTATAGGAAATGTAACATGGTAGCAACAACAATAAACAAAAAGAACAGTGCCAATACTGAAGTGGGAATGGATTCAGAAAAGACAAATACCTTGTTGCTTTCAGAATTTTATTGGATAGAAGCGCTTATTAAATTCAGGATTAACGAATTATGTCAAGCGCAAGAGCAAGAGGCGTATCCAGAGCCCCCAGAAATTCAAAAAGGAGTACATGTCTATTTTGATTATTTAATAGACGCAAAGGTTGATTTGGTGGAGCGTATTGCCTTATCGCTAGTTTTAATAGCGAATACATTTCCTAAATTTTTAGATTATTTCTATACCAACAATCAGGTGATCTCCCAGCCTTTTAGAGAATTTGGAATTCGCTTTGAAGGAGATTCAAAAAAGATGATAACAAGTTGGCAAACAGTTTTTTTTCTATATTTAGGAACTTCGCTTGGTCGGCAATTATCATTAGTGCAGTATATACATTTGGATCATTGGTTGTACAAAGAGAACCTGCTAATTTTTCCAAAAGAAAAAAAAGGAAATCCATTTTTAACAGCGTTGCAGTTGAATACAGACAAACTATATGCTTGGTTGTATCCAAAGAACTTCCGGAATTTGGCGGATCAGAGTTTTGCTGCACATGAAATCTCCGCTACGCTTAATTGGTCTGATTTATTTATCTCAAAGGAAACAGAAAAAGGCTTGGTGCAATTGAGGTTGTGGTTAAAACATGGTGCTGCTTTACGGAAGGATCCAAAATTTTCAAAATTCATTACTCCTGGGGTACGTGTGCTCTTTTATGGGCCTTCTGGAACGGGGAAGACACTAACAGCTTCATTGCTTGGGAAGGAGTTTGAATTGCCGGTATATCGGGTAGATCTCTCGCAAATGGTGTCGAAATGGGTGGGTGAAACAGAGAAGAATTTAGCCCGTATTTTTGACATGGCAGAACAGCGTCAATGGATTTTGTTTTTTGATGAAGCGGATGCTTTGTTTTCTAAAAGAGCGACAGTTACCAGTGCAAACGATAGAAGATCCAATCAAGAAATTTCGTATTTGCTTCAACGCATAGAGAACTTTGATGGTGTAATTATTATGGCGACCAATTTAAAAGATGCTATTGACGATGCTTTTATACGTAGGTTTCAATCGATGATCCATTTTCCGATTCCAAATAAAACCATCCGTGCAGGGTTGTGGCGTCATCTTTTAGAAGATACCTTTCCAAAAAGCAATGATGTTGATTTGGAACAAATTGCGGAAGATTACGAATTGACAGGTGGGAGTATGAAAAATATATTTCGAGCCTTGCTATTAGAGCTCTATGACAAGGAACCATCAAAACAGGTCATTACCAAAAGCGCCTTGGTAGGCGTGATTCAAAATGAACTCTCCAAAAGTGGAATTGTATCCGTTCGAAAGCGGTTTTAGAAAAGTTGATTTTCGGTTATCGTAGCACGATAAATTCTTTACTGAATGCGGCCTTGTAGCGTTCACTTAAAATTATTCTGCTATTGTTTTCCAGAATAATTAGGTTGTCTTCAATGTAAATCTGTTTGATTTTATGTATGTTGACTAGGTATTTTCGATGCACTTGAATGAAGGGCTTGTGCATGATCATTTTTTTTATTTTAACCAATGACAGCTTGATGATGAAATTGGTGTTCTCTGCATGAATGGTGCAGTATTTATCTTGTATCTCAAAATAATGAATGTCATCTAAAAAAATTTTGTGAATGCATCTTTTTTTTTTGATGAATAAAAAATCATGATGAACAAGTTTAACAGTTTTTTGCATACTGGGGGGATTTATGACGTACTATTCGTGTTTTTTAATGCTATTAAAATTAGATGAGTCCATCTTAGTTTTATAGAGCAGAAGTACTTGATATTTAAATAAGGTACAATTACCTACGTAAATAACCAGCTGATACTCAGTGAGTTTTTGTAGCTTTACAAGATGTTGATTGTCTTGATACCTACCATTATGTACATGGGTACCGGTGGAATTCATCGCTGTGTTTGCTTAATTTTTTGATAAGCGTTGAATGGAACAATTTTTGTGCGAATAAACGCAGTATAAGGCATGTAGTTCTATCTATATCAAGATATTGAAGACGTAGACTGCTTTAGGCTTAACATTTAATAGAACGCGTAAAAACGATCGTAACTTAAAACTAGAAATATGATACAGCGAATGATTATACTTCTTATTTGTTGTGCATGTATTGGATGTGCAGCAAACAAGAATTCCGTTTCCCCTGAAAAACTAGCGGCCTTACATAGCTTGATAAAGTCGAAAGAGATACACCTTACTGCAGAGCGGGCTTTTCCTATGATGAGCAATTCGATGCAGCAAGTTTTTAACAGTGAACTTTTGGGGCCAAATAATTCCAGAAGATCCATTGATCTAACAACTACCAATACCACTATAAAATTTGTTGGAGATAGTATTTTTGTTGCCTTGCCATTTTTTGGAGAGTTGCAAGCTGGTGCTGTAACGAACCCAACGGGTAATGGGATTGCTTTTACAGGAGTACCAACAAAAGATGTACGTAGTTATCTGGAAGAAAAAAAGCAGTATAAGCTGCATGTAGATTTTAAAACAAAAAAGGAGCACTTTAACATGTATGTAACCATATTTCCCAATGGTACTTCTAATGTTCGGGTACTGTCAAGTCATAGATCTTCTATGCGCTATAGCGCAAGGCTGGTAGAAAAATAAGCGCATTGTTTTAAATGAGTGATTAGGCAACGCTTCTGTTTGTAGATTGAAATATCTTATCGGCAGAATTGGTAATGAATCCATTAAACTGTTTGTTGTTGATCTTAAATCGTTCTGCAAACTCCACATAGCAAGAAGGAATTCGGATGGCTTTTGTTACATCTTTAAACTTTACCAAAATGCTATCGGCCAATGTACTGGCTTGTTTGAGGCCTATGCTTTCATTTCCTTTAATGGTACCACCGCTTGTATTTAAATGAATGCCCGATGTTTTTAGCTGCATGCATACATCTTCAATAGAATATTTTTCTAGTTGATTTACGTTGATGGTAAAATGATTTACGCGATGTCCGTGCACATATAACCAAGCGGCATATTCAGATTCTCGTTCTAATTCCTTATATACTTTGTAGCTTACATCCCAGCAGCGGCCTTTGGTAAGAATAACTTCTTCGTTTTTACAGGTATCGAATGCTTTTAGCAGCGTGTTTTTTAGAAAGATAGAACATTGGTCTAACAAGAGCTCGCTTATAAATATTTTTGGAGCATTTTTCTTTTCTAGATGAATGGCTTTGAGTTTTTTCTTTTTAAAAAAATACTCTTGTTGTATTGTGTATCCTTGAAGAAGAAATTTTTTACTTAGTTTCTCAATTCCAAAATCTCCAGCAATCCTTTTTGTGATTCCCAGTTTCCTTGTACAGAGTGTCCTAAAAGCAATATGATCGCAAAAGGAGTCGTAATTTTCGAGTTGTAAGGTGTTTTTTACTTTTTTAACGGTTGGAGTACTATGAAGATAGTTCTTCCATAATTGTTGAATAATGGCATCCATGGTGTTGTTTTTACATTGATCTATATAATATATCCTTCTCGTCAAGCTCTTTGTCTGATAAATAAAAAACGCCCATATGCTTTCTAAATGCTTTGTCTAATAATTTTAAGATGGTCATTTTTTTTTGAAAGGTCATATTGGAATCTGTTATTTCAATAATCAATTTTTTTGCAAGTGTTGTGTCTAATTCTTTCATATTCTATTTGTTAAAAGGTTGGTATTTGTTTTTTACATGCACAAATTTTAAAATTATTGTAGAAAGGATTGTGACATTTTAGCCCATGCCATTTTATCCTTAGACCAACGAACAAAAACCATAGATAAAAGTAGAAAGGAAAATGAATTTGCTTTGTTTTTTTTAACTTTGCAGCTTAGAAGTATACGAAATGAAAAAAGAGTTTTTAAACTATACATTTATTCTTATTGGTTGTGCAGCCATGGCATTTGG
>Ga0105356_10002553_pt1 | contig 18139 bp, 15 predicted proteins | sample GOMGulsemesocosm_3_FD_83502 | JGI IMG/M metagenome (GOLD analysis project Ga0105356, IMG submission 83502) | Methane-oxidizing microbial communities from mesocosms in the Gulf of Mexico - GOM9D Gulf of Mexico | ecosystem: Environmental > Aquatic > Marine > Cold seeps | place: Gulf of Mexico...
CATTAATACACGTTTCATCGAGCTCTCCGGCGAGATAAACCGCGGTATGCCCGAGTGGGTGGTGGGCAAGTTAATGGACGCGCTGAATGAGAGAGGAAAACCGCTTAAGGGCAGTAAGATCCTGATTCTGGGTATCGCTTATAAAAAGAATATTGATGATGCGAGAGAGAGCCCAGCGATCAAGATTATGGAGTTACTGCGTGATAAAGGCGCCGATATATCCTATAGCGATCCACATATTCCAGTGTTTCCCAAAATGCGAGACCATTACTTTGACTTAATAAGCCGAAATCTAACGCCTGATAACCTATCATCCCAGGATGCCTGTATTGTATGTACGGATCATGAGATGTTCGACTGGGATGAAATCAAAAAGAGCAGCCCACTAGTAATTGATTGTAAAAACACATATCCAAGTGAAGCTAAAACTGTTGTGAGCGCATGAAGAATTTGTAAGTAAGAAGGGTGTGCGGCACTCAAACAAGACTACGATTACTTTTTCAATCTAGAAGTACTATTAGTTCCAGACACTCGAGACACTTGACGTGATTTGTAGATCATTACTCAACCCTAGACTGATCAATACCGGCTTGCGAGGTTCTGCAATGGCCAGTAAGTTTTTTCTGGTATTCTTATTAGCGGCTCTACTGGAACCTTCCGAGTTAGGTATTTACGGTCTTTTTGTCGCCACAATCAGCTACGCGGTATACCCTTTAGGCTTTGACTTTTACACATACTCCACTAGAGAGATTCTCAAAACACAAAGAAACTCATGGGGCGGAATACTTAAATCACAAGGGGCTCTTCATCTCACGCTGTATTTCCTCGTCCTACCTCTATTATCCCTCTTATTCCTATTCGATGTCTTACCCGGGGAAATGGCGTTGTATTTTTATGCTCTACTAATCACAGAGCACTTAAATCAAGAGTTTATTCGATTTTTTACGGCCATATCAAAACCGTTAACCGCCAGCCTTGTATTCTTTATGAGAAGTGGGATGTGGGCATTAATAGCTGCCACTGCCATGTTTCTTTATGAAGACTATCGAAACATCAACACTATTATGATGCTGTGGCTAACAGGCAGTTTTACAGCCTTGAGTTTCGCAATCTTCTCACTACTAAAAATGAACCTTAAAGGTTGGCACGCAAGCATCGATACGTCTTGGATACTTGCGGGCCTTAAGAAAGCAGCTCCCTTTTTAATGGCAACCCTGGCAATCAGAGGTATATTGACCTTCGACAGGTACTTAATAGAAGCCCAGCAGGGGCTGGAGCTATTAGGGGCATACGTTCTATTTATGGGAATAGCAAACGCGATGCTCATCTTCGTAGACGCAGGGATATCAGCGTTCTGTTACCCTAAGCTGATTACATCGTACAATCAGGAAGATTCCGAAACATACAGGAACACTCTCCGCTCATATGCTTGCCAGACCCTTATATTTGTCGTTGCGTACGTCTTATTATCAACTATTACTCTTGATTTTATGCTCAGCATAATAGATAACGACATCTATCTTAGATACGCTGACCTATACCCTTTGATCGCACTATCAATTGGGTTTTACGCCATTTCCAATGTGCCACATTACGGGCTGTATGCGCAGGGAAAAGATAATCACATTATATATACACACTTATTATGCCTCGTGGCGTTTCTACTTATGGTGTGGTTATTGACAGAGCTCATGATAGAAAAGGCCGTAGCCTACGGGCTGCTCTCAACATTCCTTCTACTACTTATTTCTAAGTCAATTCTATTATTTAAAGTAACCCCTGCCAAATTTATTAATTACCAATCCACCCTGCCCACTCCCCCCTCCTAAAGGAATATCCAATGTTTGAAGACAAGGTAATACTAGTGACTGGAGGGACGGGCTCTTTTGGCAACACCTTCATCCCCATGACCTTGGAAAAATACAATCCCAAAAAGATTATTGTCTTCTCTCGAGACGAAATGAAACAATGGGATATGGCCAAGAGGTTTGAGGGCGACAAGCGTATACGCTTCTTTATTGGAGACGTGAGAGACAAAGAGCGCCTCTATCGAGCGCTCGACGGTGTCGACTTTGTGGTTCATGCAGCTGCGACCAAGATTGTCCCCACAGCCGAATACAACCCTTTCGAATGCATTAAGACAAACATTGATGGTGCGATGAATCTCATTGATGCTTGTATCGATAAGGGTGTTAAAAGGGTCGTCGCCCTTTCAACAGATAAAGCCAGCAGCCCAATTAATTTATACGGTGCCACCAAACTCGCCTCAGACAAACTTTTTGTAGCGGGAAATTCTTACTCAGGTGAGCACGGCACACAATTCTCTGTCGTCCGCTACGGAAACGTTATGGGATCTCGCGGTTCAGTCATCCCCTTTTTCATGTCTATTAAAGACCAAGGTTCCATCCCTATTACAGACCCGAGAATGACGCGTTTTATGATCTCACTTGAGCAAGGTGTAGATCTGGTGTGGCACGCCCTTGAGGACATGGAAGGAGGGGAGATCTATGTAAAAAAGATTCCCTCGATGAAAGTAACCGAACTAGCCAAAGTTGTTGCCGGTACAGCCAAACAAGAAATCATTGGCATTCGCCCAGGCGAAAAACTGCACGAACAGATGATTGGCGTAGAAGACTCATATTACACATACGAATACCCCGAGCACTTTAAAATCCTACCGGCCATCCACAACTGGTTTACTTGCCCTAAACGCATCAAGAACGGTAAGAAAGTAGCTGAAGGTTTTATCTATGCCAGCGACAGCAACACGGAGTGGATGAGTCATGAAGACCTTCAGCACTGGATTGACAGCAATCATGAAAAAATAGGCAGTATTTAGTCGTGATACCCTATGGTCGACAGGACATCACTCAACAGGATATCGATGCCGTTATCGAAGTACTTAAGTCTGATTTTTTAACTCAGGGCCCACAAGTACCTCTGTTTGAAAAGTCAGTAACCGACTACGTGGGAGCCTCCCACGGAGTTGCGACCAACAGTGCAACCTCAGCACTGCACATAGCCTGCCTCGCCCTAGGGCTGGGTGGCGGTGACTGGCTTTGGACAACAGCGATCACCTTTGTTGCATCGGCAAATTGTGGGCTGTATTGCGGTGCTCAAGTTGATTTTGTTGATATCGACCCCCGCACCTACAATATGTGCCCAAGAGCACTAGAAAAGAAACTACTGAGCGCAGAAAAAAAAGGAACATTACCTAAAGTACTGATACCGGTACATTTGTGTGGCCAGTCCTGTGACATGGAGGCCATAGCCGCATTGGCCAAACGCTTTGGTTTTAAAGTCATTGAAGATGCCTCGCATGCTATTGGCGGTAAGTACCAGAACAGACCTATTGGTAACTGTCGCTATAGTGACATAACGATATTTAGCTTTCATCCAGTAAAAATTATTACGACCGCCGAAGGTGGCATGGCTGTAACCAACTCACTTCACTTGTCAGAAAAAATGCAGCGACTACGCAGCCACGGCATAACTCGAGACCCGGCCTTGATGACTAAAAAGCCTGATGGCCCTTGGTATTACCAGCAAATTGATTTGGGTTTTAACTACCGTATGACCGATATACAGGCGGCACTCGGTATAAGTCAGCTGCAGCGTTTGGATATGTTCATAGCTAAACGCCACCAGCTAGCAAAGCGCTATAATGAGCTGTTAGAACCTCTACCACTCACACTCCCCTGGCAGCACCCAGATAGCTACTCGGGGTTTCATCTATACGTGGTAAGACTAAAGCTCGACAAGATAAAACAGAGCCATAAAGAAGTTTTTGAAGCATTACGGCAAGCTGGTATTGGGGTAAACATCCACTATATTCCTGTGCACACACAACCTTATTATCAAGCCATGGGGTTTTGCATAGGCGACTACCCTAAAGCTGAAAGTTACTATTCGACAGCAATAAGCCTGCCTATATTTTATAGCATGACAGAGGAGCAACAAGACGCTGTCATCAACGCATTAGGTGAGGCTCTCATAGCATGAGGTTAGCGGTCATACCTGCGCGGGGAGGCAGCAAGCGTATCCCTCGTAAAAACATCAAAGAATTCTGCGGGAAACCTATGATTGCTTGGGCGATTGAAGCGGCTATGGATAGTAAATGCTTTGACAAGGTCATCGTCTCCACTGACGACATTGAAATAGCGGAAGTTGCGAATCAATACGGCGCCAGCACCCCCTTCTTGAGGCCTTCAGAGCTGTCAGATGACCACACAGGAACTGTAGCCGTTATTCGACATGCTGTTGAATGGTTTAACAATCAAGGCATTCATCCCGAACAAGTGTGCTGTATATACGCAACTGCACCATTTATTACGTCAGAAAGAATAGCTCAAGGACTTAGCATACTACTTGATAGCAATTGCGATTACACATTCTCAGTAACCAGTTACGACTTCCCAGTCCAGCGAGCGATCAAAATAACAGAAGACAACCGAATCTCCATGCTTCAACCTGAGCACCTCAACACTCGCTCCCAGGACCTTATTGAAGCGTACCATGACGCAGGCCAGTTCTACTGGGGGCTAGCCCGCGCCTGGCTAGAAGAGAGAGTCTTATTCGGAAAAGGCTCAACACCTATACTCATCCCCCGCCACCAAACACAAGACATCGATACCCTCGAAGACTGGATACAGGCCGAGTGGCTGTTTAAAGCAATGCAGTCCCAAGCGGGAGCTCAACATTCGTGAGGATCGTCTTTCGTGCAGACGCCTCACTGGAAATGGGGATTGGTCATGTAATGCGCTGCCTTACACTAGCTGACGCCCTCAGAACCCAGGGAGCTGGATGTCATTTTATCTGCCGTGAGCACCCAGGGCACCTTGGGGACGTAATAAAAATCAAGGGATACCCTCTCCATTTACTACCAATGGGCAAGAAGGGTAGATATTCTGATCAAAGTGAAAGCCTACCACCCCACTCCCACTGGCTAGGTACTGATTGGGGCAGAGATGCTGAACAATGCAGTGCCTACCTACGAGAGCTTAAACCCGATTGGCTAGTTGTCGATCACTACGCCCTTGATCATCAATGGGAGGGGAAATTACGAGCTACCTGTAAAAAAATTATGGTTATTGATGACCTCGCGGATAGACGACATAACTGTGATTTATTGTTAGATCAAACTTACGGGCAGGATAGTGAAGCCTACAGAACATTAGTGCCGGCGGAAGGTAAAGTTATAGTTGGTACAAAATTTGCGCTATTAAGGCCTGAGTTTGCAGAGTTGCGTAATTATAGTTTGAGTAGGAGAACTTCTGCTCAATTTGATAAAATATTAATTACTATGGGTGGGGTAGATAAGGATAATGTAACAGGTAAGGTACTGGACGCTTTAGGCTTTTGTGAATTACCACCTGACTGTAAGATTACGGTTGTAATGGGGGGAACAGCACCGTGGCTTCAAGATATACAGAAAAAAGTTAAAACATTACGCTATAAGGTAGTAATAAAGGTGAATGTTGACGACATGGCTAAGCTAATGGCTGATAGCGATTTGGCTATTGGTGCCGCGGGAAGTACCACCTGGGAGCGTTGCTGCCTTGGCTTGCCGTCCATGCTTATTGCTTTAGCTGTTAACCAGAAGTTGGCACTGAAGAAACTAAATGATGCGGGTGCGGCAGTAGAATTTAATTTAGACAACATATGCACCCAGGTCAATCTATTTTTTTCAACAGAAAATCAACACGAAAAAACAATGGAAATGAGCCATTCAAGCTCTACTATTGTGGATGGGCATGGAGTAAATAGGGTTATCCGAAAAATGGAACTGAATTAATGAGTGTATTATTGAGGAAAATGGAATACTCAGATTTAGAAATGGTTCTAAACTGGAGAAATTCCGAAAGTGTTCGTAAGAACATGTATACACACCATAAAATATCATCGAATGAACATTTGAATTGGTGGAAAGATCAACACATTAAGGAATCAGTAAGATTACTTCTATGTGAGGTAGAGAATATTGCTGTTGGTGTTGTAACGTTTACAAATTATACAGGGGAGGGGGGGGGCGCAACCTGGGCCTTTTACTCAGGAGACACCTCGAAGCGAGGAACTGGACCGGCAATGGAAAAAGCAGGCCTTTGCTATGCATTTGAAACGCTTAAAGTTAGACGGCTTGAATGTGAAGTTCTTGAATTCAATGAACAAGTTATTAAATTTCATATCAAGCATGGATTTACCGTTGAGGGTATTATGCGAGACGCATATATCAGAGATGAAAAAGCTTATGATATATACAAGCTCTCAATACTAAGAAAGGAATGGGTTAATTTCATCAAACCCAATCTCGACTCTCTCGGAAATAAAAGCTCGCACTCCCTCACTGGAAAAAAATTCAATTTCGAATACCTTCTGTCCAGTGAATTGGTGGATAAATTCTCCAGCTCAGTTAATGACAAAAACCCCATACACTTACATTCGCTAGCTGCCCAAAAATCAGGATTTCAAGATAAAATTGTACACGGCATGCTTTCTGGAAGTTTATTTTCTGGTTTTTTTTCTGAAAAAACCCCTGGACCAGGAACTGTTTATCTTGGTCAATCATTAAAATTTCTTCGCGTAATACCTGTAGATGAAAAAGTTAACGTGGTTTTAAACTTCCTTTCCCATATTGGCCGAAAGGTTAAGGTTAGCACAAAGATATACCACAAAGGTGAGCTTTGCATTGATGGTGAAGCTGAACTACTAGCGCCAAAAAAACATAATTCATCACAAAATACAATATGATTATTAACGGAAGAACTATTGGCAGAGAACACCCCCCTTACGTGATTGCTGAGATCTCAGCAAATCACAACGGTGATATTACTAGAGCCTTTAAAATTATTGATGCTGCTAAAAATTCAGGCGCTGACGCCGTCAAGGTGCAAACATATACTGCAGACACTATCACCCTGAATTGTGACTCAGATGACTTTAAGATTAAAGGTGGACTTTGGGACGGAAGAACGCTTTACGACCTCTACCAAGAGGCCCATATGCCGTGGGAGTGGCATGAAGCTTTGTTTGAGTATGCTCGTAAGGCAGGCATTACAATATTCAGCTCGCCCTTTGACAACACTGCAGTAGATTTACTAGAAAGCCTAAACGCACCCGCCTATAAAATAGCTTCATTTGAAGCAATTGATCTTCCGTTGATTAGGTACGTTGCAGCTACAGGTAAACCTATGATTATATCGACAGGCATGGCAAATGCTGAAGAGATACAAGAAGCTATTAACGCTGCTAGAGAGGGTGGCTGCAAGGAACTGGCTATTTTACATTGCGTGAGTGCCTACCCAGCAAATGCAGCAGACTACAATCTAAAAATGATTCCGGATATGATTGAACGGTTCGGGGTTTTGACGGGGCTTTCAGATCATACACTAGACAATACGACTGCGGTTACCAGCGTAGCAATGGGTGCATCAATAATTGAAAAACATGTGACACTAGACCGAAGGAGTGGTGGGACGGACGACAGCTTTTCACTAGAGCCAAGTGACTTATCAGCCTTATGTAAAGCTAGTAAAGTAGCCTGGAGCGCCTTAGGACAAATTGATTACGGAATTAAATCTAGCGAACATGATAATATTAAATTTCGGCGTTCCCTTTACTTCACTAAAGACATGATAGCTGGCGAATTAATAACTGATCAGTGCGTCCGTAGCGTAAGGCCTGGGTATGGCCTACCGCCAAAACACCTTAATATAATCATTGGTAAAAGAGTGGCCCTAAATGTTAAAAAATTCACTCCGGTCACCACCGGCGATATTGAAATAGACTGTCGGGACTAAAACTATATTCCTCACGCTTCACTGGCTCACGATAGCACCAAACTTACGACAGAAAACAACATGAAAAACAGAAACTATTATCTATGCCTACCAATCGAGGTATCAAAAAGAGAGTTATTATCTAAACTCTATCTTGGCATGTACGCAACGCTGCGAAATTACCCAGTAATAATTGGTGACCATGACGGCCAAATATTCAACCAGATCACCAATGGATTCTTGCTCTATAAAGACCATGCTCCGTGGTCAGAAAAAAGACTATCAAAAGCGACATCCAGAGGACTAAATATTGGCTGTTTAGATGAAGAGGGTCTCATATATAAGTCGCCTGAGATATACAAAGAAACTCGCTGCTCACAAAAAACACTAAACGAAGCAGACGCCATATTTTTATGGGGGGAAGCACAGAAGACTGCGATTAGCATGCCTGCGGTCAAAAACCAATTCATTGTCGGGAATCCAAGAATTGACTTGGCAAACCTACTGGGGAATAGACGCGGAAAACTAGGGTCGGCTAAAAAAATCCTCATCAACACTAGATTCCCTTCATGCAATGCATTCAGGGGAGATCAAGAGCTAGACGCTTTAAAAAAACTTAATATAATTAAAAGCAAGGAAGACTTAGAAGCGCACCAAGAGTTCGTGACACATGACACCATAATATACAAATCCTTTCTAGAGTTGATAGATGTATTATCAGAAAACAAAGAACTACAAATAACTATACGCCCACACCCCTCCGAGAACACAGACGTATATACATGTGCCGCCAAAAATAAGAGCAATGTTTCCGTAGACCAACAAACCGAACTAATAGAGCAGATAAAAAATCACGACATCATCATTCACGACGGATGCACAACTGCAATTGAGGCCCAAGCAGCAAAAAAAATTGTACTTGGACTAAGACCAAATGGCGTCAACTTAAAATACGGGGAGTTCGCGAACGAATTTTCCATGAACTTCTCAGATGCAGAATCAATCACCAACTTTATAAATAACTTTGAAACTGAACAATACGCCAAAAGTATCGACAAAGACATAGTCCAACACGCAATATTCAACTGGGGAATCAACAACAAAAAGTCAGCCGACTCCATTCTGTCCGTAGTTGACACATTCAGAACCGACCCTCTACCGAATAAAATAAAAGACGTGATAAACTCAAGAGAGAGCGTCACCAACACCCTACACAAAATACTAAATCACAACAAAGCAAAGACTGCCCTATCATTTTTTCTAGGTAATAAATTCCACAATTACATAAAAAGATCCGAGGCAAGAGATCACAAATTTAAAAAACTAACCAAAGAGTCAACTCAAGACTTGCTAGACCTCCTCACCAGACTAGACCCTCACCTCGGCAACCCAAGTGACTACAATCTATTACTAATCAGTGAAAAATCATTTCTACTCACTTCAACAACAAATAAAGCATCAAAACCAAGCTGAAAACTTTAATTCAATTTTTTTATAGCCACCAACTCATAGCTGAAAGGCATCATACAACCACCTACAGCGGAAGCTGCAACACCCAAGCAATTATTAAATACAACCACCACCGGCAACAATGGAAATAGTAGAATAAAGACAAACGATATTCGACCAGAAAAAACATCGACAAAAAATTGTGAGAGTGAAATATTCATCAACAAACAGGACGTCTCTATTGGCGACCCCCTACTATCAATCGCTCCAACCTCAAATCCTTTCCCTTCCAACAATAATTTAAGTCCTTCTTCCGTGTATCTCCGGTAATCATCAGGATAATCATGCACAGGATATAAAAATGGCATTTGAAAAATAAGCTTACCACCAGCCTTCAAAACCCGTGATATCTCCCCAATAACGACATCGTCATTTTTTACGTGTTCTAATACATCCAGTAATAGGACAACATCAAAACTCTCCGTAGTAAATGGCAAGCAATGCCCATCCCCCCAAACATCTACGGTACTTTTATAGCCTGCAACTTGAAGTGCAGGGTAATCAAGACCAATATAGATTTCTGGGTTTTTTGCGTATTTTTCAGGCCAACGATCATGACAACCTATATCCAGCAACGTAGAACCTGACTGAATACCTTCAAGATCGCGTTTTAACCCCGGCATGCGATAGGACAGCCACTGAGGATGGAAAATGGTAGAAGACAGTGGCCGCAACAATCTCTTAAGGTGTCGGGTTAGATTCATTCTGATAACAACCGTAAATAAGCTTGTCCTGCGACGTCAATACTGTGCAGCTGCACAATGGCGGAATAATCTGGCCTGGCATCGGACAGCAGTATTATTTCTATTGCCTCCGACAGGGCGATGGGGTCATCAACAGGCACTAAAGAATGTCCTAATTTGTCTCGCATTAAATCAGTAGGGCCACTCTTACAATCCGTGGCTACAATGGGTAGTTTTAGAATCATGGCTTCTATTATCGTATTCACATAACCCTCCCAGCGGGAAGGCAATACAAATAAATCAGCAGTAGCCATTAATGGGTAAGGATTCACCTGATAACCCACAAAAGTAACCACCCCCTGTAGGTCATGTTCCTGAACACGTATCTTTAGTCGCTCAAGTTCTGGACCATCACCTATAACTAACAACTCACAGGTTATTTTTTTGCTCATGATGGCAACAGCATCAATGAGCACATCGACCGCTTTCTGAATAACTAACCGCGACACACAGACAAGTCTGTAGACATCATTCTTATTGGTTAACGTAATGGGTGCACGAGATTTAGCTAATACTTCCTCTACAGATATTGGGTTAGGCAGAAACACCAATTTTTCCAACTTGCAAAAGTTTCTGCTCTGTAACTGCTCTAAACAATATTGTGACGTACATATCACCTTATCGGCCCGCCAATACAAACAGCGCATTAACAACAGTACAACTCCACGAGAAACATTCTCCAAAGAATTTGCCTCTCGTATAACTACCTTAACCTTTGAAGAAAAAAACAAACTGACGATGACAAAGAGGTTCATACCCGTGACCGTCGACAGCACACATCCAACACCCTCGCGGCTAACCCACCGATCAACCAAGAACAACTGCCTAATGAGCACTAGAAAACGATTGCCCCGCATAGAAAAGTCAACGACATTAACTTGCTCCGGAACGCGGCCAACCAAACTGCCCACCTTATTTAACAGCAGAAGATCAACAGCGTAACCCTGATGGCAATAATACTCAGCCAACTCCAGAAAGACTTTCTGTGCACCTCCGTGATCGAGTGATGGCAATGCAAAAGTTACCCGTCTCATGATTTTTGCCCAACAGAGTTAAACCATTGACCATAGGTAAAGAGGGCCCATAACACAAACCCGTAGTCCCCTTCTCTTCGCCTGTGTGCGAGCAGCAGTCGTCTTGCACCGTCGACTACTTCCCTATCATCGACACTGGCCAAAAGTTCAAGCATCGACTCACCTAGCCCCCCCATAAACCAGTCCCCAAGGGGCACAGAAAAACCTTGCTTGCGCTTGTGCAAGATTTCCTTCGGTACTCTCGAGGCTGCAGCCGCGCGTAACAGCTTCTTTCCTCGAAACCAACGACGGTGCCATTGACGAGGTAGCGAAAATGCAAATTCAACCAGTTCGTAGTCTAAAAACGGCGATCTAAACTCAACCGAAGAAGCCATACTGGCTCGATCACTTTTCAGCAGGATATCCTGAGGTAGGTAGCAATTCATATCAGCCTGCATCATGGCGCTGACGGCATCAATTGGCTTGGACACACCCTCATTACAAACACCGCTATGAAAAGCTGCTGGGAAATACTCACGTTCCAACGACAGCGGTAATATTTTCGGCGTCATAACACCTGTAGATGAACCGATGTTTTCATTCATAGCCTCAAATAACTTCGCTTTCTTAACTAAGCTTTTACTATGGTGAGCATGTGATGTGGGTAGTATCCGAATTACATTCGATATCAACCAACGTATTTTAGACGGCACTTTCTTATAGTTGGTATAAATGAGCTTGCCTTGATAGCGCTGATAACCACAAAAGACCTCATCCGCGCCATCACCAACAAGCGCCACCTTGACATGTTCGGCCGCTAGTTTTGCAGCCAAGTAAGTAGGGAAAATAGAAGGATCTGAAAAAGGTTGCCCAACATGATCACGAATTAATGAGGAGATAGTACTATGATCCAGCTCTCCTACCTCTATGGAGTAATTTTTTACCCCGTAGGCTCTTGCGATCTTTTCGGCAAAGTAGCGCTCATCATAGCTTTTATCGGAAAAACCCACTGTAAAAGTGCTTGGTTTTAAACCATGATCACACACCAGCGACGAAAGAATTAAAGATGAGTCTAACCCTCCGGACAAGAGCACACCGACCTCAACATCCGAGACTAGCCGCCGCTCTAACGCTCGGTTGAATTTTTCTTTAAAAACCGTCTGCGCTAGCTTTTCATCGCCATCAAACGCAGCAGGATTGATCATCCAATATCGAGAGGTATCAGTACTTCCGTCATCCAAGTTGATTGACACATAAGTCGATGGCAGTACCTCATGCACATCTTGATAGATCGTCTTTCCTGGGGGATAAAATCCATGACGAAAAAAATAACTGCGCGATTCACTCGACTCCTGACCGTTGAAATCGGGCAGCATCTTCACAATGGCCGGGATTTCAGAAGCCACAGCCACAACCCCGGACACATTATAGTAATAAAGGGGTTTTTTACCGACCCGATCACGAATCAATAGGACCTTATTTTTTAATTTGTCCCAGTATACAATTGCCCACATACCATGCATCTTAGAGAGAAAATCAATGCCCTCCAGAAACAAACCTGCCAAAACAACCTCAGTATCGCCTTCGGTTTTAAAACTCCATCTTGAAGACAGCGTTTGCCTTAGCTCTTTATAATTATAGATTTCACCGTTAAAGCTTAAGACATAGCGACCATCTGGAGAGAACATGGGTTGACGAGATAAGCCAAGATCAATGATGGATAAACGTACATGACCTGCAGCAGCACCATCTACAGCATCAACACCCTGCCCATCAGGGCCCCTATGGTGCATACACAATAAGGCGGCTTCGACACGGTCTCGGCACTGCATTTTAGATTCGATAGGATTTGAATAGAAGGCTACCCCACACATAGAAAAAACCTATACTATTTCTGGCGACTAAGGAGGAGAGAAAACTCACGTAAATACGCCTCTGCGCTCTCATCCCAACTCATATATTTTTCCGTCACACAGCCATGAGCCCGACGCCCCAATTCATCAACCCGAATGGGGTCACCAATCAACCCCTCAAGCGCATCAGCTAAGAATACCGGTTCATTCAGCGGGAAGAGGACAGCCCCACTATCCGCCGCCACTTCACGGTGCCCTGCGATATAACTCAAAAGACAACAACAGCCTGCAGCCATTGCTTCGATTACGCCGTTAGGCCTGCCCTCATGCTTGCTTGACGAGATATAGATATGTGACGCCGCTAAGGCCTTCTCAACAACACTAGGGGCTTGCTCGCCCAAAAGCTCAACATGACCATCAAGCCCTAGCGAGCCAATGAGCTCAGCAATCGGCTGCTCATTCCCACCACCAATAATAGAGAAGCTAAAAGTCTTACCTCTCGATTTTAATTCTGATAGTGCTAACAGCGTATTCTCTATATTTTTTCTAGCAATTAAGCTGCCAACAAAAATCAGCTTTAAACCCGCGCCATCTGTATTGAAATTATGTTTAGTCCGCAGCGGTAACTTATCCACTCCATTTTTAACCACTGTTACTTTGTCAGCATAAGCGGGGTAGCGGTCTAATAAATCCGCGCGCATATCATCCCCTACCACTACGACACGGTCACTGGCCCACAGAGCAAACGACAACACCCGCGCTCGCCCACCACGCTGTAAATTCACATCTTCACCGCGCAGTGTTGTTAACAGCGGTTTTCCTGAAAATGTTTTTGCAATAAAACCAGGAAAAGCTGATATGGCCCAATTAGCGTGTATCACATCCGCTGAAAATGATCGCCGAACCGAAGAAACAATGAATCCAAGTAAAAATGCAGGGATGAGAGCGAAAAACAATTTATTCTTCGCCAGCTGAGCAGGTATCCCACCTGCTGCATGTGCTAGTACACGCCACCTCTGCGGCGCATAAGCAAAGCACTTAACTTGGGCGCCACCGCTTAACTGATTAGACGAACAGGGTTCCGCAGGGGCGGGGGCTACGATATTGACCATACACAATTTCGACAAGGATGACGCCAAGCGCGCTACAAAAACGCCACTCACACTGCCCTCCGTAACTGGATAGGAGGTCGTCAACATGAGCACGCGCACACTAACAGGATCAAGACTCTGTTTCATCTTGCCTCATATACTGCAAATTACTGATCTGCTCCGAAATCAATCCCAAAAAGAAAAACAACAAACCTGCAATAAATAACAACGCAGACATGTTGGTGAAGCGGCCAAATTCTACGTAAGTATAAATATAATGACCCACACCAAAACTAAAGAAAAGGGCCGCCATTGGAGCAAATAATTTTAAGGGGGAGTAGAGCGTACCAACCTTGAAGATAATCAACAGGAAGCGTATACCATCTTTCCATATCCGAATATGACTTTCACCTAATCGATTCGAGGCCACAATCGGAACATAAGTGACGGAAAAACCAGCCCGAAAAAACGCCATGGTTGATGTAGTGGGATACGAAAAGCCATTAGGGAGAAGGTATAAAAACTTCAGGAACTTCTTTCGATTGACTGCCCGAAAACCTGAGGTCAAATCCTCAATTTTTCGACCTACAATCCAGGACGAAAACTTATTATAGAAAGTATTGGCCAGCAGCCGGCCAAACGATGCCTGTGACTTTTTATCCCTCGCCCCAACCACCAGATCGTAACCCTGTTCAATCTTTTCTAGGAGCTTCAATATATCTCGCGCGTCATGCTGTCCATCACCATCCATAAATACAATCACATCGCCACTCGCCGCTCTAGCCCCACTTTTAATTGCGGCTCCATTTCCCTTCGAATAGGGGTGGCTAATCACTTTTGCTCCTGCAGTTTCTGCCAGTTCTGCCGTAGCATCGTCTGAACCGTCATCTACAACGATAACTTCTGCCAAAGGCAGGACTTCTAATACTTGCTGAACAACCGAGCCAATAGCCAGTGATTCATTTTTTGCAGGGATCACAACCGACACCCCTGGTGACTCTTTTTTCAGCACCTCATCTTCCCCTCTTTGAATCGCCATTCATGTTAAATCTATATTTCATATATTATTTTGGATTAGATCTTAATGCCTCAATTTCTAACCGATCGAGATCTCTAAGCTTATTCTTAAATTGATCATCCGAGTATTTATAATAAAAATCACGGCGCCGAGTATTTCTTTTTTCGGACAGAAGAAGAAACTCTCGTGCTAACTTAACATCACCCAGCAATGTATAGAAATCACTCAACCTCAAAGCAGACCCCACCGTTGGTAAAATAGCCTCTACCTTCAAGTATGCTCGTAACGCCTGCATCCATTGCTGCTGAGCAAGATACAGCTCGCCGTCTAAAAAGGTGAATGTCGCCTCCAGACCTCTAGGCACTCCACTTTTATTGATATTTGGTAGGGCTTTAAGTAATTTGTGCACAGCCTCCGCTTCATCAACACAGCTTTTTTTCAGTATGTTTCGACTGAGCTCAGTCATCGCCACCCTCAGCCCGTCGGTTACCTTATGCTCACCTACTCTATGAACCAAATCCTCAAACGTGTAACGCCTCGGAAGGTCAAAGAAGCAAGCAATGTCCTGTGATATCACAGGCAGGCTGAGGTCATGGGGGAAACGACGATAAGTATCGTCCAGCACATCTAGAGCCTCTGACGGTTTATTATTCATTGCAAGCAAATGCGCAAGAGACCTCTGCGCTCTCAGCGAGTCTCGGTGCTCCATAGCCCAAATGTTAATAATTCGATCCAGTGAGCTCCACTCCTTCGCATAACCCCAAGTTGATAAGCTGCCAATGAGTAAAAACAGCCCCGCCAACAGGGGCGCTAGCTGCGCCACGTCCGGCGAAACACGTCGAAGACCCGCATACAGCAGGTAACCCACAGCCAATACTGGCCCGAGCATTGCGACATAGTTGCGATGTTCGAAATACAACTCTAACGCAATAGTGGTCGACTCCAGAAGATGCGCAGCAAAAAACCACAGCACGCCAAAGCACACCACCGGGTAGCGCTTGCGATACAGCACAGACAACATTAGAGCAGTCACTAGCGTCAGTGCGGACAATGCTGGCCTGAGGCTCAAGCCATCAGAATAGACAGGAAAATCATCGTGGAACAAACCCAAGCCCGTTACCTTCATGGTCACGATGGCCCTAAGGTAATCCAATAGAACCACCGGCTCGGTAAACAATCGCTCAGAGAGAGAAAAGTCCCGGTTATCGTAAGAGGCTAACCAACTCGGCCAGTAGGCTACATACAGCATCAAGCCGGCCGTTGGCACAATCAAGCAGAGCCACTTCCAACGCTTAAAAAGCTGGCCCTGACTGGCATTAGACAAGAGCGTAGCCTCAGCCACTAGGGTAAAAACCGGTAGCAACACCCCAGATTCTTTACTGAGTATGGCCAGTAGGCCACACACACCCAAGCTGGATGTCATCCAGATTAATTCTCGGTACCCTATAGCGTCGAATTTAGTCCGCCAGTACACATGTAATGCCACCCCAAGCATGACAAACAAACTCGCCAGCTGTGTCATCCGCTGCACCACATACATGGTGGTTGATACTTGCAGCGGGTGCAGCAGGAAAAAAGCCGCTATAAATAACGCAGACCAATCTGCCGCCGAGGGCGTCAACCTAAACCTCAACATCAGGCGAAAGGCAGCAAACACCACGACGCCAATTAGCAGGTGTATATAGAGGTTGGTCCGTTTAAAGCTGTCTGGGGAAGAGGGCCAGGCATTGTCATCCAGAAGAAAGCTCAATTTGGCGATGGGGCGCCCCAGTGGGCCCGCATTACCCGTGGCCAAGTAGCTTTTTAATGACTGCAGATCCACCACCTGGTGCTTCAACACCCCCAAGTTATCAAAATCATCCAGTAAAAAAGGTCCCTTCAGCGCCGGCTGATACACAAGTGCCGCAGCCACCAACACCACCAGAAAAGCAGCCGCTAACCAACACTCATGACGCTTAATTTGCATACCCAACCCCAAATCACAATTTACTTCCAAAAAAAAACCCCCAGAAGGGGGCTTTTCTGCACTTTTAGGCTCTCGCCCTCAAGATACTATCAGCTGCCAGCCAACCTGCGTTAGCAAAGCCACTGAGATTACATGCCTACGCGGCAAGAAGAGGGACGGTACTTGGCCGGAAAATCACCCAGGTTACAATCCATCGTCACACCATAGGTGGTTGAACTTATCAGGAAGCCCCAAGTATCACCGTTAACTGAGGTATCAAGACCAGTACCAAAGGTGTAGGTGATGATAGAACCGGTATTACTTGTCGCAAACGAAATAGCTGTAATATAGTCACTCTGAGCCGCATCATCACTGATGCCAGCCGCACCCAGACTGGTTGGCTGGCCACCCACAGTCACCACGTAATCTGCAATATTGGTTTTTGCCACACCGGCCAATACCATAATCTCATTGGCTTTGGCGCGGATGGTGTAATCCTGATAGGCAGGAATGGCCGTTGCGGCAAGAATACCGATGATCGCAATAACGATCATCAGTTCGATCAGGGTAAAACCTTTTTGTATTTGTTGCTTCATGTGATGCTCCAAAGAGTTATGTTTGTATCAAGTTAGTATTCATACTCAAAGCAAGTCGCGGGCCAAGATAGCACCACCCCCTTCCCTACTGCGACTCACCCAACCGTGACCACATATAATCCATACAACGACCATACCACCTCGACATCAAAGCTCACTAACTGACGTTTTTTGTCACGCCAAGTCACTATTTTCCGCCTAAACTTGTTCATGCGAACAACCCATCGGCAAGCAGGTTCACGAGCAAGCCGACAAAACACCTTACCTTACATAACGTTAGCGCTAATGCTTCACGTATCTATTTAGGTTTCATTGGTTCAAATTAGCGACTATAGAGGCTATCCTCACTGCATGGTTACTTTATTAACGGATTAGAATGCCATGAACACTAACACAAAGCAGCTTAGCGGCCTCGCCCGCCGTTTAGTCGCCGACGGCATCGTCAGCGATGATGTTGCTCAAGAAGCCATTAAGAGCAGTGCCAAACAAAAAGGCCACTTTGTTAATGAGCTGACCAACAATCATGGCATCTCCCCCCTGGCCATAGCCGCCGCTGCATCGGATGAGTTTGGCACGCCCATCTTTGATATCAGCAG
>Ga0105356_10002556_pt1 | contig 18126 bp, 16 predicted proteins | sample GOMGulsemesocosm_3_FD_83502 | JGI IMG/M metagenome (GOLD analysis project Ga0105356, IMG submission 83502) | Methane-oxidizing microbial communities from mesocosms in the Gulf of Mexico - GOM9D Gulf of Mexico | ecosystem: Environmental > Aquatic > Marine > Cold seeps | place: Gulf of Mexico...
AATGCATTCTCATACGTTTCAATTTCAGATTCAAAATCATAGGTCTCAACACAGCCCATACAAAGGACTCCCAATAGCAGAAGTATCGATTGCCTTACCTTTAATTTTATATGTTTAGATCCTCTATTCATAGTTTTATTCTATCCAAAAATCTGGAGCCTCAGTTTTTCCTAAGACGGTACAGTCTCCACATGACCGAGAGACCAACATCACTGGTCCTTCTATATTTGACTGAGGAATATATGGCCGATAATATTTAAAGTTTCCCGATAAAACAGCTCTTAATAAAGGCGGAGGAACTTCATCTGGTCTAAATGGATTATACAATGGAGGGGCGTCAAATAAACAGTTATTAGCATAAGGAGGTAGTTCTTCATTTGGAAAGACATCATCATAATCAAAATAGATGCGTTGTATATCTACTGAAGACACATCAAAAAATCCAATGACCTTTTCATTTTGCTTTTCATTTGCAAATACATTGCCCTCAATAAATCCCGGTTGATTTTCTGTAAATAAATTTTCGGATTCCGAAAATAATTTAAGGGATTCATAGTAGGCCTGAGATGCTCTTGACTGGACATATTGTCTAACCAGAATTGAATAGCGGTGAGAAATAATATAATTGTCTCTACTAATAAATCGAACACGAAATTTATCTAATCGATCTTCATCCAATTCAACAGTACTTGTAACTAGAATAGCTTTGGAGATTACTGTATTATAACATACCTGTTCTTCACGTGGACGTTCTACTAATATTACTGGGTACCCTTCCTCGACTGGATCAAAACTAGTATAATCAACTGCAACAATATCCTTATCTGTCCAATATGGAGCTATAATTTTAAAAGATTCTTCATATTCATGACGGTAATATTTGGAGTTACCAGAAGGGTCAAAACTATTCACATAAATCGACATCCCTTCGACTCCATCTTCATTAAAATCTCGAACGGCATACAAACTATCCATTTTACTCATTTGAGTAAGCTTTGTAGGCTGTGAACTATATTCTTTCCCGGTATTTGTAGTTATTGATAACGTATATGTGAGATTCTTTTGAGCCGCAAATGGGATTGTAGAAACATAGCTTCCTAAGTTATCAGATTCTTTAAATTCATATTCCGTATGGTCACTATCAAGGACCTTAACTATAGCCTCTCGTTCCGGAATTGGATCACTTTCTTGCAATTTATAGGCTCTAAAAACTAATATCTCCTGTAATTTTTGTTCATCAGTTAATGTAGCTTCAATAACCAACGCACTCTCATACGTTTCGATTTCAGATTCAAAATCATAGGTCTCAATACAACTCAAACAAAGTACTCCCAATAGCAGAACCATCAATTTTAATACTCTTAATTTTATATATTTAACCGCTCTATTCATAATTTTATTCTATCCAAAAATCTGGCGCCACTGTTTTACCCAATGCTGTACAATCACCACATTCTCTAGGAATCAGTAATGCAAAACTTTCATTTGGACCAGTAGGTACATTGAGGTCATAAAACTTTTTACCATTATAATTTATATCATCACACAAATCTTCAAGTTGTGGGGAGTAAGGTGTACACCCCACAACATATGGCGGTAAAATTTCTCCTGAAAACAAATCTTTATAATTAAAATAGATGCGCTTAGTAGCTACGGCAGTAACCTCAAAAAACCCGACTACCTTTTCATTTTGATGATCCAATGACCTTATATTACCTTCCAAATAACCAGGTTGATTTTCAGACAACAAGCTTTCAGATTGTGAAGTTTTTTTTAAAGTTTCATAATAGTAATACGCCTCAGGAGATTGTATATATTGTCTCACTTTAATAGAATACCGGTGAGATATGATATAATTATTTCTATTTAAGAATCGAATTCTATGTTGTTGGAGCCTATCTTCTTCTAATGAAAGCGTATTAGTAATTAAAATATCCTTAGACTTCACCACGTTGTAACAAATAAGCTCTTCATAAGGTCTTGTTTCAAACCAAAATTTGGGGTGCGTAGGTAATTCTTCGCAGTATAAATCTTCACTAACCCACCTTGGTGCTATAATTTTATAGGCTTCTTCATACTCATGTCTATAATATTTTGAAGCTCCAGTAGGGTCATAACTATCAATATAAATGGACACGCCTTCGTCACCTTCTTCATTATAATCTCGTTCTGCATATAAATTATCCAAAGATGTAGCCTTGGTTAACTGCATGCCTGAGGATTTATAATGCTTCCCGTTTGAAGTGTTTATTGATAATATATAGTCATTATTTGGTAAGGATTTAAATTCTTGATCAGACACATAAACACCTGGATCCGTTTCATGAAAAACATATTCGGTAGATCCATTGCCTATAATACTAATGTCTGCATTTCTCTCAGGCTGTACTAGACTCTCCTGTAACTGAAATGTTCTGGAAAGCAAGATTTGATGATGCTTTAATTCGTTAGTTATTGTTGCTTCAATAACCAATGCACTTTCAAACGAGCCAATTTCTGCTTCATAATCGAAGGTTTCAACACAGTTATAACAGACAACCATGACTAGCAAAACACTAAATTTTACATGTGATTTCTTTAACATGGCCTTATTAAAATTTAAAATTAAAGGTCAATGTTGGTACAGGAACTGAAAAAATCGAGCTTTTATAAGCTTTCAATTCACCTTCCTCGGTTACAAAAAATACAGAATATGGATTGTTTCTTCCTAATACATTGTAGATTGAAAAATTCCAGAAACTATGCGTAAACTTCTTAATTTTATGATTGCCTTCAATATTGACGCCTATATCTAATCGGTAGTAATCGGGGATTCTAAATTTATTTCTGTCACTATATAGAACATACTCAGCATTGTTGAAAAAATATCGTCCAACGGGATAGGTTACCGGTCTCCCTGTTTGGTATGCAAAATTACCTGAAAGACTAAAGCGTCTCGTTAGCTTATAATTTGCTACGATGCTTAAATCATGTGGTTTATCAAAATTTGAAGGAAAATATTCCCCGTTATTAACGCGTTCTTCATTAAACTGACTATCTAGTTTAATTAATGATTTTGAATAGGTATAACCCAACCATCCATTTAGCTTTCCTTTAGTCTTTTTTAACAAAAACTCTACACCATAAGCTTTTCCTTGTCCTTGCAAGATTTCAGTTTCAATTGTTTCACTTAAAAGCAACTGTGCACCAACCTTATAATCCAAAATATTATCTGATGTTTTGTAGTAACCTTCAACACTTAGTTCAAAAGTATTATCATCAAGGTTTTTGTATACTCCAAGTGAATATTGTTTGGCTTGCTGTGGTTTAATATTTGCATCTGATAGTTTCCAGGTATCAGTTGGGGATACTGTTGTATTATTAGATAAAGTATGAATAAATTGATAGGTACTATTATAACTGGCTTTAATTGATGTCTCTGGTGTTATAAAATATCTAGCAGACACTCTAACTTCTGGCCCTCCATAAGATTCAACCACTTCATTTTCATCAAAATACTCAGTATTTAGTAAGGTGCCATCGCTTTTTGGAATACCATCAGTATATATATTCTGTGTTGTTTCTCCTAAAAATGCATACCAAGAGTATCTAAGACCTGCATTAATAGTAAAATCCTCGCTTAAATTAAAGTTCCCCGATAAAAAAGCTGCAGATTCAATTCCTTTATCTTTAGGAAGCGCTAAAGGATCTATAATTGAATTTTCTCCTTTAGGAGATATACTTCCAGGGTTAACCCCGTATAGTTTTCCTGATAAACCATAATTAAATTTAACATTATTATCCAGTTTATAATCAAACAACAATTTCAATTGTGTTTCATTTATCTTATATCCTAAATCAAAATTCCTATTAAAATCGCCATCATATTCAATATCAAATTTGTACTCACTATTGGCCATAATTAAGCTCCCAGTATTCTTCTCATTAAACCTGTGCTTCCATTGAAAAGAAAATAATCTATTGCTATAACTATACAAAGAATCGGAAGTAATACTAAAGGCATCTCGGCTATAATATGCCGTAGCTTTGATATCATTATTATCATTGATTTTGTGATTATATTTGGCAATAACATCATAGAAATTAGCTTCACTCTTTTTTAATGATTCCTCATCCAATGATCTTAATATCCATCCAGAATATGTACCTCTTCCGCCTACAATTAATCCTGCTTTATCTTTTACAATAGGGATCTCCATAGTAACATTACTGGTTACTGGCCCTAAAGAAACCTCAGCCGCAAATTCCTCAGTATTTGCATCTTTAGTACTAATTTCGAAAACTGAAGATAAGCGCCCACCATATTCTGCAGGAATATTTCCTTTATAAATATTAACCTCCCCAGATGTATATGGGTTTAAAGCCGAGAAGATTCCAAAGAAATGAGTGGGGTTATAAATGACTCCATTATCCAGTAGAATTAAGTTTTGATCTTCCTTTCCCCCTCTTACATTATAGCCTGAAGAGCCTTCTCCAGTTTTTGTAATTCCAGGTAATGTGGTAGCCACTTGTAAAATATCCCTTTCTCCTAAAACTAAAGGAATGTTTTTTATTTCCTTAACTTCAATTTTAGTCACCCCTGTATTGGCCTCTTTTACATTTTTGTCTATATCTGCCTCTAAAAGAACAACATCTAAGGTTTCATAGCCTTCTTTTACATTAATATCTAAGCTCCCATTATTATAAATAATGACTTTTTTTCGAGAACTTATCGTTCCTAATGAACTTGTTTCTATTATATTTAAACCTGGGGATAGGTTAAGTTCATAATATCCCTCCTTTGTTGTAACAGTACCAACTGCCTTGTTTTTTACAACAATTGCAATATTTGAAATAGGCTCTCCTGTCTTTTCATCTCGTACAAACCCGGAAAGTTTAAATGTTTTATTAGGGTTGTTTATGTCTTCTTTACCAATTCTTACAACCTCAACTTTTCTTGGTGAAGCTGTTTTTTCTTCGTTATAAAATATGGGATTTATTTCCTTTCTCACACTTTGAGCAACACCTTTATCTGCATTAGAGATTGTATCTATTTCAAAACCAAAAAAACCTTCAGGTAGGGCATCATAAATTCTATTATTTTGAGTTAATATAACTTTGCTGTTATCTAAAACATAAAAGTTAATATTTGAATCTTTGAAAAGGTCATCTAAAATTTTATTGACATGAACATTGGTATAATTTCCCGATACCATTTTGTTTTCTATCCATGCTTCTACATAAAAAAATTTCAAATTAATTTTGTTCTCAATTTGAATTAGGACCTCTTTTATTTCTGTGTTTTCAAAAGAAAGTGAAATGGCTAATTCTTCATTCTGACTTCTGGCTTGAAAAAAGACAAGCACTAGAATAATAGTGACAATATTTCTCATCTATGGTTGGTTAATTTTTTGTTAAATTACATGACAAATTAATACACTATGTTAATTCCGATAATGTTTTACTAGAAGAATTCTGTATTTTCAGAATTAAATATGCGCGAAACTGCCCTCAAATGTAGAATGTGATTACTTCAACTATTTGCGAGAAAGATTAATTATTTTTTTATTGAAATAAACTCTAAAGCACGCTTTTCGTTATAATACATATTTGTAGACACATAAAAACCTACGTGTCCACCAAATTTTGGCATTTCTAAATGCAAATAATCATTAGTTTCTGCTTCCTTTATAGGATAACATTCTGAAGATAAAAAAGAATCATTGGTTGCATTAATAATTAAGGTAGGAATTTTAATGTTTCCAAGATCTTGTAAACTACTTGATTTGGTGTAATAATCTGCAGCATTAGTAAAACCATGTGCTTTTGAGGTATAAACTTCATCAAAATCTTTTAAAGTTTTTATCGACCTGATGTCCTGTTTTGAAATTAACTCTGGGAATACTTTTTGTTTTTGCTTTAAACGATTAATTAAGTGTCTTAAAAATCGAATGGCATAGGGTTTATTTTTGATGGCATGCAATGCTTTTGAAGAACCATCTAAAAAACATGGCACCGAAACAACTACTGATCCCTTCACCTGAACAGGAATTTGATTGCCTTCTCCTAAGTACTTTAAAGCAACATTGCCTCCTAGGCTAAATCCATTAATATATATATCATTATAGGATTTGGATGCAACAATATGATTAATAACTTCTGATAAGTCTTTTGTCTCACCAGAATGGTATGATTTAAACTTTAAATTAGCTTCGCCACTACATCCCCTAAAATTCATGCAAACCGCATCAATTCCATTGTCATTGAAAGATTTGGCTGCTCCTAACATATAAGGACGTTGTGCATTACCCTCCAAACCATGTAATATAATCACAAGCTTAGATGCGCTTTTTGCTGCATAACTCCAATCTAAATCCAAAAAATCTGAATCACTTAATGTAATGCGTTCACGCTCTTGAGTAACCCCCTTTACTTTTCTAAAAAGCCCTGAATATACTGTTGAAATAAAACCACTCTTTAAAATAAATGGAAGATTATAAGTAGATGTTAATACTGGCATTATTTTAATTAATCAGGGTTATTTTAATAATTTGAGTTGTAGTATCAGTACATTTAAATCGATTGTCTGCCCGTCTATTAATAACCCAAACAATTGCATCACCAGAACATAACAACCAAGCATTTTCTTTATCAATTAGAGATAACTTTTCATCTTTATAATATTTACTAATCTTTTTTTTACCGGTCATACCAAGGGGATAAAAATAGTCTCCCTCTCTCCATTTACGTACTATTAAAGGGAACACTAATTTACTTTTATCGACAAAAATGAACGCATTTCCTTTATTATAAAAGGTATCTGTTTCTTCAAATTGCATTTCTCCTGCAACAGTTTCAGACTGAGGAACAAATTCCTGAATAATAGTTTCTTGTTGAACTTTTGAGTTTAACTCACTTAACAACAAATATTTTCTATCCTTAACAATCCGATGGGAATTCGAAAACACTTGCTTTCCCGATTGTGCTTCTAACAGATCATAAATATCATTCCATGCGGCAAAGCCATAGTCTTTTAATAATTCATATAAATAAGCAATGGGACTATTTAAAGCCTTTATCTTTTCTATATCAATATGTATTCCCTGAGGGTTAATCTGTGAAATTACATCTTCTGAAACATCTTCTATTCTATCTTCAATAATTCCAAGTGACTCTTGAAGATGTATTTGTGTTTTATTAAAATTTTGAAGTAATTGTGGATTAATCCCTTTAAGAATTGGAATAACCTCATGACGTAATTTATTACGTAAATATTTAGTTGAGGCATTACTACTATCATCCCTCCATTTCAACTTATTTTGCTTTGCAAAAGATTCAATCTCATCTCTAGAAAAAGGCAATAAGGGTCTTACAACAGTGTCGTTAATTTCAGGAATTCCTGTTAATCCCTCCAACCCGGTTCCTCTAGATAAATTAATTAAAAATGTTTCAAGATTATCATCGGCGTGGTGCCCTGTTAAAATATAATCGAACTGTAATACATCTGCCAATTCACCAAACCAATTATAGCGTAAATTACGTGCAGCCATTTGGGTTGATTGTTTATTGGACTTAGCATAACCTATGGTGTCAAAGTGTTCCACAAAACACTCTATATCAAAATCTTCAGCCAGTTGCAATACAAATACTTCATCGTCATCACTCTCCTGCCCTCTTAAATTGAAATTGCAATGTGCAAAAGAAATATTAAGTTTCAACTGATGGCATAAATACCCCAATACAACACTATCCAGTCCTCCAGAAATAGCAATGAGAAGTTTGCTTTCCTTTAGGAATGGCAAGTTCTGGTTGATATGATTTTGGTATGCCTCAAACATTTTTCAAAAATACTGTTTTACTGTGAACTCTAATCGGAATATGATTAATCATTTTCAAGTACAGTACGCATGGCTTTGGCTTTAACTAAACACTCTTCATATTCATTTAAAGGATTACTCTTAGCTGTAATGGCTCCTCCTACTGAATACGATACATAGTTATTAGTCTCATTATACAATATGCTTCTTATTACAACATTAAAATCGAAATCTCCAAGTGGTGTAAAGTATCCAATAGCACCTGAATATAAACCACGCTTTGTTTCTTCTAAGTTTTCAATAATTTGCATGGCAGAAATTTTAGGAGCACCAGTCATGCTGCCCATAGGAAATGTTGATTTAATAATGTCAACAGGGTGAACAGATGCTTCAACTTCAGAAACTACCGTAGACACCATTTGATGCACTTGTTCAAAACTATATACTTTACATAATTCAGCGACCTGAACTGTACCCTTAATTGCTGTTTTAGAGAGATCATTTCTTACCAAATCAACTATCATGATGTTTTCACTACGCTCCTTTTGGTCATTAGCCAAATCTTGTTTTAATAAATTGTCTTCTTCTTTATTTTGAGAGCGTCTTGCTGTGCCTTTAATAGGCTGAGAAATAATAGTATTAGATTCTTTTTTTAAATAGCGTTCTGGAGACGCAGATAATAAATAATTGTTATTGCTTTTGAAAAATGTAGCAAAAGGCGGATTGGAAATTTCATTAAGCTTTTTATAGGTCTCTAATGGATTGATAACAGTATCTTCAGCATAAAATTCCTGACAAAAGTTAGCTTCATAGATATCTCCTCTATGAATGCTTTCCAGCATACTATTTAACTTACTAAAATAATCGTCTTTATGTATTCGAAGTTTTATTTTGATATCACTTGAGCGCTTTTCTGTGACAGCTTCTTCAAAATTACGAATTGCCATTAAATCTTGATCCATTTCGTCATCAACACTCTTTAAATATTGAATATCAATGGTATCTCCTTTAATTAAGAAGAGTTTTTTTGGTTGAAAAAAGTAAAGATCTGGAAAATGCAGTCCATCAAAATTACCAGATTGTAACTGTTCAACATCATTTTTTAAATCATAGGTTAAATAACCAAAAATCCAATCCTTAGTTACAGATTGGTACTCCTTGAGCTTTTCAAAAGCTTGATAAAAATCAGTTTGAATACAGGTCAAAGCATCCACGGCCAAAACTGCATCATAATTGGCATACTCTTGATTATGGTTATTTGAATCTAACCACACTACATCATCAAATTGTTGACTCCAAAGCAATAGCTGACTTTTAAAAAAATCAATCTCTTTAAAAGTTATAGTTTTATTTATCCGCAATACATCAAAATTTTTCAGTGTAAAGTTAGTTAGAATCCTTAAAATATTATAAGATTTGCATATTACTTTAAACTTAAATATTAAATGCTCATTTTAGAAAATAGCAAGCTGAAGATTGCCGTAAAAAAAGAAGGTGCCGAATTATGCAAGATTACTTCTATTAAAAATGGAAAAGAATTTATGTGGCATGCCGATCCTAACATATGGAAGGGGTATGCTCCTAATTTATTTCCAATTATTGGAGCGCTTAAAAACGGAACTTACAATTATAACAATGCCTCATTCAAAATGGATAAACATGGCTTTGTTAGGGGTAATACCGATATTGAATTGCATGAACAAACGCCTACCAGCCTAACCTTTTTATTGACATCAAACAATTCACTATACAAAATCTATCCCTTTAAGTTTAATTTCTACATTACATATCTACTAAAGGATACCAGTCTTGAAGTCATATATACCGTTAAAAATTGTGATTCTAAATCAATGTACTTTTCTGTAGGCGGACATCCTGCATTTAAATGTCCTATTTATAAGGACGAAAATTACAATGATTATACTTTAGAATTTGAAACTATAGAAAATGCCAAAACCCATTTGATAAACATGGAAAGCGGTCTTATCAGTTCTGGTACAAAACCCGTTTTCAACGGTACAAATAAAATTAATTTAAGTTACGACCTGTTTAATAACGATGCACTCGTTTTCAAAGACTTAGTATCAAAAAAGGTGACTTTAAAAAGTAAAACCTATGGCAACATTCTTTCTGTAAGTTTTAATGACTTTCCTTATTTGGGAATTTGGGCAAAACCAAATGCAAACTACGTATGCATAGAACCCTGGTTAGGTATTGCAGACCATGAAAACACCAATCAAGAACTTAAAACAAAAGAAGGTATTTTATCGTTAGAGGCAAATTCGTCCTTCAAGTCTCAGTATACTATTAAAATTGAAGACAATCATTTAGTGTAAATCAAGAGATACAGGGGATTAATGGCTTGCAAATAAAATTATTAGCCTACCTTTGTGCCCTAATTTTTTGATGTGACTTTTTATCTGGTATATATAATTGTTTTATACTGTCAGACTTAATTAGTCAATAATACTAATGGATACTGCAAAAATATATCATGGCTCATTTCAATGACTTTAAATTAACAACACCTTTACGTAACGCGATAGAGGATCTTGGCTTGGTAACACCTACTCCTATCCAGGAACAATCATTTAATGTGGTGAGCTCAGGTAAAGATTTGGTTGGTATTGCACAAACAGGAACTGGAAAAACATTTGCATACGTTCTCCCAATTCTTAAAAATTTAGCCTATTCAACTCAGGAAAATCCTAGAGTACTCATTTTAGTTCCAACTAGAGAGCTTGTGGTTCAGGTAGTTGAAGAAACCGAAAAGCTTGCAAAATATACAAACAATAGAGTACTTGGTGTTTTTGGAGGTACCAATATTAATACTCAGAAGCGACAGATTGCTGAAGGCATAGATATTTTAGTGGCTACTCCAGGTCGTCTTTACGATTTAGCTTTAAGTCGTGTTTTACAATTAAAATCTATACAAAAATTAGTTATTGATGAGGTGGATGTCATGCTTGATCTTGGATTTAGACATCAATTATTAAATATTTTTGATCTTCTTCCTCAACGTAGACAAAACATTATGTTTTCGGCAACAATGACCAAGGATGTTGATGCATTAATCAACGACTATTTTATTAGCCCTCAACGCGTTTCAATAGCTGTTTCTGGAACTCCGCTTGATAATATCTCACAAAATCGATATAACGTTCCTAATTTCTATACTAAAGTAAATTTAGTACACCATTTACTTCAGGATAAAGAAACCTACAATAAGGTGCTTATTTTTGTTGCTTATAAACGTATGGCCGATCGATTGTTTGATCAATTGGAAGAATTATTTCACGGTGAAGTATGTGTCATTCATTCAAATAAAACACAAAATTACAGACTTAGAAGTATCAGTCAGTTTGAAAATGGAGATAACAGAATTTTAATTGCTACAGATGTCATGGCACGTGGACTAGATATTGACAGTATTTCTCATGTTATTAACTTTGACACTCCTGATTATCCAGAAAATTATATGCACCGCATAGGTAGAACAGGGCGTGCAGAAAAAGAAGGACAATCAATTGTATTGTCTACAGAAAAAGAACTCGAAGCTTTAGAAAATATCGAAGACTTAATGCAAATGCAAATTCCTGTTTTAAACATTCCGGAAATGGTTGAAATTTCTACCGAGCTTATTGAAGAAGAACGTCCTCAATTAAAAGAGCATTACAATCCTATCAAACGTAAAACTGACGAAGATGCTCCTGGTCCAGCTTTTCACGAGAAGAAAGACAAGAATAAAAAAGAAAATCTAGGAGGATCCTACAAATTTAAGATTGCTGCTAAATATAAAAAGCCGAAAACCAGAGGTGATATAAATTACAATAGACGAAATAAAAACAAATAAAAAAAGCAGCCAATTGGCTGCTTTTTTTATTTGTTTTTATTTCTTATTTTCTTTGAGGATGGCTCTCAACACAAGCATCCCTATTCTAGAAACTATAAATACGAAAGAGCCAAAGAGCGTGGTTAAAAAGGATACTTTAAGTCCTCCGGCCAATATTCCAGAATTTACCTCTCCTAAGCCTTCAAAGGCATCAAAAGCAGTAATAAGGCCTAAAATTGAGCCAAAAAAGCCTAAGACTAAACCTAAGAGACTAACATCACCAACTAAGTTCATCATTTTTTTAGAATACTCAGGCTCCTTATCTATATTTAGAAATCCTTTTACTAAAAAAAATATTGAAAGGACTAAACAAATTAAAATAAGAGACATAAATAAAGGGCCTCCTTCATTAAATCTATCTATAAATTGTGTCGACATTATTCGATTCATAGAAAAAATTGCTAAAAAATTCATAAGTAATGGTTTTAATTAAACATGTCACAAACTTAGACTTCATCTTTAAAACTTAAACTTAAATGCGATAAACAACCAATTTAGTAACTGAAACAACAGTAATGTTAAAACGATTGCTAAAACTGTCATTCGTCTACAAAAATATTAATACCAACAAAAATATATTATTATTGTAATATTATTAGATGCTAATGCTAAAAAAGGAATTCATCCTAAAAAAAATTGGACAAGTCTTACTTCATACACTATTTTGGTCTGGAGTCCTTTTATTCTACACCTATTTCTTTGGTTATGGCAGCAATGACATAAAATATGTGCTTTCGTTTTCAATCTTTTTAATGCCTATAACAATAGCAACGACTTATGTATCTATATATAAACTAATTCCTGATTATTTAATCACAAAACAATATTTCCATTTTATTCTGTACAGCTTGTATACCTTAATAATTTCGGGATATTTAATAGTTATTTCTGTATTCTTTGGGTTGATTTATTTATCTCATTTCAAATATGACCAAATGCCTCCAATAAGCAAAAGTTTATTTTTTGTTATGATTGGAGTATATCTTGTTACCATTTTAGTGAGCGCTATAAAATTGTTGAAGCTTAACTTAAAACATGTAGAAAAAACAAGTAAACTTGAAACTAAAATATTAGAAGCTCAGTTAAAATTAAAAGAGCAGGAATTGAGCTATTTAAAATTACAAATCCACCCACATTTTTTATTTAATACATTAAATACCATGTATGGTTTTGCTCTAAAGAAATCGGATAAAACACCAGAAATCATTATAAAGTTATCCAATTTACTAGATTATATATTATATCAAGTAGACAAACCCTTTGTGCTTTTAACAGATGAAATAAATCATATAAAAGACTATATTGAGCTTGAACAAATGCGATTTAATGACACTTTAAACGTTTCATTTCATATCGATACTATTTCTGATATGACTAAAATTGCACCAATGATTTTATTACCCTTTGTTGAGAATAGTTTTAAACATGGTAAAATTAAGGATGGTGCCTTAAATATAATAATGTCAATATCTAGTCAAGGTGAAGACATTACCTTTAATATAAAAAACACATCTGCCGAGAGAATCCTTGAAGGTAGAGGTATTGGATTAAATAATATAAAAAAGAGATTAGAATTATTATATCATGACAACTATAAATTAAAAATTGACGATACAGCCGATTTCTATACCGTCAATTTAATTTTAAATACAACTAATCATTTTGTTAAATAAGAAAACTATATCATGTATTATTGTTGATGATGAAGCTATTGCCAGAGAAGTTATAGCAACACATCTATCTAAAATTGATAACATAAATATCATTGCTAGTTGTACTAATGCTATTGAGGCATTTAACTGTATTAATAATCATACTGTAGATTTAGTTTTTTTAGATATCAATATGCCCGAAATTTCAGGCATTTCATTCGCGAAGTCAATTAATAAAGACATAAAAATAATATTCACTACAGCTTATCGTGATTATGCCGTTGAAGGCTTTGAATTACAGGCAGTAGATTATTTACTTAAACCTATAACTTTTGAACGCCTACTTAAATCAATTAACACCTATTTTGACGTTTATAGTAATCAACATAAGATGATAAAAGAACATGTTGAAAACAACAATTTTATATTTGTACGATCGGATCGTATTATGATAAAAATTGACTTTAACGACATTATATATATTGAAAGTTATAGTGATTATATAAAAATTCATTTAAATACAAAAACAATTGTAACTCGCGAAACGATAAGCGCAATTGAAGCAAAAATCCCTAAACAACAATTTATTAGAATACACAGATCATATATTATTTCTATAAATAATATTACATCCTTCACAAATGAATACATAACAATCTCTGGAAAATCCTTTCCAATTAGTAGAAGTTATAAAAAAGACGTTTTATTTTTTTTAGAAAGGCACCAATAAAAAGCCCTTCCAAAATTAATTGAAAGGGCCTGTAGCTAAATCAAGTGTCGCCTGCTATCCCTAACAATAACTCACTCATAAACCATAGTTTAAACATTTATTCCTACTTGATCTTCTACATATTTTTTTATTAAAATTCTATAATTTTCGGAAAGCAACCGTACGCTCAATTACAGTTCCGACATTTAAGGCAAACATCCTTTCCAATTCCATTAATATCTTTGCCGTGGCTATATCCTTCATTACTTTTATCCTCAAACCATCTGGAACTTCCTTTAAAGGAATCTCAAAGAGTCTAATGTCATTGTTTTCATTCATTATATTAATCTCTATACCCCATAATCAGTTTTGCTTTAGCCCTCTTTATTCTCATTTTTACAGCACTTTCACTAATATTAAAAATCACTTCAAGTTCTTTAATAGTAAGAAAATCTTGATATTTCAATAATAATATCATTTTTTCCTCAGGCGAAATTTTCTCTAATGCCTCTTTTAACTTTACCACCTTCATACGGTGTATACTACAATCATCATCGTCCAAATCATAATAGGAATCTTCTATGTTAGTAGTTGCTACTGATTTTTTCTCAATCTTCTTTGAATTATTTCTATTAACATAATTCACACAATAATTATAAGTAAAAGCATATAACCATGTTGAAAATTTAGACCGTCCTTTAAAGGTGCCAAGTTTTACAAAAAGCTTTAAAAATACATCTTGAGTTAAATCTTCGGCTTCATCAATACATTTTGAAAAACCATAACATTTATTATAGACTATTTTTACATATCTATTGTACAAAATTTCAAAATGTAATGTGTTATCTGAGGACACAATCGCTTCTACTAAACTTTCATCTGATAAATCTGAAACGTTTAGATTTAATCTTAAATTTGTTGCTAGGGCACTCATAATTTATGACACTGGTTTTTATCATAAGTCACATCTACTCATAAAATTTATTGAAACGCAGAAAAATCAAAATTTTAATACCGAGACTTACTAGGTTAATATTCTATAATAAATTTATTGAGATTAACAGAATTCTCTAATCTAAGAATGTATAGAGACTCGCTTTCTTCGGTGAAATACAACAAAAACTCGTTAATCTCAACGTTTTGAAGAGGTGTTAAGATTTTTGAAGCTAAAATACTAGTGAAATTAAAAAGTGCTACTTTTTCGTAATTGAAGTAAAATATTGTGAGGGTGTTTGCCCTGAGGCCTTTTTAAAATAGCGATTGAAAGATGATTTTGAGTTAAAACCACAGTCATAAGCCAATGAAAGTAAGGTTAGTTTTTGATTTTCAGGAATGGCTATTAACCGCTTAAATTCTTCTACTCGATAACTATTTACAAACTCATAAAAGTTTTTCTCTTCTCTTTCATTAATGACTTGAGAAAGATAATTGGGGTGCACATTAAGTTGATTAGCCAACTCACCTATAGATAATTCAGCTTTTTGAAAAATTGACTCAGTGATCATGAGCTCCTTTAATTGTAGGTATAGTCTATCTGAAACAGATTTTTTGAGTCCTGATTTTGCATATTTTGTTTTCAGGATTACATCTTTTGACGAATCAACTTCAGGAATTCCCCTATTTTTAAGATCTTCTTTCTCAACTTCAGCTTCATTATTAGTATTAATAACTGAAAATATAGTACCCTGTCGAATACCAAAAAAAGCGATCATAAATATAAAAACGATCAATGCCAGAAAAATTTCCAAACCACCTTCCGAAAAAATAACGATAATCCAAATACCGCCCATTCCCCATGTTAATAGTTGTAGCCATTTAAGGTCCACTTTTTCAATATCAGAAAATTGGTTTAATATATTCAGCTTATGTCTTCGTAACAATACATTAGACCACAATACATATAAAACTCCAGATAATGAAATTGAAATGGACAAGACAATCATAAAAACCTCATATCCTTCTCCATTGCTTTTAAAAACAGTGATTTTTTCTGTCGCTGGACGCATAAAAAAACTAAACAAATAAAAATAAGTAGCAATTGAAGGTAATAAATGAAGAGTAAGGAATATCTTATTTCTTGGCAATAGGTTGGTCACTGAGCCTACGTAAAAATATAATAAAACGCCATGAAGTAAAGGCATAGGCATCTCAATACCTAACAAAAACGGATATTCATAAATAGTTTCTGTATATGATACGTAAAACAAAAACAAATGGATGCCCATTAAAAACATCCAAATAATCAAAATTTTATCTGCTTTAGACTTATTCTTTTTACTGATTAATAAAATTTCAATAAAAAGAGCAATTGTGATTCCAGCTATGAAAATCATTTTAATTAATTAGTTTAAAATAATTATGGCGAGAAATATTTATTTCTCGCCATAAAGTTAACTAAATAAAGTCAAGATTATTGTTAATAAAATTAGCCTTTTAACAGAAAATCTATATCAAATTACTATGCAAATCATTAATCGCTGCAAGCATGTTCACTCCATACCCTTTTACGATTTTATAGTTAGTAGCATCAACAAGGGAAACAATATGTTCGCCTTTGATTTCTTCAAATTTTAAATGCTTAAAGTTATTGGTATCTATTAACATCCCTTTTACTCAAAAGTATAGTTAGTGTTTACAACTTGTGTCAACCTAAAATATCCAAAAGCATAATTATCAGGGTTTGTTTGATTTGTACAGTTTCCTCGTAAGGCTACAGGTGTACTACTAAAAGGATCACCTCCACTTTCACTTTGTTCTATTAGTAATCTTACGTAGTTGAAATATTGCTTCGAGATCCCGTAGAGTCCAATTTCTACTACATCTCCTGCTTCAAACTCCTCTTGATTAATATCTTCATCTTCTTCTTTCTCATAATAAATCGTCATTTCATTTCCATTCGTAAATTCGTCTGACATGTCAAATAATACTGGTAATAGATCTCCCTGTTCATGAAACTTAAAAAGATAATAATTGTCTTGATTAGCTGGGTCAACAAAATCAACATTGACTTCTAATGCATCACTTTTAAATCCGTCTTCAATAGATTGATATATATCTGTAATATCAGTAACTGACTTTAATGTTTCTTCTGCAAGATAAATCTCCCCGTTATATAGAACCTTTAATGTATAGGATTGATCTAGCACTGGAATAAAATTTGAAATTGTATAATTTCCGTTATTCTGATCCATAAAAATAAATTCTTCATTATTATTATCATTCGTTATTATTACAGAAGCTCCTGTAACCACTGTAATTGTCTCCGAATCAAAGTAAGGCGTAGATGTACTTAATTTAATGACTTGATTATTCCCTTGGGTTCCTTTTTCCCAATCCAAAGAAGCTTCGATGACTAATCGAGGAGCTGCCACTGGCACTTCTACATCAATAACATCTGTACATGATGCCAAAACAATGCTTACTAGTACTAAAATATATTTATAATATGTGTTCATTTTTTTAAAATTTAAAATTATAAGATACAGATGGAACAATGCCGAAAATTGCAGTTCTGGTTGCTTCATTTATCCCTGTTTCTCTGTTTTTTCCAAAAGAAATAGAGGCCGCATTTTTGCGATTATAGACATTGTAAACCCCAAAAACCCATTCGCCTTTCCATTGTTTTTTAGGTTTCCTTTTTGGGGTATAGGTGGCCGAAATATCTAATCTGTGGTATGCTGGTAAACGATCTGCATTTCTTTCAGAATAACTAGCAATGGTCAATCCTTCATATTGATATTGTCCATTTGGATACGTTACGGGACGTCCTGTTTGAAATACTAAGTTCGAGCCAAAACGCCATTTATTATTAAACTTATAACTTCCTGTTAACGAAATATCATGTGTCCTATCGTGAGCAGATTTGTACCAATCACCATTATTAATTCCAGATCCTCCAGCAGCCCCTCCTAAAGTTCGCTGCTCTGATTTTGAAATGGTATAGGCTAACCACCCCGTAAAATCACCTTTACTTTTTCTGAATAAAAATTCTAATCCATATGCTCTAGATTCACCATTTAATATTTCTGTTTCAATAGTATTATTTCCAATGAGGTTAGATCCGTCTATATAATCAAT